>ERZ857998.1489-NODE-1489-length-26120-cov-5.651256_pt1 | contig 26120 bp, 24 predicted proteins | sample MGYA00519954_ERZ857998 | MGnify/ENA primary metagenome ERZ857998 (study PRJEB31778, sample SAMEA3449424) | human gut metagenome | biome: human gut; feature: human-associated habitat; material: faeces | place: United Kingdom | collected 2010/2012 ...
ATTATAAGCGCTATGCCGCCCGTGTGCGTGTAAGACAGATTAAAGAGCCCGATTTCAAAAAGTGGAAGTATCAGGCAATGACAAAACGCGACGAATGCTCCGACGGCAAAATCACCCTTGCGGAGTTTGAAACATGGCTTGAGGGCAGCTTTCCGAATAGGAAGAAGAAAGAATAACCATTCTTTGTCAATAAACAACCGATTTACCAAAGCGGAACTGTAACAAAAGCAGTTCCGCTTTTATAATATTTTCTTGTCTTTCCTTTATAAATCCGCAATAATCCTTGATTTTAAGACTAAAATATGCTATACTAAAATTGTATAAATATATCTGCCCGAAAGTGAGGATAATTTAATGGATTCCAACATCGAACGCTGGTACTCAATGAAAGAAATTTGCGAATACCTCGGTGTCAGCCGTGACACCGTACTCGCTTGGATAGAAAAAAGAAATATGCCCGCCGCAAAAATCGGACGCCTTTGGAAATTCAAGGTCAGCGAAGTAGACGCTTGGATGAAATCCGGCGTTGCGGCAGATAAGTAAGTTTCGGAGATGTACAATATGGGTTTTATTGAATCGTATAAACATCTTGAAAAATTATGCGGCGAAGTATTAAATGACGATAGGCGTATATCCGCTTATATTGATGAAATGATAAATACTCCCCGTGGTTCTTATCTTGTAAGAAGTTGGGATGATGACCTAAAACAACTGAAACACTACCGTTGGGTTAGAAATCAAATAGCACATGAACCTGATTGCACCGAGCAAAATATGTGCGAACCGAGTGATACTGTGTGGCTTGATGCTTTTTATTCGCGCATAATGAATCAAACTGATCCTCTCGCTTTGTATTCTAAAGCCACAAAACCTCGCCCGGCTCAAAAACCGGTACAAAATCATAAGCCGGAATCCCCTACATACACATATTCTCAGCCGACTAATAATCATAAGGAATCATCCCCAAAGGTTGCCGGTTGTATGACATTTTTAGTAGGTATTTTAATTATTGTAGTTGCAATTGTTTTAATTTCAGGAATATTATAGTTCGATTTTGGAGGTGCAATATGGCACTTGAAAATAAATTAGGTCTGACAAGCTCTGCCGACCTTGCCCGTGAAGAAGAGCGCATCAGCAAGAAAAAGGCTGCGGAGCTTTTTGAAAAGGGAATTTTAGATAGTCTCCCTGTCGGTAAATTTTCAACCTTACAGGCAATCCATAAATACCTCTTTGAGGACATTTACGACTTTGCAGGCGAACTCAGAACAGTCAATATTGCAAAGGGTAATTTCCGTTTTGCGCCTTTAATGTACTTGCAAGCGGCGCTTGAGAACATTGATAAAATGCCGCAGTCGAACTTTGATGAAATAATCGAAAAGTATGTTGAGATGAACATTGCCCACCCGTTCCGTGAGGGTAACGGTCGCAGCACTCGCATTTGGCTCGACCATATCTTGAAAAAAGAAATCGGCAAGGTTGTCGATTGGAGCAAGGTGGATAAGGAAGATTATCTGCTCGCAATGGAGCGTAGCCCAATTAAAGATATAGAAATAAAACACCTTTTAAAAGCGGCACTAACCGATGAAGTTGACAGTCGTGAAGTCTATATGAAGGGCATCGACCACAGCTACTACTATGAGGGTTATACAACCTTTAAGACGGAAGAACTGTAAAGTGTTTAAATGTAGTTAAAATTTCTTTATTTGATTCGGAGGATATAATCACTTGAAAACAGATACTCTTGAGAAAATTGCGCTTCAATTATTGAATCAAAATAGCATAAGGGCTGTAGAAATTCTCAACAATGAATATCCTTTTACCTTTTTAGATCGTTCAAAGAGAACATACACAGAAACACAAAAAATAAAGCAATATATTAAAGATGGCTTTATAGATAGGTATAGCGGAGAGCGTTTGGTTAATCCCGGGTTGTTAAAAGTGATTTCTTTTTATCTTCCAAATGATTTTCCGTACCATCCCCATTGGAAAATGGATAAATGTCATAATGCATATTGGGAGCTCATTCCTACATTAGACCATATTTATCCTATCGCATTAGGCGGTGCTGATAGTGAAGAAAACTATGCGACTACATCAATGCTGCATAATTCAATAAAAAACAACTGGACTTTAGAGCAATTACAATGGACTCTTTATCCTCCGGGAGATATCAAAGTTTGGGATGGATTGACACACTTATTTATTTCTTTAGTTGATGCTGACAATCAGTTGTTAAATGATTCTTATATTAAAAAATGGTACATCCTTTCCACAAAAGAAGAGTTGCTTTCAAAGCCCAAGAATGTATTTGTAGAAAAATAAATACAACTGCAAAAATTATAAGTTACTAAAACGAAATGAGGTACAAATATGCCCGACAAGAATTGGCAATTTGAACTTGAAGAATATATAAAGCAAGGCGAGCCTGAAAGAGCCGAAAAAAGCGAAGCTTGGCAAACTGCTATCGGTCTACAAGCGGTTGACGGGCTGAAAACCTCCGAATATCTGCTGGATACCGCAAAGGACCACATCGAGGGCAAAATCACCATTGATGAGGCTCAGAATCGTATTCACAGCTATTACGAGCAGAGAACCACCCGCACCGAAACCGAAAACGAAACAAAGGAAGCGGATATCGTATCCGCAAGAATAACCAAGCTTTTGGGCGAAAAGGCGTTTCAGTTTTCCCCTGCCGAGTGGATTACCATTCACCGCAGATTGTTTGAGGGTGTATTTGACCACGCCGGACAAATCCGCAAGTATAACATTTCCAAAAAAGAATGGATACTGAACGGCGAAACGGTTATCTACGCCGATTTCAACAGCATAAAAGACACTTTGGATTATGATTTTGCCACCGAAAAACAGTTTTCCTATGAGGGACTTTCGGTTGAAGCATCGGTAAAGCATCTTGCAAAATTCGCATCGGACATTTGGCAGATTCATCCCTTCGGCGAGGGTAACACAAGAGCCACCGCCGTGTTTATGATTAAGTACATGAAAACCTTTGGGTTCCGTGTCAATAACGATGCGTTCCGTGAAAACTCTTGGTATTTCCGTAACGCACTGGTTCGAGCAAACTATAACGATTTGCAAAAAGGTATTCATTCCACCACAAAGTTTTTGGAATTGTTTTTCTCAAACCTTCTGCTCGGCACAAACTACGAATTAAAAAATCGCTATATGCATGTTGATTTTGTGGATGAAAACACTTCCCAAAGTGCCAAAAGCGAAGCGCCAAAGTGCCAAATTGACACTTTGAAGTGTACTTTAGAAGAACTTGCGGTGTTAGATTTAATAAAAAAGAACCCGTCTGTTAAGCAAACCGAGCTTGCAGAACAAACAGGAAAGTCAGTCAGAAGTATAAAGCGCATTATTGACTCTCTGAAAGAGAAACAATATATCCGTAGAGTTGACGGCAAACGCTACGGCAAGTGGGAAGTGTTAGTGTAATATAGCTGCGCGGTATATATAAATCATCTACCACAGTTACTACTACGAGGGTTATATAACCGTTAAGACAGAAGAAGCGTATTCTTTTAAGATCTTTATCTTTCACATCAGTTAATTGTTACTATCGGTGCGATTTTGTAGATATGTGGTAGATATCAAAAACGGCACAAACAATGTGTCAGAAACGAAGGAACAAAAATGAAACCATATAATTTTAAATTTATTGATTTATTTGCTGGCATTGGTGGATTTCATCAGGCAATGAAACAATTAGGCGGAAAATGTGTTTATGCATGTGATATTAATTCGGCTTGCAGAGAAGTTTACAAAAATAATTTCTGTAATGAGAATGAATTTGATATTGGAAGTGATATAAAAAAAACAGTTGAAGAAAATTGCATTCCAGAATTTGATGTGTTATGTGGAGGGTTTCCATGTCAAACATTTTCAAAAGCAGGTAAAAGACACGGATTTAAGATTATTGAAGACGAACAAGGAAATGTTACTGATGACAGAGGTCAGTTATTCTATAGAATTATCGATATATTAAAGCAACATGAAGAATGTAAATTTGTTATACTTGAAAATGTTAGAAACCTTGCCGACGATAAAAACAATTGGCAAATAGTTTGTGATGAATTAAAAGAATTAGGATTCGTTATAACTGAGGATCCAATTATTGAATCTCCGCATCATTTTGGTGTGCCGCAAATAAGAGAACGAGTTTATATTCTTGGAGTAAAAAAGCAATATATTGATGGCAGAAGGAAGATGCCAGATGGCTATATAACGAGAGATGTTTTATCAATTGATAAGTATCTTAAAAATTGCCCAGATAACTGTATCGATTTTATTATCGATAAAAATGTTGATGAGAAGTATTTTTTAAATAATGAACTGACTGAATTATTAGATATTTGGGAAGAGTTTAAAAATAATGTTGTCGGAATTAGTTCTCCGTTCTGGATACATAAGGCCGGTATTGGCATTGACTCTAGAGATGAATATCTTTCAGATCCCGAAATCGGTTATGAGAACATGCCTCAATGGAAGAAATTATTAGTTCTAAAAAGCCGTAGAGTGTATGAAAACAATAGAGAATTTATTGATGAATGGATTTCAAAGTATCATATGCAAGATAGAAGTTTACTTCATCAAAAGTTTGAATGGAACGCCGGAGAGGACTGTCAAAGTATCAAAGACGGCATAGTTCAGATAAGGCAATCTGGAGTAAGGGTTAAGAGACCTAATTATTTTCCATCATTAGTAGCAATGTCTAACACACCAATAATTTGGGATAATGCTCATGAGCGTTATAGATATATAACGCCTAAAGAAGCTGCTAAATTGCAGAGTTTTGATGAGAACTTTAAATTTAGTGATATAGATTCCGTCACATATAGACAATTAGGTAATTCGGTTAATGTTAAACTAATTAGAATATTTGCTTCAGAATTATTCAAATTTGGAAAAAAGTAAAGCGAGGATAGCAACATGGGTAAAACGATAAATATTAGGCCAACTACCAGTGTATATGCCACATATAAAAACATTAAATATGATCCTTGGACTGCTATTGCTGAATTTGTAGACAATTCCACACAAAGTTACTATGACCATATCGATCAACTTAAGCAGACAAAATATTGGAATGGCTTAGAAGTTGAAATAGAATATGGGCATACTGAAGATGGTAAAGGTTTTCAATTAGTGATAAGGGATAATGCCTATGGAATGAATTTTCATGATTTTCAAAGAGCAATTATTCTTGATAGTCCACCAAAAAATGCAACAAGAAGTGAATTCGGAATGGGTCTAAAAACCGCAGCTTGTTGGTTTGGTACAAAATGGTCTGTAGAATCAACAGCCTTAGGTTCAGACGTCAAGTACAAAGCGGTTATTGATGTTGACATGCTTCACAAGTATAAAAACGAAGAAATAGAAGTAATAGAAACTCCTTGTAGCCCTAAGGAACACGGAACAACAGTTACTATTACTAACCTTAATAGAACTCTTTCTGGAAGGCAGATAGGAAAAACAAAAGACCAACTCCGAGGAATGTACCGAGTTGATCTACGAACTGGTGATATCAGAATTTCTTATAACGGAGAGAGGTTATACTATTCAGATCCACCAATTCTTACAGAAGATCTTCCAGATGGGTCAAAAAAAGTGTGGAAAGAAGACTTCGAGTTCGTTATTAATAAAAATGATAGAGAGTATCATGTTAATGGCTTTATGGCACTATTAGAGGAAGGTAGTACTTCAGGGGCTGGATTCACCCTTTTGAGACGAGGAAGAGTAATTGTTGGCGGATATGAGAATTGCTATAGACCAGAAGAGGTTTTTAAAAAGTCAAATTCTTTTACATATCAAAGACTAATTGGTGAGTTGAATATGGATGACTGGCCAGTTACTCAAACTAAAGATGCGTTTGACTGGTATGGTGGTTTAGAGGACGATTTAATAGATCAGTTGGTTGAGATTACTGCTGAATATAGAGATAAAGCCGAAAAGTATCGCAAAGGCAAAAAAGTTGCAATTGATCCTGTTATCGATACACTTATTGATAGTTATTCGGACGCAGGGATTATCAATAATGTTGAAATCAAACCAATTAGCAATGAAATTGTGGAAACAATTCTTGATGCTCAAGACAACAATCAAGGGCAAACTTTTGACAGTGAAGATATTCAAATTATTGGTGAAGATGGTAAACAAATTAAGTTTACTCACAATAATCAACAATACATATTCAATTTTATACTGAAAAAGAATAATCCGGATTCAAAATGGTTAAATGTTACTGCTACAGAAAATGATAATGAGTATATTGTCGAATGGAATATAAGACACCCATTTTTCAAACCGTATATTGACGATCCTCAATTTTTGATGATAATGCAACAATTTACATTTGCATTAGCTTTATCTGAAATTGAAGCAAGAAGAATAAGTGTTGATGGAAAAGTTAACGCAAGTACAATACGAATGAAAATGAATGAAATTCTCAAGAGTGTTATGAGAGGTGAATTATAATGTCTGATGAATTAGTTAATATGCAATACAATAGAACTAACGATACTACTTGGATGGTAGACATAGATGGTCGATATTCAAATATTATTAGAGATTATCTTATTAACGACGGAATTCCTGAAGAAGGGGTAGACCAAATACTGCAAAATGCTGCAAGAACACTTGGATACTGCCCTAATCCTGATGATGATAAAACTTGTCAGCGAACCGGTATTGTAATAGGAAAAGTGCAAAGTGGTAAAACTTCAAATTTTATCTCTCTAACAGCTTTAGCTTTTGATAATGGTTATGATGTTGTTATTGTTTTAGGTGGAACAAAAAAACCATTAGTGAAACAGAATAGAGAAAGAATAGTTGAATACTTTGGTGACAATAATGATGTATTAGTTCTTGATACAACTGATTTTAGAGATCAATTAAACGAAAAGAGTATTAAGCAATTCACTAAGAAAATGGGTAAGAAAATCGTTGTAGTAGCGTTAAAGAATTCCAATCAAATTGGATTTATTACCGATAATATGTTTACTAATTCTTCTTTAAGTGATGAACCTGTTCTTATTATTGATGACGAAGGCGATGAGGCATCATTAAATACATTGGTTAATAAGAACAAAAAAAGCTCAACTTATAAATCCATTGAAGCACTAAAACAAAGAATAAATAGACATTGTTTTCTTTCAGTTACCGCAACTCCACAAGCAAATCTTTTGATTGATACACTTGATGTTTTGTCGCCCGACTTTGGAGTGTTAGTTGATCCTGGAAAAGGATATTGCGGCTTAGATGTTTTTCATAGTGATGGGAAATATATTAAAGAGATTCCCGGTAAGGAAGAATCTCTGTTAGATGAAGGGATACCAGATTCATTTATTAGTGCAATATCAATGTTTTTTGTAGCTTGCGCAATTAATAGATATAGGTGTTCTTCTCAAAAAAAGTTATCCATGTTGGTACATCCAAGCCACTTAAAGGCAGATCATCAGAAGGTCTTCAATAAAGTAAATGATCTAATCGAAGATTGGAGAGCATTATCTGAAGACAAAAATGATATTGCATATCAAGACTTAAAAAGCAAACTAGTTTTAGCTTATAACGAGTATAAAAAGACAATTGTTGATATTCCTAAATTCGATTACATTGAAGATGGAATCATAACTGCTATTGAAACATGTGGATTACATATAGTTAATGGTGACAAAGTGTCTAGTGGTGCAGATGAAATATATGATTTTAATATTTATATTGGAGGTGCGATGCTTGGAAGAGGATTAACTCTTAAAGGCTTAGCAATTACATACATTATTAGAACTGCAAAAGGTGTATCTGCAGCTGATACAGTGCAACAGAGAGCTCGTTGGTTTGGATACAAGACAAAATATCTTGATCTTTGCAGAGTTTTTGCTGTTGAAAAAATAATCAAGGAATTTCAAGCAATTCGTGATCATGAAGAAGATTTATGGGATACGGTTAGAGAAACAAATCTTCAAGGCACTCGTTTTAAAGATATGGCAAGAATCTTTATGCTTTCTGACAATTTGAGAATGACACGTGCTAATGTGGCTAAAACTGAGAATTTTGCTTTTTCTCTTTGGAATAAGCAAAGAGAATTTCTGTCAATTAAACAATACATTGATAGTAATAACTCTGTCATAGATAGTTTTAAGGGTTCTCATATGGTAGAAACCGAGAAATTGGGAGAAGGTGCTCCATACAGATTAATTAAGAATGTTGCTTTTTCAGAAGTAAAGGAACAACTATTAGATAAATTCATTTTCCCAGATCAGAGTAAATTCAATAATGGCGTTATTGACAAACTGGCGATTATATTTAACAGAAAAGGAATTGCACCAAAAATTGATGTTATTTGGATGAGAGATGGTAGAACATCACTTCATGATATTAATAATGGACATATTCCAAACTATATGGTAGGTCGACGCCCTAAAGATATTACTAAACCAATTACATATAAAGGCGACGAAAAGCAATTCTGCCGTGATGGAATAATGCAACTACAGATTCATACTATCGAGGATAAAATTACGGGTGTTGTTAGTCCAACATTAGCTTTATATATTCCTAAAGAAATTATTGAAAAACTTACAAATTTGGTTATACCTGCATAAAAGGAGATTCTATGAATATTGTAGATCTATTTAATGAAAATTTCGGTAGCGGAAATGAGACAATTCTGGATTATTCATTGATTCAATATTGTGACAATGTTTATGTTGGAATCGACAAACAGGGAAATTGTTCTATGGTTATCAATTCATCAACCCCTAAGCATAATCAAATTATGCAAAAGACCAAAAAACTGAGTTTAGAATGTAATGTTTCCGTTACCTATTGCATTCAAGGTAATAATAATTCTTCTGTTGTTCATGTAATAAAATGTTATTCTAAAGAAAAGACTGATATTTCTCTGTTTTTAGAATTATCTTCTTTGTTTATACAAGAAGGGAATTTTTCTGAGCAACACTTGTTAAAAGTATTTAGAACCATGGTGGATTTTTTCTCAAGAAAAAACGAACTAAGTGATATAGAACTTCAAGGACTATATGCTGAATTGTATGCAATAAAGTACTTTAAGGATAGTATTGGACTTGATAAGTTTTGGCAATCAAAAGATAAGTTGAAGTTCGATTTTTCTATAACGGATAAAATAAAAATAGAAGTAAAATCTACACAAAAAAGCGAACGTGTTCATCATTTTAGACATGAACAACTTACTACAAGCTTGTATGACATTTATATTATCTCATTTATGTTGCGACATGATGATTCTGGATTATCTCTTTATGACTTGTTAATCGAAATGAGAGAGATTTATAAAAATGATCCGAAACATTTAATTAAGATTTGTAGTACATTAAAGAATACATCTGAATCAAGATTACTTGCAATGAGATTTGAAAGTGATTATACAAAATCAAAAATGAAAATATTTAAAGCTTCCGATATCCCTAAATTTAAACAGCCTACTCCGAACGGTGTGTTTAATGCTGAATATGACTGCTCTTTAGAAAACATTCAAAGTATAAATTTGCAGGATTTTATAAATGATATTTTGATAGAAGCAAAGTGAGGTGGTATTATGTTTAAAACGTACAACCTATTCAATCATAGAAATATTAATGATCTTGTCCCTGAAATAGTTTATTACTATTTATTTCAAGGTCTCAGTTTAACAGCAATAGAAGTAAAGCTTTTTAGAACGGAAGATTATCATGGCTGGCTGAGCAAAACCTTTTTGAACTATTACGGTATAGACACAGAGAAAGAAAACAAAGGTATATATGCCGGTAAAACAGTGCCTGAAGTAGTTGATGAACTTTACAAAAGTTCAAATATTGCTCATATTAGGGTTGCAAAACTGTTGAAGGAAAAATATCTTTAAAGCAAAGATGGATAGACTCAATAGGTCAATATCAAACATTAACATTTAAATGAATCGGACAAAAACGCATGCAATATTAACTTTCTCTAAACAGGTGTATTATGCAACAGAGAAAACGACGTGAAAAAACTGATGGATTAGGATATTATACATATTGGGATAAAAATCGAGATTGTGGGTGCGTATACTGCGGTGATGTTGCTACAACCAGAGAGCATGTCCCCTCAAAGACTTTTTTAATTGAACCATATCCTGATAATTTACCAACTATACCGGCGTGTTTTTCTTGTAACAACGGTTTTTCGTTTGATGAGCAGTATGTCGCTTATTATCTGGAAATATTAAAAAGTTATATTTTTATTGGGTATAAATCTGATGAAAAAGTGTTAACCGCTCTAGAAAAGGTTCCTGCATTAAAACATTTAATAGCGTCCCAAATAAAGGAAATCAATGGAAAAATACATTTCAATTTTGATAGAGAGCGATTCATTAAAGTTATCAATAAACTTGCAATAGGTCACGCAGGGTATGATTTTGATAATGTAGATTTTGATGGACCTGTCAATACTTGGTTCGAATTTGCCCCTTTCCTTAACGATGCGCTACTACAACAGTTTTTGCAACCTCAAATAATGGATAAGATTCCTGAGATTTCTTCAAGATTTTCTTGTAACTACTGTGTGTTGGAAAATGTTGAAACAGGAGAATCTTTTCTATTGAATGATTGGATTGTTGTACAAGAACAGCGGTACAAATATCATATATACATCAACGAAACCGGCGGTATAACAGTTAAAATGGTTATACTCGATATATTGTATTGTCAGGTAGATTTCAACTAATTATAGACCTACACCGAACAGGCACGAGAGGTTGACTCCCGTGCCTGTTATCATTTTGTGTATTTGATTATGAACTCGTCGACGCCATCGGTGTACCTGCCTTGAGATATGAGTTTGTTGCATTATTCAAGCAAGCATTGGATGATGAGGTGTTGTTCGGTATTGGTTAGGCACAGATAGTATTTTTGTTTTCTCATACAAAAATCACTTCAGCATTTACAACTTCAGTTACTCTGCTACGGATATTATTCATCTTCTGCACCCAAGTCATTTGGTCAGCAGCTTTGAGCTGTTCAGTTATGCCTTCTTTTTCGGCGAGTTCTTTTACCAGCCGAGAAAAGAGATCCTGTGCTTGTTCCTCGACATCTGAGAGGTGGGAATGGAGCTTGCCGGATGTGAGTAAATTATAGTACAGCACCTTATGATGTTGTTTCAAATATCGTTTGTGTCTTAATGCCCACACGCCGATATTACCCGTTTCTTTTTCCGCCGGTAAAGCTAGGTTCGGCAGTAGATAATCGCCTTGTTGCGTGTATGTACCGCCGAGTTGTTCAAATAATGTGTCAGTCATAGTAAAAACCTCCTTTGATACTTGAATTGTACCAAAAGAGGTTTTCTTTTTCGAATGTGCGATTTATAAAAAAGAAAGAGCGAGACTTCAAATCTCGCTCAGTCTGGTAGAGCTATTTACTTTTTCTGCCAACCATTTCCGGGTTTCTGCGTAGGTGGTAACCTATCCCCTGAATCAATATGAACAATTCTCGGATCATTCACTTGTCCACCACGAGGACCAACCTCGATATAAGTCCCAGGCCGCTGATTGTCAGTGCCAGGTTTAATAGGCTTTGGCATTTGGTGACCTCCTTTCCTTAAAGATGTATATATTATACCATATATGTAGTATCAAATCAATAGCCGCATCACAATATATAGTATTTTAATGCCATTCTATCTTTGCAAGCTTTCAAAATAAGCTTATTTCTGCAATATAGCATCATAAATATCAACGATCGTTTTCTGCTACTTTCATACTATAAATCACTTGCCAACGAGGGAATTCTTGAAGCACCCGGATATGCCAATCGGATTTTCGGGTGATAGTGCGAAAGTATTTTGAGCAGCAGAATTCGATTAAATATACTTTCGGAATGTGATTCATATTGTTTCGCTTAAACGCTTTAAGATGTCCTTTCCTGCACCAATCATTTATTGACGTTGTACCGTAACCGATTACTTTTGATATTTCGGTCGCAGTCAGCACATCGGGATATTGTGCAAAAAGTTCCGTGTAATACAGCCTCATCTTTTCAAGAACCTGTTCGGGTACTTCGGCGCTCATTTTGACGGCATAATTCCCCTTGTACCAACCTGCCGGTGCGGAATAGGATTCGGGAAATACTTTTCTCTTTTCAAGATATGTAATAACATCAGCCTTGTTGATTTTGTAACAGCGAGTTTTCTTGCCCGTGTATTCGCACGGTATCTTTCCGCTGCGAAGCAGATACAAAGCCGTTGATTTGCTGATGTGGCAGATTTTATAAAGTTGGTCTTTGGTAATAATATCGGGAATCGAATCCCAGTTGATTGCGGTTTCATTCATAGCAATACACCTCGTAAATATTTTAGTCGGTGCGGGTCTTTCCTGTGTATTGCCGTTGCTGATGTGTTTATTCTGTTCTTTCCGCAGTTCTTTCCAAAATAGTGCCTGTTCTTTCCAAAAACAGCGAAAATGCCGTTATTCGAACTTTCCTTATTTATCGGGATTTCTGCGGTGCAACCGCCAAAAAAGCCTTAAATATCAAGCTTTTCGACAAATACAAAGTCGCCCGAAACCACCTTCAAAAATCACTAAACAGCCATTGACCCATAAAACTCGAAAAGTGGGCCTTCTGGACCACTTAGGTCGTTTTAGGTTGGTTCAGTAATTTATAGGATTTCTTGTCCTTAATTTATCCAAGCGATTGTTCTAAATTCTCTTGACTTTGAATGATGTACTCAATAACATTGACCTTTGGTATCTTATATGAATTGCCGAGTTGGAACGCTTTAATTTTCTTTTCGCAGATCAGCTCATAAGCTAAATGTCGGCTTATTCCAAGCATTTTCCTTAGTTGCGCTACCGTTACAACATCGGGATAATCCGAAAACATTGTCTTATATTTACTATCAATTTTAGTGTTACTCATATTAAAATTCTCCTTATCTTGTTCTTTCCGCTGTTCTTTCCACGGTTCTTTCCAACGGGTAAAAACAGCGAAAAAAGCATAATTTTTGCGTTGACAAACTTTTCAACTATCGTCTTAAACGGCCTGAAACTGCCCGTTTTTGGTGGGTTCGAATAAAATCTCGAAATCAGGTAGTCCTCACGGGCTCGTGGGTTCGAATCCCACCGCTTCCGCCAAAAAGTCCAGTAAACTCAAGGGTTTGCTGGACTTTTCTTTTTTTGCATACACCTGACGAAACCATTTTTTTCGTGTTAGAACTGGCTGATTTTTTGTTAGAACAACATTATCTTAATCCGAATCCGGGTTCATATCTGGTTCTTTGTCCTCGCCTTGATCGGTCATATCTTCCCATCGGCTTCCGAAGTCATCCGAACCCGGAAGAAACATTCCTTTTTCCATCGCTTGTGCAGAGGAAATTTTGGATCTGTAGTCGAGATGGGCGTAAATATTGGCGGTTGTGCTGAAGTCCGAGTGGCCAAGCCATTCTTGAATCTGCTTAAGCGGTACGCCATTTACAAGCAGCAGGCTGGCACAACTATGTCGGAGATCATGAAAACGCATTTTCGGCATACCGTGCTTTTGGATAAACTTCGGGAAATACTCGGTTAGATAGTTTGGACGCATCCGCTCTCCTAGTTCATTCACAAAGACATATCCATCGTAATCGTAGTTATAGCAGTTTCCACAGACCTTTTTGTTTAGCTCCTGCGCTTCTTTTACCTTCATGAAATATTCCCGAAAGCTCCCCACCAAAGGAAGCGTTCTAAGGCTGGATTTCGTTTTTGCGGAATCCTGTTCAATGATCTGATTTGTGCCGTCGATTGTTGCCTCCGTAACTGTTCGTTTAATGGTAATTGTTCCACGATTAAAATCGATTGCATCCCATTTCAGCCCGATCACCTCACCACGCCGTAGCCCATAGAAAGCCGCCACTAAGACGGGAAGCTCCAACCGTGTCCCGTTTACGATTTCAAACAGCCTTTGCATTTGTTCTGCATCAAGGAAAGTCGGCTGGAAGGTATTCTTTCTCGGTCGGTCAACCTTCATTGCCACATTTTGCGGAACCATATCCGTTTTCATTGCATATTTCAATGCCTGATATATTACCGCGTGATAGTGAATTACTGAGTTTGGCTTTACGATTTTTAGTTTTTCCGTATAGAACTGCTGAATGTGTCGAGCTTCAAGTTCTTTCAGCAGTATTCCTTTCTTGCGAAAATACGGTGCGATTGTACTATTGACCATTCCCTGATACGAACCAAAAGTTTCTTCATTATTGTTCACTCGCTTCTCTCAGATGTTTTTGTCCAGCCCCTTTTGTCTGAATGATATAGTCATATCCATATTGATGATTGCAAAAGTCACAACAATCCTTGCTTTGAACATGCCTATCCCGTGAAATAATATAATCATGGGTGTCAAAAAACTGACCAAGATATACAGGACAAAGGCACATATACGTCACATCGCTTGAGATATTGTTTATGTTTGCTCGGAGGGTCATTTCTGTATCTCCTTTCCTTCAAAATAATACCCTTCACTTGGTAGGCAACGAAAACAGGCAAAAATTAACCTTCAAATAGTATTTTTTTAAGCTTCTTTATTTTTTTGCAAATAGCCGCTGGGGCGACCTTCCGAATTTATGCAACTTCCCGTTGTGTGAATCCCTCAAAAACAATCATTGTGAGTAGTTCCTTGTCTTTTTCCGGCAAAGCGAGTACCTTCATATAAAGTTCATCGTTCTCAATTTCATCTATCCAAGAAAAGCGTGGATTTGTCTGAAAGTTGTGTGAGTCAATAACAGATAACTCCGATTGAAACTTTTGAAGAAGAGTAGACATTGATTCTCCCTGAGCATTTCCTTCTGCACAATCGTCATCCGTAAATGGTTGTGTATGATTGATCTCAGTTCTGTTCTTCCTGAATACATTCAAATCGAACTCATATATTTCCTGAATACTCTTTTCACTCATACCTGCTTCTTCATATTCCTTTTGGAGTTTTTTCCATAGGCATTTCTCTCCTTATCGTTTCATTTTCAAGGAAGTAATAATTCAGAATGTATCGTTGAATTATCTTCCTCTGTATCATTTTGCGGAGAACGGGAGGAACGATTGATACACAGCAAAGCACCTCTTGCCGCCTTTCGGTCTTGTTTGCTCACCGACCTTTGCGGCTCGTAAACAATCCCGGGGTGCTGTTGTCCGTGATATTTTGCTCGCCATATCCGGCGGCTCGCAAAAATCACTGCCAACCGAACGGAAACCGTGTGTTTTCCGTTCCCGGTGCATTGCAGTGTAACCCACTACACCTTGCAAGCAAGGTGGTGGGCAAGGCGTTCCCCCTTGACTCCCTTAAAAGGGCAAATCCTCACAGCTTTTCGTGTCATTATCCGTCACGAAATCCTGCTCGTCCTTGCCCTCCGGCAACAACCAAAACCACTGCACGCCCTGTTTCACAGAGCGTATGCCCAGCAGTGCTTTTGCTTTTTTTGCCGTACTCTCGCTGACCCCCGCCTCTTTCAGATGACGCATCACTTCGTTCTGCGGCTTTGGCTGGGTGCCAGCGAGTAAAGCGGACAGCATTTCTTTTGCTTTCTGCATTTGCTCATCGGGTCTCCCGACCCTCGCAAATACATTCCCCAAAACTTCATCTGCTGTCCTTGCGGTTTCCTCCAGCCAGTGAATACCGCCCTCGTCAACCGAAAAGAGAATGGCATTTCCTGTCGGGGCAAGATTGCTTTTGACCTGTGCCAGTATTCGCTCATCGGGGCGTTCCTTATCGGTTCTCCCGACGAGCAGAACGCTTCTTGCCGCACCCACAATATCCACCGAACCAACGCCACGGTTCAGTGCTTTTTGTCCGATTGCCTTGTTCATATGATGAACGATGACAATCGCACAGCCCTGTTCCTTTGCTATATCAATCAGCGGTTGAAACTGTCTGCGAACTTCATTGGCGGAATTGATCGAGGTTGACTCCCCAATATATGCGGATAAGGGATCAAGGACGATGAGCTTTGCTTTGGTCTGTCGGATGGCTTCCAGCAGTCGCTCGTCGGAAAAGCTCAGATACTGTTCCTTCTCATTGATAAACAGCAGTCTGTACGTATCGCCGCCTGCGGCAATAAAGCGGGGAACGATCGTATCGTCTGCATCGTCCTCTGTGGACTGGTAAATGACATTGACCGGTTCTGCGCCCTCGCCGTCGGTAAAGGGCATTGGCTCGCCCCTTGTCAGCATTGCAGCAAGCTTCAGAATCAAGGTGCTTTTGCCGTCTCCGGCGTCACCCTGCAAGACCGTGACCTTGCCATAAGGAATATACGGATACCACAGCCATTCCACGCTCTTTACCTGAACCTCGCTTGCCTTTGTGATCTCAAGCTTCATTTCTTCGTTTTCTCTCCTTCCTCAAATATTTCGGGCATTCGATTACCAGCACCCGAAAGCTCTGCTTGCAGTCGTTCTGACACTTCCTGCAAAGCTCGCCCACGGTGATACGGTTTTTCTCATTCAGAAACAGCGCCCATTCCTGTTTCCGCTTTTTACTCATTCGTGGCACTTTCACCACCTCCCATAGTTTTCAACCCGAGCCGTAAGGCGTGGGTATGTAACCGCCGCTTTACCCGATTGCCGTTTTTGTATGCCTGCCCCCATCTAAGCGGCGTTGCCCTGCTCGTATCATCGCAGGGTCATATCCCAATCGGACGGTCATTCAGTTGTTAAAAGGTGTCGGGAAACTATATCCCTTCACTTGTTCGGACTGGGAAAGGAAAAATTATCGGGTGTTTTGGAAACCAAAAATAAAATTTCCCCTCACTCATTTGGACAAAGGGGGTCAAAATGCACACACAAAATCTGAGCTCTGCGAGAAAAAACTCCGAAAAATTTATCCTTTCACTTGTTCCCACCGGGAGAGATGAAATGGACACCCTTTTTTTTAAAATTTTTCCCCCTTCACTTGTTTGAAATGGGAGAGCGTTTCTGGGGGGTGTTTTCAAAAAATTAATTAAAAAAATTGTCCCTTCACTAATTCCCACTGAGAAAGATGAAACGGCAACCCTTTTCCAAAAAATTTAAATCTCGCTTGATTGAACCGAAAAAACAAAAAGCACCTGATTGTGTAATCAAGTGCTGAAATGACATAGTTTCGGGGTAAAAATCGCCGTTTTTCTTCGCTGTAATGGGTCGGAAAAAGCAGGGTAATGAGTTTATACCGTCCTGCCGGTTTATCGGAAATACCGCCTTTTGGGTACAAAAAAAGCACCTATTTTCTTGTGGAATAATTCCCTGAAAATAAGTGCTTTCTCTTTCTGTATTCAGTTGTAAGCGGTCATTTGCAGAAGCGTATCAGCAGCTCATCCAAATCCTCTGTCGGTTTATCCTCGGCAATCAAGGCGTTCCGCCAAGGCTCGGATAATGAGCCGCCGTTCAAAATCGTCCAGAAAGTAGTCTCCGCAGAGCGTGTAGCTGATATCTGTCTTTTCGTCTGTGATATGCTTTTTCAGTTCCATAAAAATCCCTCCTGTCAGATACATTGTACCCGATAGGAGGGATGTGTGTGAATGTGCGCCGCACATTCGGCTTATACTATGTTATCTTACTCTTTTTCTTTTGCTGCAAACAGCGGTTCCCGCAAAACCAAACATGCTTGCCGCCAACAGTGCAATCCACAACGCCATATGGCTGTTATCTCCGGTCTGGGGAGACTTCGTATCGTTATCTGCTGCCGCTTTATCATCAACGGTAAATGTGGTGATTGCAACACCGTCTTTAGATATAATGCCGAATAGGTGCATACCTGTCGGAATTTCTTTTGCGAAGTCTTCGTTTAGGGTTACAATCGTACTGCCTTTCTTTACGGAATAGTACTTTTTATCAAGCACCAAACCGTTAATCATAACCTGATCGAATTCATCGAAAGGCGAATCCGAACGGAAGACAATCTTTTTATCTGACCGCACTACAACCTGTTCAGCACCCTCAGTAATTTCATATAATTTTATGCCGTCATCTTCCATTCTTTTTAAGGTGCCTGACGGATCTTGTAAGAATGCCTGCAGGATCGGGTTGTTCTTTATATTATCTTTATTTATCGGAGAGTTCAAGTTCGGAGTAATGTAGAATTCGAAGTCTTTTCCGCTCGGCATAATTATTTCTTCAGAGGTATCTTTCTTTGTATAGTTATCCCAATATTCATCACCGCATTTATCACATATATACTGTGTGCTGCCCATTGTGAATTCTGTTGCTGGCCACTTATATGCTTTATAATTATGACCGTCTGCACTGCAGTTAGTATAGAACTTAACGCCATGAGTAGGGTCATCATGCGCTAACTTAGGGATAACTTTTCCTGCAGAAAGCATTTTTTTGCAGCCGACGCAGTAGATATCGCCTGTATAACCGTCTGACAGATAGGTTGCTGGTGCTTCGCCATGGTTTTTCGTGCCGCCTGCATGATTTTCACTGTCAAGCTCGCCGTACTCTTCACCGCAGTATTCGCAGACAGCCTTGCCCCTGCAAGTTGCTTCACCGCCCGTATGCTCGGAGAGTGTTGCACCGCATACATCGCAAAGGTGGTCTTTATCTTTGTCCTTGTGTGATAACTTAGGGATAACTTTTCCTTCGGAAAGCTTTTCTCCACAGCTGACGCAGAACGTATCGCCTGTGTAACCTGTTTCGGTACAGTTTTCCGCTTTTGCGTCTCGGATTTCCGTGCCGCCTGCATGATTGCTGCTGTCGAGCTCGCCGTATTCCATGCCGCAGTAATCACAGACTGCCTTATCCTTACAGGTAGCCGTGCCGCCCGTATGCTCGGAAAATGTTACACCGCAATAGTCACACTTGTGGTCTTTGTTTTTATCTGTGTGACCGTCATTTACCGTTACGGTAATTTCAGCAGATACATTGCCCGCCTTGTCGGTAGCAACGATTTTCTGTGTGCCCTCTGCCGCAGGCAAAGTGAACTGATTGTTTTGGAGCGTAATTTCCGTGCCGTTTACCGTCACGCTGTCGATATATTTTTCGTCAACCGTTACAGTCTGCGCTCCACAGTAGATCTTGCCGTTTTCAACGCCCGAAATTACAGGGACAACATTATCCAGCGCAATACCGTCTGAACTCAAATAGGTTACATTACCTGCTTTATCGGTAAGCATTACATAGATAATCCATTCGTTATTCGGTTCAATGTCAAACCCACCCGTATAGGCAGTAAATTTCTTTTCAGCCAAGTCATCTGCTGTAAGAGCCTTGTCGCTTAACAGATACGAAACCGTCACCTCATCGCCGCTGTTATCGCTTGCCGTGATTGTTACCGTCTTAGTATCATTAAAGAACAGACCGAAGGTGATTTTGTTTAGGAATGCTTTCCAGCTGTTTGTACCGATACCGATTTCGCCTGTGGGTGCGGTAATGTCCTCCCACTGTGCTTTCAGTTCGATACTCGTAACGGCAGCGTCTGCCGCAAGCTCTTTGTAGGTGGTTTGAGGCATTACGGTTACATCCCCGTATTTCCAACCGATGAATTTCCAACCGTCCTTTGTGGGATCGGAAACGCCGTCAAGGACTGTATCCGTCCACTGCACGGTTGTCTTGGAGGCAATCTCCGTGCCGCCGTCGGTGTCAAAGGTAACGGTGTAGTCGGGCATTTCGATGCTGAGCTCGACGGTGTTTGAGTAATACACGTCAACCGCGTCAGTCAGCACACAGCGCACCTTCCAGCCGTCCATATCGGCAGTTGTTTTATTGATTGTCATGGAGGAAGAAATGATCTCTCTACTGATTATGACAGTGGTACCGTCATCCCATTTTTGACTAAATACTATTTCTAAGACATTCATGCTGATATTGTCCCTGGTGTCTATGCTGACCACATCGACCCAGTTATCCCCATCATCTGCGCTGTACTGCCATTTGACGGAGATGCCGCTATCCCCCGGCGCATTGGAAATGCCGACGACAAATTGAGCTTTTGCACCCAGCGCTGCATTGACTCCGGAGAGAGTGCCGCAAGTGGGAGCCGGGCGCGTTTCCACACTTGCTTCCTCGCTGACAGTTTCGCCGTATGCATTGCTTACAACACAGCGGTATGTTCCCGCATCCTGAGGACCTACCTTAAGTGTGCTCGAAGTCTGCCCTTCGATATCGGTAAACTCGCCGCCGGCCTTCTTCTGCCACTGATAGCTCTCGGCATTTTCGGCTGTTACAGACAGCAGATGCTCGGTTGTATCCTTCTCATGTATGGTGAGCCCCTGGGGCTGGACAGTGATTTTAGGAATAAATGTGATGGAGAGTTCAGGTGTAGTGAACTCCACATAGATGTTGGCTTCCCCTCTGTTGAAGGCGCCGATGAGAAAGCCCCATGAAACCCGGCGGTACTTCCAACCTACATTTTCGGAACTTGCCGTAAAGGTATAGTTTTTATCCGTGGCGCCGGAGATGTCCTCCCAACCGGTGCCCTTGTTCACCTGCCACTTAAAGTTTTGCAGGGTGTTCTCGGCCCATGTGCATTCCTCGGACGGTTCTGCGGTCAAGGTGACTTCTTTGCCGGGGGCGGTATAGAAGACCTCTTTCGGCTTCCACCGCATCACATATACTACCGAGCTGTAGGAACCGATCTCGCTCTCGCTGCCGTCAGCGGCTTTCTGATACACCTTGCAGGTGTAGGTGCGGGAGCCGACGATATCGCTTAAATCGTTTATTGTACAAGTAAGCGAGTTTCCGCCGACAACGACCTTTTCGCCGTTATCGTTTTGGTATGACCACTCCGCCCGCAGGTTTTCCGGCAGGGTGGCGGATTCGCTCACAATATGGGGGTCAAGCTGCCCTTCCCATTGCTCCAGAGTCTGAATGACGCCCGCGTTCATGGTGACGCTGTCCTCGGGGGTTTTGTAATGGCGGTAGTTGCCGTTGGCTTTGAGCTTCCAGTATGGGTCAGGCCTTTTCATGGCATAGATTCTGTCATCCTCGTCAAGGGTATCACCCTTAATGAGGCGGTAGGAGTCCCCATTTTCGGGATTGACCCACACATACTTAAGTTCCACGCTCGTTCCGGCAGGAGTCCAGGTAGCGAACCGACCGTTATTCAAATAAAAATAGCAGTCCTCAGGCTTGATGACGGTGTCGTCAGAGAAAACCAGACCGGTAAGCGTGTCGGGACAGTCACTCATATCGTATGTGCACTTGAATAACTGCCGCCCGTTACCATTCTTCACCACCTGCAGGTATTTGGGGTAAAGGTTGATGTTTCCGCCCTCAATATAGACCGAAACGGCTTTCTCTACCTGAGCATAAGCTACCGTTCCGTTGATGAACCTAACGGTGCCGCCCGTCTTGTCGTAGAATTCATAGGGCATCACATTCCAATATTCGCTTATACCGTCACCCTGAATCTTCAGCGTGGCACCCTCTGCCACATGGGCATAGCCACCACGGTAGGTCTGCCTGTTTTCGTACTGCACGGTGAGACTGCTGCCGGCTTCCAGGTAGCTGTTGGCATTTCTGTCCGTTGACGGCAGCACGGTCCAGTCGCCCGATTGGATATAAATGTACGGGATGAGCCCACCGGCAGGCCAGCCCTTCTCCACAAAGACCGTATTGGAGAAGTCGCGAAAATCAATTATCTTACTATCAAGGGGATAAGCCTTACGGAAGTCGCTTTGGAAGGACCATTCCTGCCCGTTGTCGGTGGTGCGGAAGTAGATGCCGGAAGACTGCGTGATCATCACCTCGCGGTAGCAGCTGTACCCGGAGGTGGCAGTGGTGTCCTCCTTAAAAACATAAGGGCCGATGTCTGTATACTGAAATTCCTCAGTGCCCAAGTACGCTACTGACTGCATTCGGTTGATTCCGTTTCGCACGGTACCTTCGCCGTCCAGGGAAATACTGGCGGGGTTGATGTTTAAGTCAATGTCACCATATTTACGAAACCAATCCAACTGCCTGAGCCCCTGCGCCACCTGAGTGAAGTAATCGCTGGTGATAAACCCCTCTATGGTGCCGCCTTCCCTGACTTTGAAGTTATTCGCCATGACGGCACCCAGCTTAGAATACAACGTTCCCCCCTCTCCAAAATTATCGGCCTTGTTCTCGAGTTTACCTGTAACACGCGCGTTGCTGCCCGACACAACCACATCATCGTGCACACAAATGCTTGTACAAAACGTTTTTGCTCGGCAATAAGAAGTAATACCAAAACTATCGGCTATGGGTGCTGGCAGCTCGTAGCAGGTGTTCTCCGCATCGATGGTGGAGTTCTCTACCGTAAGCGACCCGTTGACAAAGATGCCGGCACCGCCGCCACAGTCCAAGAATCTATAACAATGAGAGCCAAAAACACCGACAGGGTGGATGCCGAGACCATGAGTTGTCTTAGCAAAGACCTCCGCTTCATTCTTTACGACCATATTGTCTTCGCCGCACAAAGAGTCTTCGTACAAAGAGTATCGGATGAAATAAGAATCGGGGTCTGAGCAAACTTTCACAGCCGTGTAGTAGGAGCGGCAGTTCAGCTTTGTGCCGTCCACGGTCAGGCACTTGCACCAGACGGCAGTATCGCTGCCATATACATTAAGGGTATGGGAGCCGGTGATGGTAATATTACTGCTCAGAGCGTAGATTCCATACACCTGCTTGCTATCCGCGGTGAGTGCGTTTTCCCAGCCTGCCGTGCCGATGGTGGCATCGCCTTCCAGCTCTATGGTAAGGCTGTGGTCCGACTTTACATAGATGACGGCCGCCCGCTCTGTTGAATCCTGCAGGTTGGCAGTACCCGAGCTTGTGAAGCCGGGTCTCAGCGTGAGGGTGTAGGTGTCCGGGTCGAATAACCAGCCGGGTCCGGCCAGCTGCGACCTGGTGACAGGCGTCCCTCCGATCCACACATCGTATTCCCATGACAAGTCGCCTTCAGGCAGGGAATCCTCGTTGCTGTTAGCAAAGACCGCCTGCGGCATAAATGCCATTAACATACAAAGTGCGAGCACTATGCTTAAAATTCGTTTTTTCATGAAACCTACCTCCTAAGAGATTTCTGTATTTCTGTTATGTCCAAAAGGAGCGGCGGCTTTTCCCTTCACCGCCCTTGCTGTGCGGAACATTTAGTTTTTGGAATGCGTTTTTCTTTTGCCGTAAACGCCTGTAACGGTCAGCAGACCGCCGCTCACAAAGAGTAGTGCAAACCACAATAATATATGGCTGTTATCTCCCGTCTGCGGAGACTTTGTATCGTCATCTACTACTGCTTTCGCATTCACGGTAAATGCTGTTGTGGCAGTACCGCTCACTGATACAATACCGATTGTATGCTCGCCGACAGAAAGCGTGGCTACATAGTCAGCCTTTAAGGTTACAACCGTGCTGCCTTCTTTAACAGTATAATACTTTTCATCAAGGGTTTTACCGTCAAGCTCAACTCGAATGAAATCGCTGAACGCCGCATTGGATGTGAAAGACAATTCCTTGTTTTCACCTGCTACTATGCTTTGTCCTTTACCCTTAATGATTTCAGGCGGGAGCGTTGCTATTGTACTGACCTTTTCACCGAGGACATAATACGGACTGCCGTCTGTGGTAAAGGTTATCGTACCGTTTTTCACATTGGCTGAAAGCAGCTCCATACTGCCGTCGGATTTCAGAGAATAGACAACCGGGTTTTGCAGTGTATCTCCCGGCTTCATTGACACCGATATACCGTTGGCATTGATCAGGTTGCCGTTATTATCAAGATAATGGATATGGAACGCCTGCGGAGTTTTCACTTTGCCGTCTGTTACGCTGTTGATCCAGTCAAGCGCTTCCTTATCCGTGATAGGATCAATCACAAGCCGACCTTTGGTTTTATCCGCATTGCTTATCCCGACTTCCGTGCCGTCCGGCAGGGTAGCCGAGCCATCGCCGTCCTCATCTGTCGGGACTGTGTTCCACACGGTATTATCCACATACTTCACATACACACCGATGTCTTTTTGCTCTGTGTCGGTGTTCAGATTTGCTTCGGCGGCAAAAGCGGTCATCCCGCAGGAGAGTACAAGCACCGCTGCGGACATAGCCGTTATAACCGTTTTTAACAGAGAGTATCGTTTCATTAATTTTTCCCTCCCACAGTAACATTCAAGGATACCGAGCCTGCGCTTTCGTAGGTTTCCGGCTCATAACCCATGATTTTCAGTTTCAAATTCTCGCCTGCGGCAAGTGTTTTATCCAGTGTTACGGTCTTTACATATTCGCCGGGTTTCAGCAGTCCCGTTTCGCCCAAATTGTTGCCGCCCGTATCCAGCACACGCAGCTTGAGATATGTTTCGTTGCCCTCGGTGTTGGTAAAGTAGACGGTCAAATCCTGTCCGTCAACGGTCGGCACACCGCAAACAGAAACACGGTACGCCATACCCTCCTTGTAAAGCTCGGTGTAGCCCATGCTTTCTTCTACCTCCGGTGTACCTTGGACGGCGGCAGTTTCAAAGGCGGGCGGTACAAATTCCGGCGTTTTCGAAATGCACAGCGCCGTTATCATGACAATCAGAAGCACGGCAAACACACCAAAGAGGATAGGCACGGTATACTCTTTATTCTTTTTAGAATTTGTCTTTATACGCAATTTGTTTTCCTCGCTTTTGCATTTCTATTGCTCTCCTATATAGGCACAGGGCTTAACTATGCCCATATAGGAAAGGTCAAGGCAGGGCAGGTTACCCTGCCTTGACAAGAACCAAGTGGAATTATGCTCCTTGCATTATTTCGCGGCAACCGTCCATGTGCCGTCGCCGTTATCGGTCACGGTGTAGGTGTCGGCGTCCACATATGCGGTGGGATCCACATTGAAGGTACCGCCGGTGATGGTCAGGTAATCGCCGGCATTGCCGGAAGAGACCTCGATCAGGCTACCGCCCTCAGCTACGTTGAAGGTACCGCCGGTGACGATGATCTTCTGGATGTAATTGGTGTCCACGTTTACATAGAAGATGGACTTATCGGCGTTAAAGGTGCCGCCGTTGATGGTGGTGATGGATGGTACATTGGGAATGTAGTGGTCGAGATGAACGCATGTACCGTAACGCTCGCCGTCATGATACGCATTGAATTTGCCGTCGTTGACGATCACATTGCCGGAGAGGTTGACAATAACGCTCGCAGCACCCTTACCGTCAAAGGTACCGCCGTTGATCATTACGCCCACAGCGTTGGGATTCGAGGCATACTGTTGGCAGAGGATCACGGCATTGTCGTTGGTATACTTGCCGCTCTCGATGGTGACGGTGGTATGGCTCGCTATGATAGCCGCAGCCTGCCCATGGCCGTTTTCTATCTCGTAGATTTCACTGTCGATGCTGTAACCGCCGTTGTTATTGGTGTCGCGCAGCACGAGATTGTTGGGGGAATCGCCGATGTTGCCGCTGCTCATAATAGAGCCCCTCAGGGTGTTGCCGTTGAAGTCGATGGAAACGTTCTTCCTTATACCCAGATAGGGGGTGTCAACGGTGACATCGCTTGCCAAGACGATGTTGCCGTTGTTGACTGCATCCTGCAGCTCCGCAAAGGTGGTCACGACGGTGGCAGTCTCGCCGCCCCCGGCGGAGCCGGCCTTTGCGATGGTCACGGTGATGGTGCCGAGGGTTTTGTCTGCGTCGATTGCCGCACCGCTGATGCCGAAGTTTGCGGTTGCGGTGGGAGCATTTTCAAGCGTTGTGCCCTCTGCTGTGGCAAGGTTCAGAATGTTGTCATTTTCGGTGCCGCTGGCTTCGGTGAAGGTACCGACTACGCCGGTAACATTTGCAGTAAAGCCAAGCGTTGCGTTCACAGCCACATTGGAATGATTGGTGACGGTGATGGCGGGTGTGTTGTTCGACCAGCCGCCTTTTGTCGCACCTTCATAGGTATGGGTCACAGGGTTCCAAGTACCCTGCGACGGGGCGGTGTAGGTGAAGTCCATAGCATCCCAAGCAATGTCTGCGGAGATTATTTCGTCCGCCACTGCACCGGGAGTGTAGGTGCCGGATATCTCAATATTATATTTTCCCTTTCCGTTTCCGGTGGATGGGTTTTCGGTAAGTGTTGGAATTAAAGAAAGATGCAATGTACTTTCCTTTTGAATATTGTAATCCGCAAGCGTTCTGCCGTCATCAAGCTCTTTGCCTGCAAAAAGCAAGCTTTGCTGTACAGACGG
>ERZ857998.1490-NODE-1490-length-26088-cov-42.158645_pt1 | contig 26088 bp, 22 predicted proteins | sample MGYA00519954_ERZ857998 | MGnify/ENA primary metagenome ERZ857998 (study PRJEB31778, sample SAMEA3449424) | human gut metagenome | biome: human gut; feature: human-associated habitat; material: faeces | place: United Kingdom | collected 2010/2012 ...
TTGATATATAAAGAAAAATAGAAAAAAAGTAGTGTAAAAACTTTACACTAACAAAGATTATATGGGGGTAGATGTTATGGAAATACTAAGTCATGGGTGTACTTTAGACTGCTTTGACTGTTGTAAATTTAATATACATATAGAAAATAATAAAATATTAAAGATTACAGGAGATAAAAATCATCCATTTACGAAGGGATTTGTTTGTAAAAAAGGTCTTGCTCATTTAGACAGATTACATCATAAAGATAGAATTTATAAACCTATGTTAAAAGTAGATGGTAAGTGGAAGGAAATTTCTTTTGAAGAGGCTGTATCATTAGTTGCTGAAAAGTTAAGCTTTTATAAAGAAAAATATTCATCAAAATCAATATTATATTATGAGCAATATGGTAATGGAGCTTTACTAAAAAGTATGGGAGACTTATTTTTTAATTTCTTTGGAGGAGTTAGTAAATCTAAAGGGGGGCCTTGCTGGAGTGCTGGAATAAAAGCACAGACTATAAACTTTGGAGATGTAAGAAGTCATTCTTTAGAAGATATGTTTAATAGTAAGTCAATATTTGTTTGGGGTAAGAATCCAGCTTTTACATCTATACATACTATACAATGTATAAAAAAAGCAAAAGCAAAGGGAAGTAAGATAGTTGTAATAGATCCTATTTACACAAAGACAGCTGAAATGGCAGATAAATATATCAGAGTTAAACCTAATGGTGATGGAGCTTTAGCTCTTGCCATAGGAAAAATAATAATAGAAAAAGAATTATATGATAATGATTATATTAGAAAATATGTTAATGGCTTTGAAGAATATAAAGATTATGTAGAATCATTAGTGTTAGAGGATCTCATAGAAGTTTCTGGAGTATGTAGAAATGAGATAGAAGAGTTAGTAGAGTTATATACAAGTAAATATTCAACAATATTAATTGGCTATGGGATGCAAAAATATAAGAATGGTGGTAATACTATAAGTTTAGTAGATATTCTAGGAGCAATAACAGGACAAATTGGTTTTAGTGGTGGTGGAGTAAATTATGCAAATAAAGTTTATCCACATGTAATAAATTCTGATCCATTTAATAGTGAAGATGACTGTGAAAATAGATTTTTCTATGTAAGTGAAATGGCTGATTTTATTAAGGGGTCTCTAGAATGCACTGACTATTATGATAATGAAAATATTTATATAAAAGAAAATAATTCAAAAGTTGAATTAAAGAAATTTAATGTTCCAATAAAGATGGCTATTGTAACAAAAGCTAATCTTTTAAATCAGCTTGCAGATTTAAATAAATTAAAAGATGCTTTTTCAAAAATTGAGTTTAAAGTATGCTTTGATATGTTTATGACTGATACTGCAATAGAATGTGATTTATTTATTCCAACAACTAGCACATTAGAAAGTGAAGATTTAATTTATAGTTCTATGACAAATCCGTATATTATATATAATGAAAAAGCAATGGAACCTAAAGAAAAATTAATGGATGAATATGAATTTTTTAAAGAACTTGCAAGAATTCTTAATATAGAAAAATATCCATATGTAGATAAGAGAGAATACTTAACTAAAGTAATAGAACCTTTAAAGAAGTATAATGATAAAGTAAATATAGATTATTTAAAAAATAATTATTTTTCAATTCATAAACCAATAGCATGGGAAGATAAGAACTTTGAGACAAAGTCAGGGAAATTTGAAATATTTTTTAATAATAGATTGTATAAAGAGAATATTAAAGATAATAAATTCATATTATTAACAAATCATACAAGAGATAGCTTATCTAGTCAGCATATGATGGATGAAGAAGGAATATCTATTGCATATATAAATGAAAATATGGCAAAAGAATTAAATCTAAATAATGATGAAATAGTAATATTAAAAAGTAATAATGGAGAAATAAATGTAAAACTAAATATTGATAACATAGTTTCTGATTATATTGTTCTTATGTATGTAGGATGGTGGACTAAACATGGAAATCCTAATTATTTAACAGAATCAGGTATATCAGATATCGGTGGACAAATAACATATAATGAAACAAAAGTAAAAATTATTAAAATAAATTAGCTTAAGGAGATTTCATGAAATTAACGTATTTTAAGAATATTTTTGAATATAAAAAGTTTATAAAAAATAGTGGCAATTTCTATACTAATTGCTTTTAAGGCATTATTAAATACTATATTAAATTATACTTTTTATTTGGTAATTTTGGAGCACCTACACTTGGGATGTAAGGAGCTGAAATAGCTACAATAATAGCAAGAATTGTAAAGTGTGTATCAATACTAACAGTAGTATAATATTAATAAGGGAGCAGCAGCTGCTAAGATAAAAGAATTAGCTAGTTTTAATAAGTATTTTACTAAAAAATATCTAATTACTGTATAGCCAGTTATTGCTAATGAATTTATGTGAGGGTTAGGTGTAACTATGTATTCATTAGTATATGGAAGAATGTGAGATGAAGCCGTTGCAGCAATTACTATAACACAAAATGTTGAACAAATTTGTATCGTTTTATTTCAAGGCCTTAGTTCGGCTACAGCAGTAATTCTAGGTAATAAATTAGGTGCAAATAAATTAAAGGATGCTGAAAAGCATGTAAAAAGTTTTTTATCATTCAACTAATTCTTACAATAGTTATGGGAACAATTTGTATTTTAATAAGTTATACAATGATAACTATTGAAGAAGCTTATAAATTTATTTTAGGGTTTAAAAGATATAAGCAAAAGAAATGTCTTAAGAATATAGTAGAAGAATAATAGAAATCTTAGAGATTATTCAAGAATTTATTTCATAGAAACTTGAATAATCTCTTTGTATATTTTTTAATATATAAGTTAACAGAGAATGTAAATGAAATATTTGCAAATTGCTAGCTTATATAACATTATTGTTAATTTTTGAATATTCAGAAAAATATCAATAAAGGTCTTTTAAAATTTTACTAGAGAATATATAATGATATGGAAAAATAAGTAAACTATATCTGATAAAAGGAGGATAATTAAATGAACAGAAAACGAATCTATGCTTTTTTAATAGCATCTTTAGTATCTTTAAATTTATTTAGTTCACTAAATTTTGTAAATGTTTTCGCTGAAGAAAATATTATTAGAAATGCAGCAGTATATGCTGAAGAAGAGATACCACGTTCTCAAATGATCGTGAGTGCATCGTCATATGAACCATCAGATGCTCCATCAAAGGCTATAGACGGGAATGTAGCGACAATTTGGCATACTCCATGGGATGGAAGTGCTATATTGCCACAAAGCTTGACAATAGATTTAGGTGGTACTAACAATGTAAGTAGTATGAAAGTAACCCCAAGAGTAAGTACTTCTAATGGTATTATTACAAAATATGAAATCTATGCAATAAAAGGAGACAACGAAGTAAAGGTTGCTAGCGGAAAGTGGGATTATACTAATACACCTAAGAATATTGTCTTTGATGAAGCTGTATCTGCAGATAAAATTAAAATTGTTGCATTAGAAGGTGTAGGAAATTATGCCTCAATAGCAGAAGTTAATATTTTTAGAAATGTTGGAGAGATAGAAAAAATAGTAGGAGAGGATAATAAAAGAATTACTTCAGAGGCAGATACAATTAATCAAGCAAATAAAATAGAAGCTTTAAAGAATTTACAACAAGGAACTATAATTGCTAGATTTGATAGTAATAGTAGTGATATCCAAACTTTATTTGGGGTATCAAATGATAGAACTAATAATGGATACTTTTCTTTATATGTAACTGGCAGTAGAGTTGGAGCTGAAATAAGAACACAATCAAGAGAAGGAAATACTTCGGAGGGAACAACTAATATAACACATAGATATGTTGATGTACAATTAAACCAAGGAATTAACACAGTTGCTTTAAAAGTTCAAAAGGGTGTTGGATATAAAATATTTGTAAACGGTAAATTAGCTGGAGACTTTGCTGATACTAATGCAAGCTTATTCTCAGCAGTTCAGGGAGCTAATTCTGCTTTTGTTGGTAAAGCAAATAGACTTAATGGAAATAAATATATATTTAATGGAGATATAGATTTCATAGATGTATATGGGGAACTTGTTTCAGATAATTATTTATTAAAAAGAACAGGAGAAACAGCAATTCCGAATGAAAAAGATTTCATACCAGACACAATTCATAAGACTGAACCAGAAGAGGTGTTTTATCCAGGATATTTAGGATCAAATAATTATAGAATACCTGCATTGTTAACAACTAATAAAGGAACAGTTATATCTTCAATAGATGCTAGAATATCTAATGGATCAGATTCACCTAATAATATAGATTCAGCTGTTAGAAGAAAAGTATTAAATTCAGATGGTACTTATGGAGAATGGGAAGAAGGAAATATTGTAATTAATTTTCCGGAAAATGCATCTACAATAGATACAGCTTTACTTCAGGATGAAGAAACAGATAGAATATTCCTTTTAGTAACTACATTCCCAACAGGATATGGATTTGGTCAAGCAAAAGTTGGATCAGGTTATACTACTGTAGAAAAGGATGGAGTACCACACAGATATAGATCTTTATATGATAGGTCTAATAATTTATATACAATACGAGAAAATGGGATAGTATATGATGCTAATGGAAATGAAACAGAATACAAAGTAACTGAAAATAATATGGATTTATTTAGAGGAGAAAATAAAGTTGATAATGTAATGACTTCTACTTCTCCATTAAAATCTTTTGGTACAAGCTACTTAAGTTTGATTTATAGTGATGATGACGGAGTAACTTGGAGTGATCCTGTTGATTTAAATAAAGAGGTTAAAAGTGATTGGATGAAATTCTTAGGAACAGGTCCAGGAAGAGGAATTCAAATAAAAAATGGACAACATGCTGGCAGATTAGTATTCCCAGTATATTTAACAAATTCATCAGGCTTCCAATCAAGTGTTGTAGTGTACAGTGATGATAATGGACAAACATGGGAGATAGGTGAGACAGCTAATGATGGAAGAGACTTAGGAAACGGTCAATTTGGTAATGCTCAAACTATGAATTCAGGTCTTCAATTAACAGAAGCACAATTAGTAGAAATGCCTAATGGTCAATTAAAGATGTTTATGAGAAATACTGGAACATATGTTAGAATAGCAACTAGTTTTGATGGTGGTGCTACTTGGGATCCAGAGGTTTATGAAGATACCAATTTAAGAGAACCTTACTGTCAGTTAAGTGTTATTAATTATAGTAGTAAAATTGATGGAAAAGATGCTATAATCTTTTCAAATCCTAATGCAAGTAATAGAAGTAATGGTACAGTTAGAATAGGTCTTATAAATGAAACAGGAACTCATGCAAATGGGCAACCTAAATATACATTTGAATGGAAATATAATAAATCTGTTAAATCGGGACATTTTGCATACTCTTGTTTAACTGAATTAGCAGATGGAAATATAGGATTATTCTATGAAGGAACAGATAATACTGTTATGTCTTATATGGAGATGGATGTAGACTATATTAAATACAATGTAGATAATTCAATACCAGTAGCAGCAATTAAATCTGTAAGCTTACTTGACGCAGATAATGAGTATCTTCCAGGCGAAGACATTAATGTTAAGGTAGAGTTTAATCAAACAGTAAGTTTATTAGGAGATAAAAAATTAACCTTAGATATTAATGGTAAAGAAGTAGAGTTAGATTTAATTCCAAATGAAAATTCAAAAGTTTATTCCTTTGTAGGAAAACTTCCAGAGGATTTAGAAAATGGACAACATGCATTAACAATAAAAGCAAACCCAAATACTAGGCTTTTAAATATAGTAGGTAATAATGTAACTCTTAATGAAGATAAAGCTTTAGATGTAACTATAAGAGTTGGAGAAAAAGAGGAAGTTAATAAAGATGCAATAAAAATGGCTATAGATTATGCTGAAAAAGTAAAAATAGATGGTGAATTAGATAATGTAGTACCAGCTGTTGTAAGCGAATTCAATAGTGCTTTAGAATTAGCTAAGGGAGTTTATGAAAATGTTGATGCTACAGAAACTGAAGTGAATGAAGCATTTTTAAGACTAGTAAATGTTATTCATATGCTTGAATTTAAGAAGGGTGATAAAGAAGCATTAGAAAATCTTATTGCTATGGCTGAAGCATTAAATTCAAATTCATATACTACAGAATCTTGGGGAAATATGCAGATTGAACTAAGAACTGCTAAAATAGTATTTAACGATGAAAATGCTATGCAAGAAGAAGTTAATGATGCAACCAATAAACTTAAAGCTGCTATAGATAATTTAGAGGTTCATAATGTTAATAAAAATAACCTTCAGAAATTAATTAATACAGTTAAGGGATTAAATAAAGAAAAATACACAGAAGTAACTTGGAATGAAGTGGAACCTAAACTACACCAAGCTGAGGCTATTTTAGATAATAGAACTTCAACTCAAGAAGAAGTGGACCAGGCTTATAATGCTTTATTAAGATCATATTTACAATTAAGATATAAAGCTGATAAAACTATGCTTAATGAGTTAATAAATAAAGTTACTAAAATGAATTTCTCTAAATACCCTTTAAAAAATGTTCAAAGAATTAATAAAGCCTTAAATAGTGCAGTTGAAATAGCTAAAAAGGAAGATGTAACTCAAAAGGAAGTTGATGAAGCTGTTAAAGCTTTAGAAACTGTTATTAAGGAAGTTGCTTTAGAGAATACAGAAGAAAAAGATAAAGTATCAGTAGAAACAGATACTACTAAAACTACTGATAAGACTACAGAAAATAAAAATACAAACTCAAAACTTCCTAATACTGGTGGAGTTCAAACAGGAATATTTGGAGTTATATCTGCATTAGCTGGATTAGGACTTCTTAAAAAAAGAAATAACAAAAAATAATACTATTTGTTATTTCAAATGAAAAAATAAAACTAAATAAAAATGCTACTTAACTAATATAGTCAAGTAGCATTTTTTATATTTTCTTATTCACCAAGATAAGCACTTTTGATACTATCATCATTTAATAAATCACTTGCTTTTCCAGATAAAACTATTTTTCCTGTTTCTAACACATAAGCTCTATTGGCAATGGATAAGGCCATGTTAGCATTTTGTTCAACAAGTAGAATGGTTGTACCAGATTTATTTATTTCAACAATAGTATCAAATATATCTTTTACAACTAAAGGTGCTAGACCCATGGAAGGTTCATCCAAAATTAACATTTCTGGTCTGTTCATTAAAGCACGACCTATGGCTAACATTTGTTGTTCACCGCCAGAAAGAGTACCTGCAATTTGTTTTCTTCTTTCTTTTAATCTTGGAAATTTAGAAAATACCATTTCCATATCGGATTTTACTTCACTTTTATTTTTCCTTAAATAAGCACCTAACTCTAAGTTCTCCTTTACTGTAAGATTTGCGAAAATCTTTCTACCTTCTGGAACATGAGATAATCCAAGAGAAACTATTTTGTGAGAAGGAACTTTTTTTAAGTTTTCATCTTTATAGGAAATAGTTCCAGATTTAATAGGTTCAAGACCTGATATAGCTCTTAGTGTGGAAGTTTTACCAGCACCATTTGCTCCTATTAAGGTAACTATTTCACCTTTTTTTACTTCTAAAGATAAATCTTTTAGGGCATGTATGCCACCATAATATAAATTTATATTGTCTACTTTTAGCATATTCTAAGCCCCCTCTCCAAGATAAGCTTCAATTACCTTAGGATTATTTTTAATTTCATCAGGTGTACCTTCTGCAATTTTCTTACCATAGTCAAGAACTACTATTTTTTCGCAAATACCCATAACTAACTTCATATCATGTTCAATTAAAAGAACAGATATATGAAACTTATCTTTTATCCAATTTATTAAATCCATAAGTTCAATTGTTTCTTGAGGATTCATACCAGCAGCTGGTTCATCTAATAAAAGTAAGGATGGGTTTGTTGCAAGTGCTCTTACTATTTCAAGTTTTCTCTGTTCTCCGTAGGAAAGATTTTTAGCAGTTTCGGTAGCTTTTGTATCTAATGAGAAAATTTTAAGAAGTTTTAAGCTTTCTTCTTCAATTCTTTTCTCTTCTTTTTTAAATTTAGGTGTTCTTAAAATAGAATCAAATAAAGAATAGTTTATTCTATAATTAAAGCTTACTTTTACATTATCTAAAACTGTAAGATTAGAAAATAATCTTATATTTTGAAATGTTCTTGCTATCTTTTTCTTAGTTATATTGTAAGGTTTAAGACCATTAAGATTTTCTCCAAGATAACATATAGTTCCGTTAGTTGGAGTATATACACCAGTTAGCATGTTAAATACAGTAGTTTTACCAGCACCATTAGGACCAATTAAACCAACAATTTGCTTTTCATCAATAGTTAAATTAAATTCTGATACAGCTTTTAATCCACCAAACTCAATTGATAAGTTTGAAACATCTAACATAGTTTAAACCTCCTTTCCTTTATTAGACTTTTCTACTATTTTAGAAGATTTTTTGAATATTTTTAAGGATAGTTCCTTATCACCTAAAAGTCCTTGAGGTCTAAATATCATAAGTACAATAAGAGCAAGTGGATATACAATCATTCTATATTCAGCAAAGCTTCTAAGTAATTCAGGTAAGAATGTTAATACTATAGTAGCTATAATTGAACCTGATAGTGAACCCATACCTCCAAATACAACATAAGTTAAATAATCTATAGACTTAACAAAGTTAAAATTAGAAGGTTGGATATATCCCATATAGTGAGCATATAAAGCTCCAGCTAAACCTGCAAAAAATGCACCTATAATAAAGGCCATCATTTTATATTTAAAAGTGTTAACCCCCATAGCTTCAGCAGCAATTTCATTTTCACGTACAGTTATCATTGCTCTTCCTTGAGAAGAATGAAGGATGTTATATATTATTAAAACAGTTAAAGCAGCAAATATAAAAGCAATAGTAAAGTCGGTCTTTTTTGGGATGCTTTTAAGTCCTGTAGCACCACCAACAGCTTCAATATTCATTATAATAACCCTAATTATTTCACAAAAAGCCAAAGTAGTAATAGCAAAATAGTCTCCTTTTAATCGTAAGGTTGGATAACCTATTAAAGCCGCAAAAATAGATGCAATAATAGCTCCAATTAATAATGCTATAAAAAATGGAAAATTTGCTTCTTTAGTTAGCATAGCTGATACGTAAGCACCTATTGCCATAAATCCAGCATGTCCTAAACATAATTGACCAGTGAATCCAACTATTAGATTTAGTGAAACAGCTAGAATAATATTAATTAATGTTAAAATAATTATTCCGGTATAATAAGGTTTAATAGTTTGGGAAGTTGTAAGACCAAATAAAATACCATAAGTTAAAATAACAGATCCTAATACTAATAATGTCTTTTTATTAAAAAAATCTTTCATTACAATCACCTACACTTTCTCATTAGTCTTTTTACCTAATAGACCAGTAGGTTTAATTAGAAGTATTACTATTAATATTCCAAATACAATAGCATCTGAAAAAGTAGTTGAAATATATGCTTTAGATAAAGTTTCTAATAATCCTATTGATAAGCCACCAATTAATGCACCAGGTATGCTTCCAATTCCTCCAAGTACTGCTGCAACAAAGGCTTTTAATCCAGGCATAACACCTATGTAAGGAGTTATGCTAGGATAGGAAATTGCAACTAGAACACCAGCAATACCAGCTAATGCTGATCCAATAGCAAAAGTAAGAGAGATAGTGTTGTTTACGTTAATTCCCATTAATGAAGCAGCTTCTATGTCATAAGAAGCAGCTCTCATTGCTTTTCCAACCTTAGTTTTATAAACAATAAATTGAAGGAGAAGTACAAGCAGTGCAGAAACTGCAAACATTAATATGGTTTTCCAATCTAAATGTAGCCCTAAAAAATTAATAGGTTCAAGATTTATAAGTTCAGGAAAATGTTTTGGAGCAGTTCCAACAAATTTACTCATAATATTTTGTAAAAATAATGATACACCAATTGCAGTAATTAATAATGCTATCCTTGGAGATTTTCTTAAAGGCTTATATGCAATCTTTTCTATTAAAATCCCAAGTAGTGCAGAAGCAACCATTGCTACTAATAATGTAGGTAGTAATGGTAATTTTAGTACACTTGATGCATAATATCCTGCAAAAGCACCAATCATGTAAATTTCACCATGAGCAAAGTTTATAAGTTGTATTATTCCATAAACCATTGTATAACCTAAAGCTAGGAGGGCATATACGCTACCTAAAGCTAAGCCATTTATTAATTGTTGTATAAATTCCATAGTTACTCCTCCTTATAAAAAATACATTAAGGATTTAATTTATCAGCTAAAACCTTATTTGAACCATCTAACTTAATAACTGCTGCACCTTTTATTGCAGATCTTTCTTCATTAAAGCTAATTTTTCCAGTAACACATTCTAAATTTGTTTTAGCTAATGCATCTTTAATTGCTACACCATCAGTGCTATTAGCATTTTTGATTGCTTCAACTAAAATTTTAGTTGAATCGTAAGCTAAAGCTGCAAAAGAATCTGGTTCTTTGTTATATTCTTTTTTGTAGGACTCAACGAAATTTTTAACTATTTCAGAATCATCTCCTGAATAGTAGTGATTAATATATAGAGCACCATCTACTGCATCTCCGCCGATAGAAGCTAACTCTTCAGATTCCCAACCATCTCCACCTAAAAGTTGAGAAGTAATAGAAATATCTCTAGCTTGTTTAGCTATAAGACCAACAACATTATAGTAATCTGGTAATACAATAACATCAGGATTAGAGCCTTTAATCTTAGTTAATTGTGCTTTAAAATCTGTATCTCCATCATTGTAGGATAAGTATTCAACAACTTTTCCACCATTTTTTTCTAATGTTTCTTTATAAGCTTTTGCTATACCTATAGAGTAATCAGAGCCAGCGTTATATAAAACAGCAGCTGTTTTTTTATTTAAATTATCTGTAGTATATTTAGCTAATATTTCACCTTGGAATGAGTCTATGAAACATCCTCTAAACATATATTCTCCACCTTCATTAGTAATTGAAGGTTCAGTACCTGTAGGTGTAATCATAGGAATTTGTCTTTCTGTTGAATTTTTAGCTATAGCTAGAGTAGCACCAGAAGTAACTCCACCTAAGATAGCAGCTACACCATCTTTATCTACTAACTTATTAAATGCTTGCATTGCTCCATCAGGAGTAGCACCATCATCTTCAAAGATAAATTCTATTTGTTTACCGTTTATTCCACCAGCATCATTAATCTCTTTTATTAATAAGGATGCACCTTCTTTAGCAGAATTACCATAAGTAGATGCACTACCAGTTAATGGTCCAATACCTCCTATTTTAATTACTTCATTTTTTGAGCTAGAACTTCCACATCCAATTAATAATGATGTAGACATTATTGATGCAATAAGTCCTGCAATTATTTTCTTTTTCATAAAAAATCCCCCTTTTAATACATGCTAACAAAATGTTAAATCAACAAATAATTTATTAATAAATTAATGCCAAATAAACAATTATAATATTGATATAGTAACATAATTAGATAAATATTACAACATAGATATTTAATGTTTTATAGAAAAATATATAAAAATGGAATGAATGGAGTATGTATACAGTAATATTATGTAAAAAACTGATAAAAGACTTTAAATTATTAAATTGAAAATTTTACTTCATTTATAATAGTAAGGTTATTAAACATAGTACAGGTTCACCAATATATTATGTTTATGCAATGATAACTATTGAAGAAGTATATAAATTCATTTTAGGATTAAAGAGGTATAAACAAAAGAAATGGCTTAAGAATATAGTAGGAGTGTAAAAATAGTTAGGATAATTTTAGGTTGAAATAAGAATAAAATTTGTGTATAATACAAGAAGATTTAAAGAACTCGTATATCATCGGTAATATGGGCCGAAAGTTTCTACCTGCTAACCGTAAATTGGCAGACTACGAGGTATTGTACTTAAGATAAAAGGTAAGAAGATATAATTTGTGATTTTACTTCTATTTTTAAGACAAGCACCTCAATATCGAGGTGCTTTTAATTTTTTTTAACGTTGGAGGATAAAATCATGGAAAACTTACTAAAAAATGATGGAATTAAATTAAACTATAAAGTTAATGACAATCCATCAATGGGAGAAAAAATATTATTTGGAATTCAGCATATATTTGCTGCTTTTGGGGGAATAATAGTTGTTCCATTAGTTATATCTAGCTCTTTAGGATTTGATGCTAAAACCTCAACAGCATTAATAAGTGCATCAATACTTGCTGCAGGAATAGCAACTATAATACAGGCTAGAGGTATGGGACCAGCAGGAGCTAAGGTAGCTTGTATAATGGGAACAGATTTTACATTTGTATCACCTTCCCTTGCGGTTGGATCAACTCTTGGGTTGCCGGGAATAATAGGAGCTACAATTTTAGGTGGAATATTTGAAGTTGTTCTTAGCTATTTTATAAGACCTTTAATGAAGCTATTTCCACCTATAGTTACAGGAACGGTTGTATGTTTAATAGGATTAACTTTATTACCAGTTTCAATAGATTGGGCAGCAGGAGGATCTGGAGCTGCAGATTATGGTAGTATTAAAAATATATCAATTTCAATGGTTGTACTTATTGGTACATTATTATTGAATCGTTATGGTAAAGGAATGCTTAGTAGTGCATCTATACTAATTGGTATGGTAATTGGATATATTGTATGTATACCACTTGGATTAGTAGATTTTACAGCAGTTAAAGAAGCAAGCTGGATATCAATGCCTAATATATTTGAATATGGTGTTACTTTTGATTTAAAAGCACTGATTGCATTTATACCAGCATATTTTGTTACTGCAATAGAAACGGTAGGTTGTTTAAAAGCAGTTGGAGAAGTTTCAGATGTTGAAATGACAGAAAAGCGTATAGGAGCGGGAGTATTATCCGATGGTATTGGAAGTATGATAGGTGGAGTTGTAGGGACACTTCCAAATACAACTTTCAGTCAAAATGTTGGATTAATACCATTAACTAAAGTAGCTAGCCGCTATGTAGCAGTTATGGCAGGAGTCATACTAGTTATTTTAGGGTTTTTACCGAAGCTTGCAGCAATAGTAAATAGCATCCCTCAACCAGTATTAGGTGGAGTTGGTATAGTTATGTTTGGTACAGTTGCAGCTGCTGGAATAAAAACTTTAAGTAAAGTAAAAATAAATGAAAGAAATCTTTTAATAATAGCTACTTCTATTGGATTAGGCCTTGGAGTAACTTTTAGACCAGAGTTTATATCTCAATTACCAGAAGCTTTAAAGATGATTTTTGCTTCAGGTATATCAACTGGAACTATAACTGCATTAATTTTAAATATAATTTTAAAAGAAGAAAAAGAATAATGTAAAATAATTATAAAATAGCAACTTATAGATATATGAGTTGCTATTTTATATTCTAAAGTAGTATATATAAATTGTAATTATTTCTGTAAAGGCTTTATTTATATAAATTAAATCTTAATGAAAAGAAAAATCTATAAAAGTAATTGATTTATAATTAAAGAGTTATTCTAAAATTTAATAATAGTATATTGGACAAATATGGTATAATAAAGATTAGTAACTTTCCTAAATTTTTTTGAATGATTGGAATATCTGAAGAGAAATGGATTAAAGCATATTTGTATTTTTATGATGAATATATAGATGAAGAAAATAAAAAAGAGCCTATAGCTAATTTCATTAAGAAATATTATAAATATACTGTTTTAGGAGGAGAAGATGAGAAATATAAAAACTGCTTTAAAGATTTCTGGTTCACTGATTTTATTATCTTTTATATTATCTATATCAATTATTTATTACTTAAAATTAGATAATCCTGTATTTTTAAAGAATTATATAGATGTAAATTATTATGAATATGAGAATATGTACACTTTGTCAGGATTTGATATTGAGCTTAAATATATTGCAAATATTGAAGATAAAAGAAAGGTTGTATCAGTAATATTTGAAGAAGCTCCTGAATTAAACTTTTACACTAGTGAAAATGGTAAAAAGGGAGCAATACAATTATATGAGAATACTAATGATAATATTGAAAGCTATGGAAGATATGGTATTCATAAAGTTTTTTTAAATTTTAACTTGCCAAAGGAAGGATACAAACTAGATGAAACAATAAAACTAAGCAAAGCAAAAGTAAAATTTGATGATGAACTAGTTTTGGATGTGGATTTAGGTAAAATAATTCTAAGTAAAATTAATAAAGAGGCTTCACCGTTAGAAAGGCCATCCTTAACTGGTTCAAGTGATGGGTATAGTCAATTATTTTTCTGGGTTAAGGATTATATACAAGTCTCAAAGATATATTCTCAATTATTTGAAGATACTAGAGACTTATTTGATTTTAATATCAATAAAGTTGGTGATATAGAAGAGAGAGATTTAATATACAATAAGGGTGATAATTTATTTTTTACTTCTCAGTTTAATAATATTGATGACCCAATAAAAAAACTTTATACCTATGATATTAAGCCTATTATGTACTTTAAAGATAGAATGGGAAAAGAATATGAAGAAAGAATATATAATATAACTTATAATCCTTATTTTACTTTTTATAATATATACAGATATTTAGTAGAGATGGAGGAAATATAATATGATTAAGGGTTATAAAAAAGTTTTTTGGGGAACTATTTTAAAAGTCTTTCATTTTAATATTGGGCAAATGGAAATTTTGCCAGAATTTATAGGGATTTTAATTGTTTCTTCAGGCATAAGAGAATTATTAGATAGCTATGATAATTTAAATCTTAGAATAGCATTAAAAATAAATAATATAAAAGCTTTTATTTCTTTTATTACAGTAATTTTGTCATTTGTAGGAATAGAAAATTATTTTGGTAATATAATAATAAGTATAATTTGGTTTAATATAAATTGTGTTTTAGAAATTATGTTTATAGTAAAGCTTTTAAAAGGAACATCAGAAGTTTTAACAGAAAACTTTAATGCTTATTTGGGAAATAAATATAATAATAATGCAATCATTTATAGTTATCTTTATTCTATAGTAGTAATTATATGTAATATTAACTTTGTATTTATGTCTAGACTAATATCATTTTTAATTGCAACTTATGCAATAATAATAATTTTATGGGTAGCATTCTCCTTTAGAAAACTATATAAAGGTGATTTTCAAATAACTTAAATAAATAAAATTATTTTTACAAATAATACTTCTATATAAATAAGGAGGTGTTATTATGAGCAAGGATATATTAGACAAGTTAGAAATTAAAAATTATGAAAATTTATTAGAGAATGAATTTAAGAATAATACAGTTTTAGAAATGAATAAAGATCTAGATAAGTTGAAGATAAATGATGATTTTTCTAATGAAGATGCTTTGAATAATGAATATATATCAAAAGTTACTAATTCTTATATAGAGCTAAGGGATGTTATAAAAGATGATGATAGACATAAAATAAATAAGGATGATAAAAACAAAACAGATTTAAACTCATTAATATTAAATAAAATATAGTATATGAGAGCTCTTGAAAAGTATCAAGAGCTTTTTTATTATAACAAAATAGTGATAATATTTATCTCTAGTGCTTTAAGATTAATTTAAGGTAAAAATGATATTATTTACTCAATAAGAATCTAGGAGGATTTATTATGAGTAAAAAAATTATAGCAATTTTATCTATAATCACTATATTAATGGGGGTTACAGGCTGTACAAATAAAACTACTACATCAAATGATAATGTAGTATCAAGTGAAAATACAGAAAAAGTAGATACTAATATTACTTTAGGAGATACAATTTCAGTTGAAGGCAATGGAGTTGTAATTGAAAATAATAAAATTACAATAAGTTCTGCAGGAACCTATGGAATATCAGGAACTCTAAAGGATGGGCAAATAATAATTGATGCAGGTAATGAGGATAATGTTAAATTAGTTCTAAATGGAGCTAATATATCTTGTTCAAATAGTGCACCTATATATGTAAAGAATGCTAAAAATGCATATTTAGTTTTGGTAGATGGTAGTGAAAATGTTATTACAGATGGAGAAAACTACGTTTTTGAAGATGAAACTAGTGATGAACCTAATGCAACTATTTTTAGTAAAGATGATTTATTTATTAGTGGTACTGGGAAGTTAAAAGTAAATTCAAATTACAATAATGCAATAACTAGTAAAGATGATTTAGAAATAGCTGAGGCTAACATAGATATAACTTCTGTTGCAGATGGACTAAGAGGAAAAGATTCTATTACTATTTCTAGTGGAAATATTAATATAAATGCAACAGGAGACGGTATGAAATCTAATAACTCTGAAGATGCTGAAAAAGGTTATATATTAATTAAAGATGGAACTATAAACATAACTTCCGGAGAGGATGGAATACAAGCTGAAACTAATGCAACTATAACTGGTGGAGATATAACTATAAATTCTGGTGGAGGTAGTGAAAATAGCAGTAAAGAAAATAATTCCTGGGGAAATTGGGGTAAGCCAATGGGCTTTGGAGAAAATACAAATTCAACAGCAGAAAATGATACTGCAAGTGCTAAAGGAATAAAAGGAAATACCTTGGTAAAAATTGATGGTGGTAATATAAACATAGATTCTTCAGATGATTCAATACATTCTAATAGTAATGTAGAGATAAATGGTGGTACTATAAATATAACTTCTGGTGATGATGGAATCCATGGTGATTCAACTATAGATATAAATGCTGGAGAAATTAATATTACAAAATCTTATGAAGGAATTGAAGCTGAAACTATAAATATTAATGATGGAAATATAAAAGTTGTTGCAAGTGATGATGGGATAAATGCAGCTGGTGGTAATGATGGTTCTTCTGTAAATGGTAGACCAGGACAAAATAACTTTGCATCTTCTGGAAATGGGGAAATAAACTTTAATGGTGGAAGAGTAGTTGTAGATGCAAGTGGAGATGGATTAGATGCAAATGGATCTATATATATGAAAGGTGGTACAGTTATAGTAAATGGGCCAGAGAATAGTGGAAATGGAGCTTTAGACTATGATGGAAAGTTTGAAATTTCAGGTGGATTATTAATTGCAGCTGGATCTTCAGGAATGGCTCAATCACCAAGCGAAACATCAACACAAAATTCAATTAATGTATTTACTTCTATTTCAGCAAATACATTGCTTCATATTGAAGATGAAAATGGAAATGAATTAATAACTTTTGCTCCAAGTAAAACAGTAGGATCAATTGTTATATCTTCACCAAATATAAAGACTGGAACAACTTATAAGCTTTATACAGGAGGAGAATCAACAGGAAATGCAACTGATGGATTATACTCAGATGGAAGTTATTCAGGAGGAACAGAAGGGGATAGCTTTACAGTATCTAATACAGTTACTAATGTAGGACAAAGTTCTGGTGGATTTGGAGGCCCGGGAGGTGGAAGAATTCCAGGACAAGGCGGAATGTCAGGTCAAAGAGGAGAAATGCCTTCTAGACCTTAAGTAAATAGAATATAATAATATTATAAGGAATATTATAAGTAATTTTTTTGTAATATTCCTTTTTTATATATATGGTAAAATTAATAAAACAATCAGATAAATAGGGGATGAGGATAATGTATAAAAGAGTGATTTATTATGTTATTATAACACTTTTATTATCTGTTATTTTTATTGGATGTGGGAATTTAAGTAGTAAAAATGATGAAAATAAAGAAGAGGTTCAAATAGGAATTGAAACAATTACAGAAATTACTCCAAGTGAAGCAAAAGTAGATGAAGAAACTTGGATAGGAGTAGATGTTGCAACTCTTAACTATGCATCAGAGGATAGAATAGTTTTTCATGGAAATTTTGGACTTTTTGTTTATGATTTAAATAGCGAAAAAGTACTTAGAGCAATTGATGTTAAATCTATAGGTTGTGCTTCTACACAGGGAGATAATCTATGTGAAGTTTCTGTTAGCAAGGATGGAAATATAATCTCACTTCATCCATCTAGTAGTGAAGATATGTATATATATAATGTTGAAAAAAATACATTAATAAAGACTAAATATGAAAAGTTAGATGATAAACTTGAAACATTACCAATGTATGAATCATATTATACATATGATGAAGAATATACTTACTCTTATATAAAGCTAATTGATGGAGAAACTAGTTATTTAAAAACTCCTCAATCAAATATGGCTATAGACTTGCAATATATAAAAAATGATAAAGTATATGATATATTTAAATAAATCCATATTGAAACAACAAATTTAGAAGGACTATTAATTGGTCCTTCTAAATTTAGTAGTCTCTAAAAATTTTAAATTATACCTAGTTATAAACTTTTTCTTCAAATCCAGAAAAGGTTAGAGAAATATTTAAGTTTCCATTTTTACATCTTAATTCATCTATAAATTTCTTTTGATTAGCATCAAGCTTCATTTCAATTATATAATGGATTTCAAAAAGAGAACCAAAATCTCTAGTTTTAATAGTTTGAATCTTCCATGAGTTTGTGTACTTGTCCAAGATTTCATCAAATATTCCATCATAATTTAAATCTTCAGGAATTGTTATTTTAAGCTTTGAAGTTTTAGTTTTAGGCATAGCGAACTTTATTGCATCTAATACTATTGTTAAAGCACAAAGAACTATAGTAAATATAAAGGCGTATCCAATATACCCCATACCACAAGTTAATCCAACTGCTAAAGTAAAGAATACATAAGTTATATCCTTTGGATCTCCAGGTGCACTTCTAAAACGAATAATTGAAAAGGCTCCAGCTAAGCTAAAGGCTCTTGCTACATTATTACCTACTAAAAGAATGATAATAGATATTATAACTGGTAGCATAATTAATGTTACTGTAAAACTTGGAGAATATCCCTCTCTTTTGTGAGTTCTCATATATGCAAAGCTAATAATTAAACCAAGCACAATTGACGATGTAATAATAATTAAAGCATTTAATAAAGTAAAGGATTCCCCATTAGTTGATGTTATTATAGTTTCTAGCATATGTTTTTCCTCCTTATGTCATAAGTATTATTTAAACAATAACCCATATATTCATTTCCATATTTAGAAAAGTGAGTATTGTATATTTTTAATTCTGAAAGTGTTTTAGTTAACCAAACTGGCATAGCACCTAATATTTTTACTTCCATAAGATAATATCCCTTTGGAAGTAGTTCCTTTCCATAGCCTCCCATTTTAAGAGATAAGTTATCGCGTCTACTTAATATATTTGAATCAAATGTAATTCTAAAATTTTGATCATTTTTTCCAAATAAAGCTTTTCTACTATAACTTATAAATACTTTAGGTGAAACATTATTTTTTTCTAAATAGTACTCTAATTCATCTAAAACTTGATTATTTAAGTAATCAATGGAATCTGGTCTTACTCTAGATTCTAAAAATATTTCAGCTTCTTTTAAAGTTAAGGTTGCTCTTCTTTTACTTACAATTCCATTAATTTTTTTCTTAAGTTCTAAAAAAACTTTACCATTTTCATCTATTGGAGCTTTATAACTTCTTAACCTAAGTTTTTCCTTATAGTAAGGTTTATTAATTGAATACCTAATTACTTGATTATCATCAGTATCATAGTAAATACTATAAATGTTATAGTTATTTTCATCTTTACAGTATTTATCAGGATTCATATATTTATATAAAATAGGTAGAAGAGATTTATATTGACTTTCATTTAATATGAACTTCTTTTCAAACCTTTTAAATGCTTTTATTGCCATATAATTACCTCCTGTTAATTTTCTTCTTGAGGTAATTATATAAACTTAAGCTTAAATAAATCTTAAATTTTAAAAATTTTATTTTAAGATTATTGGTATTTACTTTATAAAAATAGTAAAATTATGTTATATATAGTAAGTTGAAGGGGTAATAGTTTATGAAGAAGTTATTAATTTATTTATTATTTTCTACACTTTTATTAACTGCTTGTTCATTAAATAAGTCAGCTAATGTAGAAAAAACAGTTGATAGTAGTAAAAAGGAAGTTACTAATGAAGTATCTAATTCTAATTTAGAAGAAAATGATAATTCAAAAGATACAAATGAAATTTCACAGAACAATACTAGTGATAATAGTAATTCATTAAATGAAAATATAAGTGAAAAGGTTAAGGATTATATTATAAATGGACAAGAAAATAAATCTGAAGCAAAGAAATTAAAATGGAGTAAAAGGTTTTTAAATGAAGTTAATATTGAAGATTTATATAGTAAATATATAAAGGATGGAGGTAATGAAGAAGACATAGAAGGACTTGCGACCTATGTAACCTTAAATGCTCCTATACTTTCTAATTGGGAAGAATTATTTAAAAAAGATTTATATGATACTTACAATGAAGAAGTAGTTAAGTTAGAACATTTAGAAGGAGATTTATATCAGGCTTATGTTATTAAAAATGGATCAGAAGTTCCTTTTGTTGTAGTTTCATCAAGAACTGGTTATTTTCATGGATAGATCTTTATAAGGTGTTAGCACACAATGAAAAATTAATAAGGAAAAATGTAAAGTTAAGGTAGATACTTCTTTTCCTTCCGTATATGAGGATATAGATATTATATTCTGGCGACTTGGAGTTTGTAAGGTCGCAAATAATGTAATATCTATATCCTTTTTTATTAAAAAATGACTTAATAGTTTTTTTATATTTTCGTAATTGAAAAGTAATTTAGAAGTAGGATTTTTAGTGTAAAATCAAATTGTTATTACAAAATTTGGATGAGGGTGGAAGCATGAGAAAAATAAGATTAAATAAAAATAAGCTTTTGATTATTATATTAATATTTATTATTGCAATAGTTGGCTTTATAAGTTTTAGGAACATATCTAAGAAAGATAAGTATGAAAATGAAGGAATTAATATGACAGAAGAGGAAAGAGAAATTATTGATAAGGTTATAGCATTAGCAGAATCGAAAATTGGATTGCAATATGTCTGGGGTGGAAAAGGAGAGATAATGACAGAGGAAAGACTTGATGAACTTATTAGTTATTATGGAGGTAGTTACTACCCATTAAGTAGAGAAACTTATATAGGAAGCCAAGCTTTTGATTGTTCTGGATTAACATATTGGGCTTATAGAGAAGTAACAGGAATAGAAATAGGATATTCAACTTTTGATCAAGAAGATATTTTACAAGGGTATGAGGTAAGTGAAGAAGATTTGCAACCAGGTGACTTAATATATACTCCTGGACATGTAGTTTTATATAAGGGAAAAGGAAAAATAATTAATGCTTATAACAAATATGCTTACCCAATTGGGGGAGTGAAAGAGGCAAATCTATACTTAAGTGATGATAGTGTAATTTATAGACCTATTGATTATATTAATTCGTTAAATTAATTTTAAGAATACTTTTAAAATATTGACAACTATAACGATAAGTTTTATAATTTTCGATAATAAATAAGCATAACTAAGAATTATTAATATAATTCGGAGTATAAGATAATAAAAAGCTGTGATAAGAAGAAGTAGTAATTAGAAAGACTTACAGAAAGTTACCGGTTGATGAGAGGTGCAAGAAAAGCTAATTATGAATACATCTTTGAGCTTCACACCAAATGGCATTGTTTTAAATGTAGTGCGAATAAAAAATGGATTATTATTATGGGAGCTGTATTAAATTATAACATTAATTTAATTTTTAAAACTCCAAAGGAGTTTTTCACTTCATTTTACATTCTTCATTTTACATTTTTCATTGCACCATAGTGCCTAGTAGGCTGTGACGTATTCCTTGCACACGTTATAGTGCTAGAGTATTACCTAGATTAATCTAGAGTACTCGAAAAGGTAGGCAATGTGAATTGTCTATGAACTTAAGGTGGTAACACGAAGATGTATCTCTCGTCCTTTAGAAATAATGGACGAGAGTTTTTTATTTTTATTAAGTTCAATATTATCAAAAAGCTATATAACATTATTCTTATAGAACTTGCTTATATTAAAAAATATAAGAGGAGTGTAAAAGATATGAAAACAGTAGAGGAACAACTGAAAATTATTAAAAAGGGAGTAGAATTAATAGTTAGTGAAGAAGAGCTTAGATTAAAACTTGAGAAATCAATAAAAGATAATAAGCCATTAACTATTAAGCTAGGACTTGATCCAAGTGCACCAGATATACATTTAGGGCATGCTGTGGTTTTGAGAAAAATTAAGCAAATGCAGGACTTAGGCCATAAGTCAGTTATAGTAATAGGTGATTTTACAGGGAAAATTGGAGATCCAACAGGAAAAGCAAAGGGAAGAAAAGCTTTAAGCGATGAAGAAGTATTAAAGAATGCCGAAACTTATAAAAAGCAAATTTTTAAGGTTTTAGATAAGGATAAAACAGAAGTTAAATTTAATAGTACTTGGCTTTCAAAATTGAATTTTGATGCTGTGTTGAAGCTGGCAGGAACAACAACTGTAGCTAGAATGTTAGAAAGAGATGATTTTCAAAAAAGATATAAGAATAATGTTCCTATAGGAATACATGAGTTTTTTTACCCGTTAATGCAAGCATATGATTCAGTAGAACTAGAAGCAGATATTGAGCTTGGTGGAACAGATCAAACCTTTAATATATTAATGGGGAGAACTTTACAAAAGACAAGAGGACAGGAACAGCAAATTGCTATATTTATGCCAATATTAGAAGGCTTAGATGGAATTGAAAAAATGAGTAAAAGCTTAGGTAACTATATAGGAGTAAATGAAGAAGCAAATGTAATGTTTAAAAAGGTTATGGAAGTTCCAGATAATTTAATAATAAAATACTTTGAGTTAGCAACAGATGTACATCCAGATGAAATTAATAAAATAAAAGAAAGACTTAATAATGGAGAAAATCCAAGAGATATTAAGTTAGAATTGTCTAAAATTATAACAGCATTATATCATACAGAAGAAGAGTTAGAGGAAGCCATTGAGTTTTATAATACTGCATTTTCTAAAAAAGCTATACCTGATAATATACCAGAGTTAAATTTAAAGGGTGATACAATAAGAGATATACTAGATGATTTATTAAAAGAAAAATTTATACCAAGTAAAAAGGAGTTTAATAGGTTAATAAAGCAAGATGGAATTCAGCTTAATGGAGAAAAGATAAAAGAATTAGATACAAATATTAATGAAAATGATGTATTAAAAATAGGAAAGAAAAAGTTTGTGAAATTTATAAATATCAATTGATTTATTTTATTTATTAGTGCATTATTATGTGTAAATAATATATATAAAAAGAAAGATGGCGAAAAATATTATGACAATAAAAAGTGATTTAATAAAAGTTGAAACAGTAGTTAATGCACCTGTAGAAAAGGTTTGGGAATATTGGACAGATCCTAAACATATTGTAAAGTGGAATAATGCTTCAGAGGATTGGCATACAACAGAAGCGAAAAATGATTTAAAAATTGGTGGAAAGTTTACTTCAAGAATGGAAGCTAAAGATGGTAGTTTTGGTTTTGATTTTGGTGGAGTTTATACTGAAGTAAGATTATATGAAGTTATTTCTTATGTTTTAGATGATGGTAGAAAGGTTGAAATAAACTTTATAAATGAAGAAAATAAAACTAAGATAATAGAGAATTTTGAAGGAGAGAATGAAAATCCTCCTGAATTTCAACAAATGGGATGGCAGGCAATTTTAGATAATTTCAAAAAATATTCTGAACAAGTGGAGAATATTAATTAACATCAAATGCAACATGAATTATTTTATAAGAATTATACAAAGTAATTTACAAATAAAAGATAAACTAAATATAAAATAATTTGAAATGGTTTAAATATCAGTTATAAGTAGGAGTTTAGTTGTTACTAAATATTAAAGATATCTATGTTTTACTTTTTATAAATAATACATAGATATCTTTTTTTATATTAATTTTTATAAAGTTTTATTTATAAATTTATAATACAATATAAAGTTTATTAATAAGTAAGTGAGGTGCAACAAACAACTTAAAAATAAAAGATTATGAAGTATTATTTATTATGTGACAATTTAGATCTCTTAGTATATTTTTTTCCGTTAGAATGAGATCCTTTCTTTTTTCCATTTTCAATTCCAATTTCTGATCCAGATTCAGAATACATTTTCCTAAGCTCAGCATTAGATTTAGGATGATCTTTTAATCTATTTTTATTATTATCCATGAAAATTTACCTCCTTAGATAAGATATCTATATTATTATTTCCGAAATAAAATAAAAAATAGTATATAAATAGATACTTTCATGGTACTTATTTACATTTAAGTGTGTAGTTTGATTTTAAAGATTAATTCAAGTTTCAACAAATTACAGGCTTTTTATTATTATATTTTTATAAATTTGGAATAAATACTAAAAACATCTTTAAATGGATAAATTCATTTTGATTTTATTACAATAAAACAACATAATACTATAAAAAAAAATACTATTTTTATACAGATTTAATATTTATATTAAAAAGATAATTATGTATAATGATTGTAATAGATTACAATCAAAAGATTGAAGTAATCGTTTACTTTTACTAGAATGATTATTTTTTATAAATAATTATTTATAAATCTTAAAGTCTGACAGAAAAAAATATTAAATAGAAAGGTCGTTGGTATAAAAAAAGTAGAAAAGTTAATCTAATAGTTGATCACATTATTTGTAATTTAGGAAGTAAAATAACAAATTATAGAATAATTAAATGTATACAAAAAAGAATATATTCATTGTTAATTTGATTATCTATAAAGAAAGGAAGAAGAAGTATGAATAAAAAATTATTAAGAAAATATTTAGTTTCTTTTTTAAGTGCATCTATGCTTTTATCACAAGGTGTAAATATTGTTAATGCAAAAGAGGGTGTAGCAGTATCTGCCACAGAAGCCTCTACAAGTGTACTACATAGTGAAAATATGGAGTTTGATGGCACTGAGGTTGTTGCTTCTAAAAATAGTGAATCAATTCAAGAAAAAATTTCAAGTTTAACTGTACTAGATAAAGGAACCATAACAATTCGCTATAAATTGAAAAACACTGATTCAGTAATCGAATCTTTATTTGCTTTATCACTACCAACTTCTGAGCAATCTTATGCAAGCGTTTACTTAAAACCTAAGACTAAAAAAGTAGGTGTTGAATTTAAAAATCTACCAAATAATAAAACTGCAGAGTTTGATTTAGCTGTAGATAATACAAATTGGCACACTATTAGTTGTGTATTTACAGGAAATAAGATAATTTTTTACTCTGATAGTAAAATAGTAGGAGAAGCTGATTTCAATGGAATGTTTAGTGATTTATCATGGAAAGATACTGCTTCAAAAGTAACTATTGGTGGTTTACATAGAAAATATGTTAGTGGAACTAGAACGGATACTTTTCTATGGCCATTTAGTGGAACTATAGATATAGTGGATGTTACTAATAAAGTTTCATCTGAAGACGATATCAAAAAGCTTCATGCTGTAACTACTGAAGATATTAGTAACGATAAAAGCTACATATGGCAACAAAATGAAAATGATATTTTTTACTATAGAATACCTTCATTAGTTAGAGCGAGTAATGGTAATTTAGTAATTGCTGCTGATGCAAGAAAGAAACATTATAATGATTGGGGAGATATTAAAACAGTAGTAAAGACTAGTAATAATTCTGGAGAAACATGGAGTGATAGTAAAACAGTTGTAGATACTCCTACACAACCATATTATACTAGTGAAACTATTGGTTCTAGATCAGATACTACTTCATCTATGTCAATAGACCCTGCACTTTTAGCAGCATCTAATAATGTAGTTTATATGCTTGTTGATGTTATGCCTGAAAGCAGAGGAAAATGGTTTGATTGGGGTGGAAATGATAAAGGTTATTTAAGTGGTGCTTATAATTCTCAATTAGGAACTGGATATATAACTGTTGATGGAACTAAATGCTTAAAATTATTTG
>ERZ857998.1497-NODE-1497-length-26000-cov-3.186356_pt1 | contig 26000 bp, 16 predicted proteins | sample MGYA00519954_ERZ857998 | MGnify/ENA primary metagenome ERZ857998 (study PRJEB31778, sample SAMEA3449424) | human gut metagenome | biome: human gut; feature: human-associated habitat; material: faeces | place: United Kingdom | collected 2010/2012 ...
TTGTCCAAAGGTTTAATTGATTCTCCATGTAATATACATAGGCGTGTTCCAGATTAGGGGGAAATGGTTCCGCTTCGTATCCTTCTACTTTATCGGCAACCACCTGTACTTCCCAGATTGTCCCCGATGGAATCGTTGAGATTACCGGATATTTTTTATCGATCTCATGCAACTGATCTCCCGCAGCCCTGATTCTCCACACTTTACCCTCGGCTAATTTCAACATATCTTGCGGAGAACCGTTGAAGGAAACTTGTCCCCGGTTCATTAACGCCATATTATTACAAGTACTGGAAATATCACCGACAATGTGAGTAGACAAAATAATAGTCACATCATTCTCGCTGACCTCCGAAAGAAGATTACGGAAACGGATACGTTCTTCCGGGTCAAGTCCGGTAGTAGGTTCATCAACAATGATTACTTTAGGATGATGTATCAGCGCTTGTGCGATTCCTAACCGCCGCTTCATACCTCCCGATAATTTATTGGCATATCGTTCGCGAACATCGAACAAACCTACGTTTTCGAGCATTTCATCCACAGCCTGTTTCCTCTGCCTGCTATGGGTCATACCGGACAGACGCGCCGCGTAATCAAGAAACTCATACGTTTTGTATTTGGCAAAAAAACGAAAGTCCTGAGGAAGATACCCCAGAATACCGCGTATTTCTTTTCGCTGTTTCATCAAATCATAACCGCAAATTTCTACCTGCCCGGAAGTTGGTTCCATAAGGGCTACAAGAATACGCATTAAAGTAGATTTGCCGGCGCCATTGGGTCCTAATAAGCCAAACATCCCTGCAGGTATTTCCAGATTGACATCTTTCAAGGCATGATTTCCGTTTGGATAGATCTTATTAAGGTTCTTAATAATTATGCTCATGACATTTTATTTGTCCTATGTTGTATTGGGTGATAAAGATAGGCTTTATTTACAGGATACAAATCATAATTATAAACATTAACTTATATTAGTAGAATTCTGTTTGAAATGGACATTCAAGAAACATCCATATATCTCATAAACGAAAAGGAAGAAACCACTTCACAGTGACCTCTTCCTCCTCATATCCCATATGATTATTACCCAACAGGGTTTATAAAAAAGGGTTTTATTAAAAAAGGGTTATTTTTATGATCTTTATTATTTATTAGTTACTTCCACCCTGACCACCACTATGAGTAGGATTAGTAGTAACTGTCTTATACTGATGATCAGTTCCGGTATAGCGTGTTGCAGTTACTGAAATTGTAACAGGATTTCCTTTATACAGCACCTTAGCAGACAATGTAGTAGTACGAGTTTTAGCATAACAAGTATAGTTCATTGTTGTATAACCGTTTACGTTTACAGTATTATAAGTACGTTCTGTTGTTTTCACACCTGATGCTGAGCCCATCAACGAATACAAACGAGTTTTGAAGAAAGCTACCATTGCATTAATTGTTGCATCACTAGCACCTGACAATTTGCTCTTTACAGCATTGGTGATATCTGCATCTTTACATTCCCAACCGGATTTCTCTTTATAAGTCAATGCAATGCCAGTTACAGCTTTAGGATTTTCACTGTTATCACGGCTTGCCTGTCCTAAAACTTCACTCTTCACGACTGTTTCAGAACTAACCTTACTAGTTACTTTATTTTCTACAGCATAAGAAGAGAAGTGCTTGATATCTGCCTGATAACTACCATTTTTCAAGTTTACTTTACTTGTTTGTACATCCCATTTTCCTGTTGTGGTATTCAGATAAGTAAGTTGCATATCCGATTCAGCAAAAGTTACATCAGGAATAGGATTAGGAATGGAAATAGTGACCGGATTTACAAATTCCAAACCTGTCGGTTCAAAATGAGCAGCAGCCAAAGGGATAGTTTTTTCTACATCTTTATTCTCTTCCGCAGGTTTTACATCCGTTGTTACTTCTTCGGGAGCTGGAACATAAGTAGTTACACTAATATCAGCTGAACCGTCTTCATTGATACCCGTTCCACTTTCAGGAAGTGCATCAGCTGGAATAGTGACTTCTACTGTTGTAATAGGAAGATCCTCAACAACTTCATCTGCCGGAGTTGTAGTTGGGTCCGGAATGTCTTTATTAGAGTCACTATTATCTTTTACTGTAGCCTCCTCACCTTTTTTCACATTTTCCGGTTCACTTTGCTTAGTCAAAGCCACAGCAACAGTTACCACACTACGATTTTCCGCATTAGCAGCAATCTCTACAGAAGTATTTTGAGCAAGATAACCTTTAGGAGCAACTTCTACAGAATACTTACCTGTTTTTGTTTCTGTTACAGAGAACTTACCATCCTTGTCTGTCTTAATTGTCTCAGTACCAATTTTTACATCAACACCAGATACACCTTTACCGGCATCCGTCACAGTACCCATAATGTAATACTCAACAACCGGAGCGGGAGTTTCGATAACTTCACCCGGCTCTTGTTTTGGTTCATCGTCATCATCATGACAGGAAACTGCTGCAAAAGACAACACACCGAAGGCTATCGCCAAAGAGCATGCATACAACCATTTTAAATTTCTCATAATTGTTCAATTTTTGTTTAAATTACTAATATCAACTCTTATTTAAGTTTTGTCTTTTCATTGGTACGAATCAAATAGTAACGGATATAATCCGGCTGCCAGAAACGGCTGTTTTCAGCAGATTTCGGTTCGGTTCTATAGCTTACCCCCAAAGCACGGCGAGCAAATTCATTCCCACTACGCATGTCATATTGAAAAGCGAAATAATCCGGAAGCATCACACGCACCGCATGACGACTACGCTTCTTACCCGGCAATGGAATCGAAAAATGAAATCCGGCATTGGTTTCTCCATCTGTATACATGCCATAAAGTCCCACAATATATTCACCGAAGTAACGTGAAAGAGTTCCGCATACCCCATAATCTCCATATATAAAACGTCCACCGCTAACTTTCAATTGAGTATTTACTTGTGGAATGAAATAACCTACGCTGAGCTGCCCATTCACTCTTTTCCATTTACTCATTCCCCAGTCGTTGCCATATAAATGAGACGAACCGGTTATACCACCTTCTCCTTCTACTGTCCAACGACCGTCAGAAGAAAAATAACCGATACCGGCTGCAAGTCCCTGACGATCATCCGAGAAATTTCCACCAGTCAGGTATCCCTTCCAATGATTATCCAGACGAAATTCCTGGCGCAATGTCAAATACCCCGGTCGGATGCAATCCCATTTGCCCGGCTCATTATTGACGATAGGCAAGCAAACCTGTAGCCTCAATGAAGCACCTTTCCAAAGTTGCATTTCTACAGCCGGTTGCAATTCAAAAGCTGCTTTATATAATTTGTAAGTAACATTATTAACTAACATCACACCCGGATAAAGCACTACATCCACTTTCCCAAAAGTAGTAGACTCTCGTTTTGTTCCTTTTAAGGCCTCCATTGCAGTTTTGGTGGAAGTAGTCATCTGCATATTACGGTAAACTCCATCCAAATCACATTTTCCCGATTGATAATCCTCAATCAGCTTCGCAGGCAAAGTGATACAAAGTTGCGGCAAAGCATTATCCAATATGACCAATTGTAATGTAGTTACTTCCGGAAGAGTGATCAGGCGACGTATTGCAATGCCTATACCATTATAAGATCCCCTATATACGGAAGTCTCAAATGCTGCCGTAATCGTATCCTGCTTCTGTACTACAGAAATATTTTCCATTTGCAATTCTTTCAGGACTTCAGATATCCCAGCAGATTGTGCGTCTGCACTCTCCAAAGTGCAGCAACATATAATATATAGTATACTAAATACTCTTTTCATCTTCTTAATGTATTAATGTACATTCATAACGCAAACCGGCAGAAACACAAGTAAATTCGCGTGTAAACACATGGACAGACAAACGTTTCCAAAAACGTATTGCTCCACCCAAATTCCATCCATTGGTATCATACTCTGCCATCAGTTTTAACTCACGACAAAAAGCAGGAGTATAACGAATACCACCAAAAGGGCCTTTCTTAAAAGCCGGTTGATTGCCCTGATGAAAATACCAGCCTGCTGTAACAGCCAACTGATGCCCCTTGCAGAAACCAAATGTCTTAGTTAAGACACCATAATAATCTCCCCAATACTGAGTAGCCTTTTCTGTAAAAAGGTCATCTGCACCAATTACCACAGCAGGGAAATAACGGCTTTCTTTCAATGGACGGATACGGATAGTATTGGAACGATCTTGGTTGTGATAACCGACTCTGCCATTATACGTTCGCATTTTGAGTAACGTCATACGGTAAGTCAGTTCAACAAAAGAAAACAAAGACATATCTACCGAGTAGTTCATGGTAGGATAGTTAAACTTATTAGGCGTAACCTCTTCAGGAAGAAAGTTTGCGCTTCCCATAAAGGTTCCTGTTTCCTGCATCTCGGCTGTAGGTATCATCATCTGCCCAGTTGCCCCAAGAGCATATTGTGCATGAACCCGGCTTGTTGTCAAGATGAGAATCAGAATTAATACAACACCCTTTAATGGAATAAATCGCATATCCCCCAAAATAGCTTCAGTTTGTTTCATTTTTTATCTATGTATATTCCTAAATAGAGACCTTACCCCAATTTGATTCATAAATCCTCTATTTTTACCATTCTTTTTTCTGTTACTTCTTAGGTAACAGAAAACACAGGGGAAGGGAGAAATCTCTTAAAATACGAAAAATAGGACATACCAAGTTGCTAAAGGAGGCTCAGTCTAAGCGTAGGGTGAAATTCCTTTGATTATGGGACGTAAAAATCTTAGAATATGAAGAAAAGGGTTCTTTCATGTTCTAGGCTATTTTTATCTTATTTTTAAATCAAAAAAGAAAAAAAGGATAGTTTATTTGCTTGTTATTTATTTTTTTGTCTATCTTTGCGCCATTATTATTTCCGTTACCTAAGAAGTAACATACACGTATATATACTGATTACTAATACTTTATGTTATTTACACTTTTCTCCAAGCAATTCTTCACGTAAGATAAATTCATTCTATTTACTTCAGTACGTTCTTTCAAAGCAAAGCCTTTAAGATAGATTTGTGTTGTTTTGATTGATTTGTGTCCCAACGATTCGCTGATCATTTCAATAGGAACTCCGCGATATTTCGCAGTGGTAGCCCACGAATGGCGAATGGTATAAGAAGTGACAGGAGAAGTCAGATGCAAAGCCTTTGCCAGTCCTCTCAAATGGTTATTGAAATTCCGGAGGGCAGACTGGTATTCCCGATAAGCACTTTCATCTTTCCGTTTTTTATTACCATTCAGAATACTAAATAGATAATCAGGGCAATCTTGCAGAGCAGGTTTTCTGTTTTGAAGCTGATAAATCATATCCTTAGCAGTATCCAGTATTTCCACACTCATCGGAGTCTTCGTTTTAACACGATTATAATGAAGAACATTCCTGTCTAAAGACGACTTCTCCAAATGTGCCAAATCAGCGAAAGACATACCACAGAATTGAAACATCAAAGCAGCAATCGCCTGTGTACGCCGTAAAATATCCGATTTAGGATCTCCATATAAAAGCTTATGCAACTCAGTTGCCGGCAAAGCTTTCTTTTGACGGACATCCACTCCTGTATACACCCCGTGAAACAACCGGTGAACATAAGGAGCCCTCCCCGATTCTACTCCACGATTATAAATACTACGCAGCATACGCATATACGTCGAAACCGTATTAAGCTTCAAGCCACGTTCATAAAGATACTGCCCGTAACACCGTAAGTGTTCGCGGGTTACTTGTCCGAATGACACGGTAGGTGTGCCACAAAACCCTCTAAAAGAAAGAAGTGCATTTTCATACACATGCGCAGTAGAATAGCGCCCCTCTTTTCGTAAACGACCGATGTACATCTCAGCGCATCGGCTAAACCCATTTTTTTTCATCATTTATACACTAGTTAATTATATAAATCATCTCAGATGAGAGAACAAATATACTTCCTCTTAGGGTTTTAACCATCACAAGAATTATTTTATTTCGAACGAAAATCAGAAAGCGACCCTCACTCACGTGAAAGTCGCTTTCTTGATTTTCATAACTTAATGAACAAACTAATAAATAATTAACTTTTTCTTAAAAATCTCAAACATTATATCTTAAACGGTTGCATCTTCAAATATACCTTATAGTCTTTAATCATCCCCGTTTTACCGGCTTCAGCCCTGGGTAGATAAGAGAATCCCGTAATAACTTTATCTTCACCAAGATCTATCACAATCTGATGAGGGAATGCAGGTTTGGAAGAGGAATAATTGGTATGCCAGAATGTTGATTCCTGCAAATCAAAAACATTTGTTGCAATATTGTTCGCGGCATCCGTTTCCTCACTATCGGCATAAATCACTTTCCAATGCTGACGGGATACCGGTTTACCATCTTCGCCCAACAACTCCAATTCTGCAATAGCCGCGAAATCTTTCCCATCATGGGCGTTCAAAGCCTCCAGACAGAAGAAACGAGTCTCCACCTTCTTACCGAATTTCACATGTTGCCAACCATTGCCTGACTTAAATATCCCTTGATAAACAGGAGTTTCATTTGTTAAGTCCAAGTTCTCACCCATCTTACGATGAGCATAAGCTCCGTTACCACGTTGTACATCCAGAATTGGTTGACGCAGACCTTCAGTTTCAGCTTTTGAAGGACCAGCCATATCCAATATAATGATTTCATTCTCTCCTTTCTTCAACCAGCAGCCCGGTACATATAAGGTCTGTTGAGGTCCGATTTCCCAATAACGACCAATCGCATGGCCATTCACCCATACCATACCTTTACTCCAGTTCATCATATTCAAGAATGTATCCCCTAACTCATTGAGGTTAAACGTCGACCGATAATAAGCCGGTTGATTTTCAGCATTCTCCTGTTGTTTATACTGCTTATCACGGGCAAAACTATAATCTACCGGAATAGTATATACCTGCCAGTCCTTCACCAGTTCAACTCCTTTATCAGATTGCAGTTCTACTTTCTCGGTAATACCTTTCCAGTCATAAATACCTTTGCCGAAATTCATTCTTCCCATTGCTTCCACCAGGATATCCAGTCTGTCACCTTCTTTCAATGGTGGTAACTTTACTACACCTTCCCCCTTCAAACGGCTCAGAGTAGCCAGTTTCTTACCATTCAGAAAGACTTGTGCCCAGTCATGAGCTTCTGTGATCAGTAATGTCTGTTCTTTATCAGAAGCGGATAATGAAGTCCGATACAGAATACTACCCCATCCCTGATCAAAAGCTTCCATTGTCCGGATATCCTCACTCTCTTTGGGGTGAGGCAGATTATCAAATAAGACTGCCATTTCAGTCATTTTAATAGTAGGAATAGCTATAGTCAGTATCGAATCCGGAATTTCCGGCAAGGTTTCACCTTCCGGCAGGTAGTTACCAAGCAGATTCCGTACTTCCAGATATTTAGGAGTCACCTTACCGGATTCATTGATAGGAGCATCATAATCATACGATGTGCAAGTCGGTGAAAAGTTCGGGAAATTCGCGCCTCCCCAATGCCCGAAACTAGTCCCCCCGTGAGTCATATACAAGCTGAAAGAAATATTGCGGTCCAGCATTTCTTTCATACCTTTTACCAATTCTTCGGCACTTCTTGTTTCATGCTTGGCTCCCCAATGGTCAAACCATCCGGACCAAAATTCACTGCACATCAATGGAGTGTCCGGCCGTAGTTCTTTCAACCGTTTAAATTGCTCGTCGATGTTAGCACCCGTACCGAAATTAATAGTCCAGAGCAAATCATCCAGTGCATTATTCTCAAAATTCGAGTTCCAGTCACACTGGAATAAAGGAACACCTGTAAAACCGGCTTGTTTTACCATGTCACGGATTTCGGATATATACGGCTTATCGATTCCAAATGCTCCATACTCATTCTCCACCTGTACCATAATGATATTCCCTCCTTTACTAATCTGAAGATCAGCCAGTTGTTTGCCCACTTCGTTCAAAAAGAGTTTCACACGTTCCATGTAGTATGGGTCTTGCTCGCGAAGTTTGATATCCTTCTTCTTCAGCAGCCACCAAGGCAAGCCGCCCATTTCCCATTCCGCACAGACATAAGGTCCGGGACGCACTATGACATACATTCCATTCTCTTGAGCCAAACGGCAAAACGCAGCTATATCTTTCTGTCCGGCAAAATCATACCTTCCTTCTTCCGGCTCATGAAAATTCCAGAACACATACAAGCAAATCGTATTCATACCCAGTGCCTTGCACATTTTAATACGATGTTCCCAATATTCTTTCGGGATACGCGGATAATGAATCTCTGCCGCTTTTACAACAAACGGTTTTCCATTCAGCAAGAAAGTATTCTTCCCCACTTCAAATGTGCCCTCCGAAGATTGAGAGCATGAGCTGCCAAGAACAGCCACTACTAAAATAAGTAAATACAATAAAGGTTTCTTCATTTTCTATCTATTGTTTTCATGATATATCTCATACTTAATAAAGAGAATTCACTATCGGCTAATGTTTCCATTAAACCGACAGCGAATTTGAAAATAATCCAAGTGTTCCTAAAAACTAAAATAATACCTATTGAAAACTGAGTACGGTGCAAAGATGAGGTATTATGCGCAAACAAAGGTCCTCAAATAAGTCAAAAGGGTATGAATATCGTTCAAATGAACTTTATTTATCATTTTATGAACTCTTTTTACAGAAAAAATCAAGATATTTGCAAGAAATACCATAAACACTAAAACACCTCATAACGGGAGACCTTATGAATAAAACGACTTTTATACTACTAATAACATTAATTATATCATACATAAATACTGCTTATATTCAAGCACAGACTCAACGTGTCACAGTACAGGGGAGTATTCTGGAAAAAGACACACAGTTCCCTGTTGAGCAAGCTACCATACAACTGTTATCCTTGCCCGACAGTAATTATATAAAAGGCATTTCCAGCTTGGAACAGGGAAAATTTTCACTCACAACTCTCCCGGGACGTTTTTTGCTAAAAATTTCTTTCATAGGCTTCGCTACCGAATATAAGCCCCTGCAAATAAACACAACCCAGACTATTGTTCAACTAGGCAAAATAGAGTTGAAACCTGATGCTGTACTTCTTAACGAAACCGTCATTGTAGCCCAAGCCCCGCCTGTTGTCGTCACAGGTGATACAACCGCATATAATACTTCCGCTTACCGCGTCAGTGAAGGTGCTGCATTGGAAGAACTAGTCAAAAAGCTACCCGGAGCCGAAATAAACGAAGAAGGGAAATTAATCATTAATGGTCAGGAAGTCAAAAAAATCATGATGAACGGAGAAGAATTCTTCCTTAACGACCCCAATACGGTTTTAAAAGAACTGCCAGCCGATATGATAGATCAACTAAAAACTTACCAAAAGAAATCAGACATGGCACGTATTACCGGAGTAGATGACGGTAAAGAAGAAATGGTACTCGACTTACGCGTAAAACCAAGTATGAGAAAAGGATGGAATGGTAACTTTGAAGCAGGATATGGAAATGACGACCATTATAGGGCAAAAGGAATGGCCAATCGTTTCAAAAACAAAATGAACTTATCAATCAATGGTACCGCCAACGACAATGGAATTAATTCCAATCAAAGAATAGGTGCCAACTATTCTCAGAATACTCAGAAACTCAAATATGGAGGTAGTATTGAAGTCCGGGAAAATAAACGCGATTCATGGAGCAAGCGTCATACAGAATCTTTTTTGTCAGACAACACTTCTCAGTTTTCCCTGCAGAACAACCAATCCGATGGAAAGACAAGTGCTATTTCCGCTAATTTTCGTTTCGAATGGAAATTAGACAGCCTCACCACTATTATGTATCGACCGACATTTAATTTTTCCAAAGGAAACTCCAATTCAGGCAACTTCTCAGAAACGCTCAACAACGAGTCAACTCCTATCAACCGGAAAGAAGCCACAAACCACCAAACGAATGACAGATTCTCCACCAATGGCTCTTTGCAGTTAAACCGCAAATTAAACAGCAAAGGAAGAAACATCGCCTTACGTCTTTATTACGATCTGGATGACGGCAATTCCGATCGGTATAGTCTTTCGAATACTTATTACTTGAAGTATGGTGATAGTATAAAAACTTTAAACCAATGGATTGAAAAACTTGACAAAAACAATAAATATCAAGTTCAGATAACATATATGGAACCTGTATTTACCAATCGGTTTATCGAAATTAATTATAGCTATCAACACCGTTCCTCACTCTCTGAAAAATATGCCTATGACTGGGATAAACAAGAAGATACATACAGTCAATATCCTGACACAGCGCACAGTGATTGCTACAAAAATAAATATTCCACCCACCAAACCGGCATATTTTTCCGTACTATCCGCACCAACTATTTTTATAATATAGGTATAGAAGTTGAGGCACAAAAAACGACAAATAAAAGCTATATGCGGGACACGACCTTTGAGTATTTATCCAGAAATGCAATAAACTACTCCCCCACCATAAACTTTAAGTATACCTTCTCTAAACAAACAACCTTAAAAATAAACTATCGTGGGAGAACGGCACAACCCGGTATGACCGACTTATATAGAAAAAAAGATATTTCTGATCCTTTAAACATACGGCTAGCTAACCCCGAACTTAAACCATCATTCAATAACAACATATCAGCTACATTTAATACTTACTTTACTGAAACATCCCGCAGTTTGAATGCTAACCTCTCCTATAATAATACAATGAATAGTACAACACGTATTGTCACATATGACGAAAATACCGGAGGACAGACTACCCAACCGACTAATGTGAACGGGAACTGGCGAATAAACGGTTCGCTTACCTTCAGTACTCCATTATCCAACAAAAAATTCACAGTAAATACACACACCAATACAAATTACGGCAACTCTGTCGGTTTCACTGTGCTCAACAAAGAGTCAGATGCAGTTAAAAGTAATACGACTAACCTCTTTTTATCAGAACGCTTAAAAGGGAGCTACCGTAGCGATCTGATTGACTTTGAGTTATCTGCAGAAGTCAGATATCGAAAATCAGAACATTCTATCAAAAAAGAGAACCGACGGGAAACATTTGATTATACATTCGGAACTGAAGCAAACTTAAACTTACCTTGGGATATAAAAATCTCATCCAATATCAATTGTAGATTAAAAAGAGGATATGGCGGTAAAAATGATACTAACCGCACCCTATGGAACGCACAAATATCGAAAAGCTTCCTCAAGAAGAAAAAGGCAACCGTCCGATTTCACCTATATGATATACTTCGTGAGAATGAAAGTTCGGAACGTTCCATTTCCGAGAATTCTATCACCGACAGAGAATCCAGTACTTCTAACGTATATTTTATGGCATATATTGCGTATCGGTTCAATACCTTCGGACAAAAAAGAAAACGACAATCGGTACAAAACTAAAATTATAAAAGAGGAGGAAATGATGTATCCACAACTACATCATTTCCTTTTTGTTCTTTAAACACACTGAGTAACATTGAAAGAAGTCATATTGCAAGATATCAGAAATTCGCAAAAGGAGTTCGGTATCAATACTTGATTTCCTGAAAATTTTATACACATTGGTCCGCGCACAACAAAGCTGTTCTGCAAACCAAGTGACAGACAATCCTTGTCGATGTAGTTCATCTTCTATAAGCCGGCCAACGTGTGTCATCTTACTCTTGTGGAATAATTAAGAAACTGAAACCACACGCTCCTCCTCCGCCATTTTCCAATCGCACAAGAATACGGTTCCACCCTTGACGGAACTGGAAAGGAGTAATATGTTCGTCAATATTATACCAACTGGTACCATAATCGCGCCATACATCCTTACCATTTATCCATACCCGGCCACTATCATCCGTACCGATGGCAACCAGCATGGTAGTAGCCTCATCAAAATAAAGTTCCGTATAAGCATAATAAGTAGAATGTCCGGTAGTGACAGGAACCGTATTATGCATTGATTCACTTTGCATAAACTTCCATCGCAGCGTACCATCCAAATACACTTCTTCCCCTATGACCTTTATCGGATGAGAATCCGTTTCCATCACCCCTGTACCTACTTGTCCGTCAGTATATACCGCATCAAAGTCCACAGATATCTCAGGCGGATGGACAATCGAAAAGTCCTCTCGCCCAAAACTTTCCCACGGTCCTATCATATACCATGTGTTAATATATAACCACCCTTTACGATCCGCGCTTTTTGAGAAACGCCGTCCGGGCAATGCCTGAGCTTTTACCATTTCCTGATTAAGCCGGGGACCTGCATAAGCATTCATCGGACGTCTGTTTCCACTGCCCTGAGCTGCCTCCCCCATGCTACCGAAACCGTTCCCATTGCCACTGCCTTCACCTCCGCCCGGCTGACCATTGCCAATTCCAAAGCCGCCACCGGGCTTTCCGACCTGCTTCACTACTCCAAAGAGATTTTCCAACCGAGATTGAGCAAGTCCGGCTTGTCGGGTCGCTTGTCCCAACAGACCACGGTAATTGTTCAAGTCTGCCGTACTTTTTATTTCCAGACCTGCGCTGGCATTACTTCCCGCTGAAGTAGCCCATTCCCCCCCTTTAGTCTGCATTCGAATCAGTTCATCAAAACTTGGCATACGGGAAGAACCTGTCTTCAGAGAACTATAAACCTCGGGAAACGAAAGTCCCTTGGAAAGCGCCTGTTTAGCTGCATTGGCAGCCAAATGGTTCTGCTGTATTTCAGCCTCATATTCTCTTAAAAGAGCATACATATCATCTACCGACGGATTCGCAGATAACTTGCCCGCCTGCGGAATATTCCTTGCTTTCGAAGTATCATTAGCATCATCCGGTGCCGTACGTGGTAACTTTCTTTGCTCTACTTTAGTCAACAATTCATTTTTCCGCTGCCTCATCTTCTTAGCCATTTCCTGAAATTTACGAAGCTGATCTTCCAAATTTTTCTTGACCAATACTTCCGACTGCTTCACTAATTGCTCAGAATAATTAGCGGGAAGCTCCCGCTGAGCCTGCTCCTGCTTTATTTTATCACTGATACTTTTCGGAGATTTCTGTTTTTTCGCTTGCAAGTCAATAGCTCCCTGTCCTGGTGATGGCATCAGCCAGATAAACAACGCTCCTCCTACCAGGCAGACCAGCGCAATAACCCATGATAGGATAACCGTCAGACGGCTACTCCCTGTTGTAGTTTTCGTCATATGTTCGTATTCCTATATTCGTTAAATTATAAAACTGACAAGCATCCATTACTTCCACAAAACGTCCGAATGGAGTGTTTTTATCCATATCAATGCGGATACGCCGACCCGGATCAGAGATACAGGTCTCCCGCAATTGTTCCATCATAAAATTAGTCGAACAAGGTTGTCCGTCCCAATAGAAGTTACCTTCAGCATCCAGTCCTACAATAGCCTGTTTATCATCCGGTTTCAATTTTATAGCTGATTCCGAAGTCGGCAGATCCACTGAAATATCCCTGTTTTTCACCTTCGTCATTGTAGAGACAAGAAAGAAGATCAATAGCAGAAACACACAGTCGATCAAGGGCGACATAGACACTTCCGGTTCATCTTCGTTATTAAATAGTGATAGTCTCATAAGCTTAATAAGGTTTACTACCCAAACGGACACGCGTACGCGTGAATCCTTGTATTTGACATTGATCGAATATCTCTATTACCGTATTTACGGGTACAGTCCGGTAAGCCGCCACATCAATAGCAATTTCCGTACCTTCACTGTTGCGGAGTTCTGTAAGGAAAGTATTCAGATCAGAAATCGGCACATAGTGGTTCTCACCAGTATACGCATCATGTCCTACTACCTGATACACATTTTTCTCCTCATCCACTGCTATGATAACAGCTTCCTCTCCGGCGCGGGTGGTAGACAAACTGGAAGTCATTGAAGGAAGTGATAAAGGTATTTGCATTTCCCACTTCTTCATCATAGTAGTCACAAGGAAGAAGATCAGTAGCAGAAAGACGCAGTCTATCAAGGGCGACATCTGCACCTCTACTTTGTCTTCTTCATCATAGTTTAGTCTCATGCTTCTCCTCCTTACTCCCCGGTATGTTCATATCCGTCGAATCTCCTTCCAGATAGAGAGTAGTAATCACATTTTCAACTTCTACTTCTACCAAAGAAGCCAATTTCATAATACGATTTTTAATAATGAAATACAAAGCAATGGCAGGAGCTGCGATGATCAAACCGGCAGCAGTCGTAATCAAAGCTTTTGAAATAGAATCGGACAATATAGAAGCGCCGCCTTCGTCACCATACAATGCTACCAGACCAAACGCTTCGATCATACCGACAACTGTTCCCAGCAAACCGATAAGGGGCGACAGGGAAGCTATGACTGACAAAGGATATATGCGTGACAAATGTGTACGGATATCACGTGCGGCCATATCACCAGCTGTCTGGCTGACAGCTTCTCTTCCGGCTTTCACATGCTCGAAAATAAAACGCAGCGAATTTCCTAATGTGGAAGGGTATTTATCACAGGCTGCAATCGCACCTTTCAAATCTCCTTGTGCAAGGCATTCGCTGACTGTTTTACGCAGTCCTTTTGGTGCCAATCTTCCTTCTCTTGAAGTTAGCAAGCGTTGCAAAGCTATTACTAAGGCAAGCAATCCAAGCAAATACAACGGATACATCATGAATCCTCCCGCTTTAATCTGTGCAGCCCAGTCAATCTGTACTCCTTGCGGTTGTTCATCCTCATTAGTTGTTCCCTCTTCATATACCAGCCCTTCCTCTTCTCCATCAACGGGTACCGGAGTTGCAATTTCGCTCGGAAGTACTTTCGGAGCATTCTTTATATCATCCTGTGTCTTAGCGAGAAAGATTTCATCAAATCCCGCATCACGCCTCTCCGGGCAGATAAAGGAAATACCGGTCAACGTAATATTACCAAAATCTTTCCATAAGTCCCTGGTCATCACCATCCAGTGTCCCGGTAGCTCACCGAGATTAAGACCTTCCATCGGATTTATCAAATCCTTGGATTTGCCGGCTATATAAGTAAAATCATATTTCTTGCCTTTTTGATTTGCAGACTTTTCGGAAACATGAAATTTCATTCCAATTTGATCACCTCCCCATTTTACCCAGGCAAAAGTGATATAGCGAAACTCACCCGGTCCCGGATTCTCGCGAATAGGAATGGATAGCCCGGTCAACTCTGCCGGACTTTTAGAGGCTCCTACATATATATAATTTTCTGTTTTTTTAGAGTATCCCCCATCACGGACAAATTTATTATCCTGAGCTTTCCACTGCGCCCCGTCCGGTATTTTAGTACTAAAGATTTCATATAATCCTTTACCGGATCTACTATTTGTTTGGGCTGAAAGCGGATAAACAGAAAGTGTTATTATCCCCCCAAGGAGTATACCTAACATACCTTTCCCAAAAAGATTCTTCATTTTTGTGCCATTCATGTCTATTCTATTTTTATAAAATTTAAAATCATCGTAGAAATTGATGGTGGCAAAGTTGATAAAAATAGAAAAGAAATGAGTACTCAAATCATTCAAAATACTCCAATTCCTTAAAATGATACAAAATAAAGAGTTCAAAAATCGCTCAATAGGTTTAAAAATAATCCATTACCAGAAATTTCCAACTATTTTTTATCTGCTATATCAGGTTTTGTATCTATTTTCCTGACACTACCATCCTGACATATTGTGGAGGTAAATAATTATATATAGAGCCATTTTCAAAAGAGGCAGTTTCGAAAGTAGAGGTTCTAAAGTTTATAGTTTCAGCATGGTATCCTTTAGGAACAATCAATTTTAAATACAAACCAGATATGTATCCATTTTTCACACCCTTCTCTCTTCTATCATAGAAATCACACATAATTAGCTTCACTTTTGTCTGGGACAAGTCCAATACTTGCAATGGACAATTTAAAATATTCAATGAATACAAGTTGACATTAGAATGCAAATCAAGCTGGGAAATAGCATTACTACTACAATCCAAAACCTCCAAATATATATTTGCACTAAGATCAATTGTGTTTAGTCTGTTATCAGCACAATTTAATTCTTTTAAATAAGGGTAGTCACTAAAAACCGGAATTGCTTCTTCTGATATTTCTTTAATAGAAAGTTTACGCAGCGAAACTCCTTCCACATTCTCTTTTTGCTCAGGGAGTATCAATTTCTTCAATAAACGATAATCATTCCCTTCTTGGCGTATCCACTCATATCCCTGCAATCCGCAAGTTAAAAATTCCATCTTTAGGTTAGCACTAAAATCCAACTCTCCAATATAATTTGCTTCACAATTTAGTTCCCGCAATTCTTGATTATGTGATGTTTCAAGTGCTTTTAGCTTATTCCAACTACAATTTATTTTTCTAAGATGCGGTGATCGACTAATATCCAATTTCTCCAGATTATTATCCGAACATTCAAGTATACTTATTCCTTCTGTATTCGATCGGTTATCCGGAAGAATCAACTTAGATAATATCCCGGCACGACCTCCTTCCGAAAGTAATCCTTTATTTCTTTGAGATTTAACAATAACCGTTCGAAGTTGTTTATTATGACTAAGATCCAATTCTGTCAGTCGGTTATAAGTACAATCTAAAGTTCTTAATTGAATATTCTTTTTCAAGTCTATCGTATTCAAATCACAACTTCTACAACTTAAAGTCGTGAGATTTTTACAACCACTTATATCCAGTTTCGGAAGGTAGATTTGTATAATTTCCAACTCACGAAGTTCTTTAAATCTAGAAAAATCAGGAATACACTCCAATGTATCAGTCCGATTTCCCACCAATTTTAACCGACGTAGAGAAGAAAAATACTCAAGGCCTTTTAATGAGGTAATTTCATGTCTCGTAGTTTTCGCTCTATTCACGTCATTATTAATCCATAAACTGGTTTTCAGCTCCAAATCCTCCACGTAATCAATATCCGATAATAAAATAGAGCTGGTATCAGCTATAATCTTCATTTGGAACAACGCTGCTTTAAGCATCGGATCAAATTTATCTGCCACATTCTTATTATCAGAAGAGTTCAATATGTCTGCCCGACTACTCACACCCATCAATAATAAACTTACTATTAAAATAATGTTTTTCATTTTCTATTAAATTTTATGTTGTCCATAATCAAACATCTCTCTACTTCACCTTTTTACATGAGATGAATTATCATTCGCAAGATAAGAAGAAAAAACGAAAAAGAGAAGGAAAGAGTGTCCCCAAAAAGGATACAATTTTCATTCCTCCTTTTTCCTCCCTTCACCCTTCACAACTCCCTCTGGCACGACGATTGCGGGTGAAGGTCTCCTGTTCACCATCCGCTTCACCTCCCATCAGACGGAGACTACCCGATACACATTCCCAAACTTGGTATGCTTACGTTCTATCCCCACTGCTATCAGTATTTGTGCCAAACTCGCCGGATTTGCCCCACGCATAGCTGCCGGATTTATCTTCTTCAATCGCTGAAAGATATCAGCAGACGAAAGAAGTTCACACCCTTCTCCTTTTTCTGCCGCCCGATAACAGGAACGCAATACGTCTTCCACAGGTCCCTGACGATAGAACGTCATGTTACTTTGCTGCAATTCCGTCTCTTCCTCTTTTGTAAACCAATAATGTTCACCCGCCAAAATCTCCGCTTTCAATTGAGCATAAAGTTGTGCATAGTCAATCCCCTCACAATCGATAGGATACTCTACCAGCACACAAATAAACCTGCGGCTACCAGTCGGGTCAGTCAATAAATCTTTTCGATTCGATGTCCCGATAAAAGATGCTATACGAGGTAGCGAGCGATAATTTTTCTGATAAGCTTTGCACAGGCTTAATGAAGCCATCTGCATCAGATTCTTCAATAACGGCATTTTCGTCGGAGCATATTTATCAAACTCATCCAGATTGAGAAGTCCCATCTCCGCCAATCTCCGTTCTATATGCCCTTGACTGGTTAAATCCACCTTATCCATATAATAACGCTGAAGCGCAGGAGGAAGTAGCGATTTGCAAAAAGTAGACTTGAAATATCCTTGCTCCGTACTGATAAGCAAAGGCTCCACACTATTGGCATGACTTCCCGTACCCCCCATCCATTGTGCTGTCATACCCCGCATCCATATATGGGAAACTCTGCGTGCCAAAGCCGCCAAGCGATCCACTCCATCCCATACCGGCAATTCTTCCAAATAAAGTTTGAAAGGATGATACTCTGCAATACGGGTGGAGAAAATACAGCGTGAAAGATCACGATCCCAACAAGAAATACCTGATTCGTGAGCTTCCAGGCAGAATGTATTTAAGACACGCTGACTCACAGGTGCAAATCCTTCCTCCATTCGTTCCAACAAACGATATTCCGTTTCTTCTGTCAGCACATTGTAGCGGAAATCATAGCGGGATTTTAAAAAAGTATCTACGCTCTCAGTTAGTGACTTCACTTTCGATGAGTCTTTTTCTTTAGACGATGATACCCCCTTAATCGACTGAATAATAGTATTGACAGGTGCTACACTTTTTGTATCCCCTACTCTCGTTTCATCTTGTTTTGAAAGACACTTCATCAATTTTTGCCAAAAGGCAAACCAACCATTTTTTTGTTCCATTTTCTTCTTTTTTTTATGATTAATGGATGCGAATATAATATCAAAAAAAAGCCATTTGCAACTTTTTATCCTATTCATTTTATGAAAACCAGACTTATCATTAATATCCTATCATTTCTTGTTTATCATACTATTAAACCTTATCTTTGTCACCGACAAATTATATTTATCACCAATGTGATAAGATATTATCACTACTATGATAAAGTAACATCATTATTGTGATAAGATCTTATCATAGTAATGATAAGTATAAAATATCAGCACTAAAAACAAGAAATCATTTAAAGATAAAGCAGAAATGGCAGTACAATTTGAATTATATAAGACTCCGATACCAAAGGAGAAAAAGAACAAGACGCGTTATCATGCCCGTCCGGTAAGTTTTGAGACCGTCAATACCGAGAAACTGGCTTATCGCATCCATGATCGCTCCACATTAAGAGTATCGGACATTATTTCAACCTTGGAGGAACTGAAAAATGAAGTAGCTCAGTGCCTCCTGGAAGGTAAAAAGGTGCATGTCGATGGATTAGGATTCTTTCAGGTCACTCTTTCCTGCGAAGAAGAAATACGTAATCCGAAAGACAAACGTGTGCATCGGGTAAAATTGAAAGCTATAAAGTTTAAAGCTGATAAAGAATTGAAAGGGGAATTGTGTCACATGAAATTCCAGCGTTCCAAAATCAGACCGCACTCCGCCAATTTATCAGAAGTAGAAATAGACATGAAACTAACTGAATATTTTGCTGAAAATCAGATTATCACCCGGAAAGATTTTCAATATCTCTGCGGAATGACGCAAATCACTGCATATCGCCATATCAAGAGGTTAATGGCAGAAAAGAAATTGCAAAATAAAGGGACGATCTATCAACCGATATATACTCCGGTTCCGGGTAATTACAGGGTGTCGGTGGATTTAAAATATAAAGAACAATGAAAGAGCCATGAAACAGGAAGCCCTTCACCCGCTCTTCCCCATTTGATAAGGGATGTAGAGAGAAGGTGAAGGGCTAATAAATTATACAGAACTATTCCGTATCCACCTCTTCGCGCCATTCTTCTGAAAGCGCATAGTTATTGATAAACACGTATCCATCTAATGTGGATGGCACCGAGATGCCTAACCAATAGAGAATTTGCGGTACTATCAGCGTATTCTCAACACAGATTCTTTCAGCATTGACATTGGTAGGCAATGTATTTGCAAACATGGCAGAAGCTTTCTGTTCGATATCCGGAGAACTGCTTGTTTTATCTTTAATATAATACATATTGAGTCCACCTTGTATCTGATTTTTAATTACTAATGTATCCTCCTCTAATTTCTCAAGTTGCTCTGTTGGCTTGAATTTCCAATAGCCGAGCATATCACCAGAAGGTTCAATATCAATTTCTCCCGATAGTTGCAAAAATTCTCTTTCAGCAAGATCCTTTTTCCATAGACGTACTTCCGATATATAATAGGAAGTTGGCACAGAATAACCACCTATCGCCAAAAGGCTTGAATCCGGAGCCAATCCTTGGGTATCCGTAGTTCCAGATCCCTGCAACTTACCATCTAAAGTAATGAGCCAATTTCTCCTTCCGGAGGCAGCGGAACTTATGCTAACACCATAGTGATGCCATTTAGAATCATTGTATCCGGTAATAGCTTGCTCAAGAGCAGGACCTTCCTTAGGATTTGTTCTCATGGATACAGTTCCTCTCTGCCTATATAGTCCCCAGCCGGCTTTTCCAAGTATGCGATCCCAATTGTTACCATTATATGTACCGTCCTGCCTAGGAACCATACGCATTATGATCTCCATTGAAAATGCATCCATACCTAAAGAATAATATTTACCTATACTATCAAAAACGACAGCCTTGTATTCATTCTGAGAATCAAAATATGCACCGTATAGTCTATTACCATTCAATTGTTTTTCCGTATAATGATTGTAGTAAAACAGACCAAACGTGTTACGCTCCACTTCCGAAGTGCCACCATAACGACCGTCAGCCGATCCACCGTGATTGGAAGTTACAACAATAAGCCAGTCTTCGTAAAATGCATTCTCACGGGCATCAATCGCCGACAAAAATTCACCAATGTATCCGTCTATAGCTTCAAGTGCACTGACATAAGCAGCGTTGTCCGCTTTGAATCCCCCACTCTTCCCAGCCTCCAACATTCCTGAAAAATCGGCCAGAATGAATGTGTAATCTTCATTCGCAATATGATTGAGAACCACATCCCGAGTTTGAACGTCATTTTCTGAAGTAATGGTAGTCTTAGCATTGTTAAGCATATTTTTGTTCAGTTTCGCCCAAGGTGTCACACACAATGAAAGCATATTCACGTCATTATTCGAAATATAGCTAATAATGTTTTGATAGTGAATTACCTTTTCATTCGGATTGTTCGGATTGTACTCCACATTAGCAGTATAAGATTCATCGGTTATACTGTGCTTTTCGGGTATGACCCCAGTGAGCATGGTTGCCCACGTTACAGGGTCTTCGTTCCTCTCGACAGACAGGGTTCGATTGTCACTAACTCCTGTCCACGAATATTTACTATTTTTCAACATCTTAGCAATGGCACCATCGGCAGGAAGGGAGTTCTTCACCACTTCACCAACCGCACCATCTATATTTATCCATAATACTTTACGATGGATTTTGGTAGATATGCCGGTATCTATAGTTCCATCGTCTGCTATTTCAGCAGGTGTATCGTATTCCGTGCAAGCATAGTTAAATGCCAGGACACAAACAACAAGCAAGCTGTATGTGAGAATATTTAATAGTTTATTCATCTGATATAAATTTACGGTTTATAATAAAATGTACCAAACTCGGTAAACGACTGTACTCTGAACCTAAAACGAGACATATCTGTTTCATTCCAGTTATCATTACGATTAGGTTCAGGAAGTTTTATACGCAGATATCTCACTTGTTCTTTTGACGGAAAATCATAGAAACCCTCACTTTTAATATTGGGCAACTCGGGATGTGCAATGGAATCAATCTGCACAATTTCCCTCCAAACTATATTTTCGTCAAGCGGATCATTAATAATATCCTGATTGACAGGAGTCTCGATAATCAGCTTAGTTGCCGCAAAGTCTGAGTTGTTGCCAGCCAGAAATACACCATTAACATCTGTCGTCTCTTTCATATCAATAAACAAATAATACGGAAGTGGCGGAGTACTTGTATCGTTGTTGTAATATGAAGTCCATCCTGTTGATTTGTCGCTGTCCAGCAATCGGTCCGGCGACTGCCCTGAATTAAAGTTATCGCTTCCATTTGCATCCAGTGCATAAATCTCCCAGTCAGCTCGATTATGACGGTAGTGATACCCGTTACTTGGGAAATCAACCACACCACTTGATGGATTTTCTGCCAGAGGCGAGTATTTCCATATGGCTTTATCCATCAGCGGATATTTTGATGCATAACTACGGGCTTCGTCTGTCAGCGAATAGCCCCAATGCTCAAAGAATGGTGAAAAATCTTCCTTAAAATAGTCACATAAAGCCTTAAAGAAATAGGTAGAAGTAGAATGATCTACGGAAATTTTATCTTTAATCATACGGTTCAACTCTATATAAAAAGCCCAATCGTCATCTTTGTAGTTAGCTAATTGAACGAGGCTTGCCAATGCGTATGTCGGCCGTACTTCCGACTTTATATCAGATACAAACCAGCGGCTACTATCGGTATCTGCATATGCCAATGCTTTGGGGAATTGCTCCGCAATGCTACTGCCTTCTTCCGGGAAAATCGGTCCCATCGGATACCCATCCTCTCTTAATCCTTTCTCAGCCATGCGATATAGGGGAATTGCTTTTACCGCATCAGATACTTCGCTCCACCAGGGTGATTTTATATCTCTGAAAGAGTAATTTCTATATAACGCATTAAAAATAGCAACAGAATTACCGGATTTCAACGTTTGATAGCTAGCCAGCTCATTCAACAGATAATTTGTATTCAATGCCACTACACCATAATCGGCATTACGAATATACAGATTGTCCAACAACTCCACATCCAGCACCACACGCTCAGGAAAATCGGGAGCACGCATTGAAAAATCCTGTGCCCCAACCTGCAAACTGTAATAGTTATAATAATAGGTCTCGACAGCATTGTCCCATGCTTCCAGTGTGTTCGGCATCTTTTCAGCAATGATAGGATCATCATTTATCATATCCAATAATCGCTCACGCTGAACGGAAAAAGCGACATGCCGGCCACGCAACTCGAGCCACGGTACAGTCGTTGTACGCAACTGCTCAACCCACGCTGTTACATCAGTAGAACCGACAATAAAATCAGGCGAACGATAAGCCCCGTTAATCTCCATAACAAAATCCGCACTGCCATTCACATCCTTGCTTTTTTCGATCCATATCATACCTCCCAAAGGATTACGAATGGTGTTTTTTCCCGGGAACAGTTGCTTCGAAGTAGTAACCACCGGCAAACGCAAGTAGGGAGAAATATCCGTCAAATCATCTAAATGAGAACCGATGATAACCGTCAACCCCATAGTGTTGTCATTAATGGTTATAGTAATCAATTCACCTGCTCCGGCATAAAGCCCGGTGCTGTATATCGGACGAGGAACTTGTTGCACGTCAAGATCGTATGCAGGAATGTATCTCTTGCTTAAATCAAGCGTAAGCAGTGTATTGACAGTATTATCGACTAAAGTATCTACCAAACCCGGAAAAACACGGGCACTTTCATACATACTGACATCGATTCCTTCACCTGTTACTATGGTTACATTGGTAGAATCGGCGGTATCATCCTTTGTCCCGCTTTCGATATCATATTGATAAGCAATGTTGCAGCTTCCCATAAAAAACATACAGGAAATGAATGACAGCAAAACTGCATAGTCGGCTTTTAGTTTATTAAAGCATTTCATATTGCATTCTAATTTAATTATTTAAAGAAACGTAATCTAATGCCCAGCCTTCACCATCGAAATTCCAGGAAGAATCAACCGGCTCTCCAAACCATTGAAAAATCTGATAGGATAAATCGACTGTATTAAGAACCGTTTTATAGTAGGAATCGTCTATAAGTGGGCATACCTTATCCGTTACAATACTCTCCTGCCTGCGCGTTACGTAATCATCGGTAGGCGCAAACGTACCAACCGGTTTATTGAAGTATAATCTTTTATCTTTTGATGTATATTTCGAATAATCTTCCAAATAAGATAATCCGATATCATCTTCGCGATCGTTGGGGTAATAACCCACCAGATTATTCCAATACGGATATAATTCACCCAAAAGGTCCAGTTTTGTAGTACAATGATACTCCGCAATAATATCAGCAGGTAGAGCAACGTTGTAAAACTGGAGATCGTTTATATATAGATTTGCCTGACTAGGTCTGTCCGGAGAAAACGTATGTCCGATGGCAAGAGGCGCATCTGTCCACATATCTTTACTGCCGTCTATCTTACATCCCATCTGATACTTACCGTCAAGATAAAATAAGATGGAGTCACCTTTCTGGGTATCATCAACCTCTTTTATAACTAGCGTATAAGAATGCCATGATCCGTCACGTCTCGTAGATGGTAAGCGGAAAACCGAAGAACCCTCTTTAAAATTAGCAGCAAATTCGACTTGCGTATTATTAGAGAACATTAGCTGCCAACCTGTACCCGCTTTTTGATATCTTTTCGATATTATATTTCTATTACCCCAGGGGTCGCCGTGCTTATCAAACATTTTAAACTGAATGGTATATCCACTTTTATCCACCTCTTCATCCGGATTGGAACTCCATCGTTTACCCATATTAAAAAACTCGGTATTTCCAGTCATAACGGCATTTGTTGTCGCTTTTTGTCCGGGACCGACGAAATAAGGACTATAGAATTTGTATTGTAGTTCATCCGAGCCCGGCCTTTGCAACAATTTGGATGCAAACCGACTGTTATAGAGCATCATGAAAGAATTGAGACGCGGATCATCATACAACGATGCCGGAGTTACATTACCTTCATAAACACCACCATAAGAAGATGTAATAACTACAAGCCAGTTTTCCTGAACGTAACGCGGACGCGCTTCAAGTGCTTTCATTATTTTACCGATGAAAGCATCTACATTGTAAATCGCATCAATAACCTCACTGGTAGGAGTTGTCTCATTGCTCCAGAATCCATGTTGCTCACCAATCTGTTGAACACCGCCGAACTGTGCAACTACGATATCCGAGATTGTTTCATCATTGATTTCAGCAATAAGAGCATCAGCGGTTTCACTGTCGGCCGAAGTCTTTCTTTTAGTATCGGCAACACTCCCGAAAGCTCCGAAAAACTCCGTATCGGAAGAATAAAAGCTGACTTTCAGATTTTCATCCGCCTCTTTCAATCGTTGAAGAAAAGAAGGCGTTTCGAGTTCGTCAATTCCTTGATTGACATCAAGCCCGTTCTTTGTTGTTCCGGTCAGCAAATTTGCCCATCCACGTTCTTTACTTACCCCTTCTTCATTGTCGGCAAGTCCGTAAAAAGTAAACAAAGATTTATCCGTCATGGAGCGGATAACTGGAGCCTTTCGTGTATTGTACGCCTCATTAACGGCTATTCCGGATGCACCATCGATAACCACCATCAATACGTGTCCCGTAGTATATTCAGTACCCGACTCCGGATAATCATCAGTCAAAAGCCTTTCCATATCCTCATTGCACGAGAATGCAAATACAGCAAACAGGCAAAGCATTATATTTTTTATCAACTTTTCCATTGTATTTCATAATAAGTTATTCATAATCAACTTCTATCATTATCGCATTGCGAACCATATTACCATCAAAACGACTGAAATCACCAAGCAGCAGCAATCCGTTTGAATTGGTCGAAGTACGAGTTTCAATTACTTTGTAGAGTTCACCCTGGAAGATGCCCGGTACATTAAATTGTTGCAGCGCCTTTCCATCACGACCCAATATAAGGAAACCACGGCGAGTTACACCATCGTATTTCGTAAACGCACCTGAAACAACAATATTATCATTATCAAGCAGACAGGCAAAATTTGCCAATCCTCCTTCCATTTTTCCGATCTTGAAAATTTCATCACGTGTGCCATCATCATTCAACATAACTACACTCTGTGCAGGAATACCGTTGAACTCAGAAAACTCCCCAGTTATAAGGATTTTCTTTTTGTTTTTATTGTACCGGATTTTAGTAATACTTCCATTTGCGCCCGTACCGATGTTTTTCATAAAAGTTTCATCAAGGGTACCTTCGGCATTCAACTTCACAATA
>ERZ857998.1500-NODE-1500-length-25953-cov-5.081396_pt1 | contig 25953 bp, 20 predicted proteins | sample MGYA00519954_ERZ857998 | MGnify/ENA primary metagenome ERZ857998 (study PRJEB31778, sample SAMEA3449424) | human gut metagenome | biome: human gut; feature: human-associated habitat; material: faeces | place: United Kingdom | collected 2010/2012 ...
AATCCGAACCCTTCACCGATTGGTATTGGGTTCGGATTTATACTGTTTGGTGCGGATAACAGGAATTGAACCTGCATGGTATTGCTACCACTAGAACCTGAATCTAGCGCGTCTGCCAGTTCCGCCATATCCGCATATTAAGTTTTCGTCCTCTGAATTTTACACGGCGAGGACATTCCGAGGCGGAGCGCAAAAGTCTTATTCCGCAAATACTCTTTGCTTATCGTTGCCGACAGCAAAGAGTATTGTAACACATACTTTTAAAAATATCAACCTGTATTTTTAATTTTCTTGTCTTAAATTTCATCATCTTAAATCCGGACAATCAGTGCGTTCAATTTATAAATGATAATAATTTTTTCGACGAATCTCCGGTTTTTACCGTTTCAAAAACTCAGGTTTTCCGGTATAAGCACAAGCTTACCTCAATTTTTATATGGCCGTGCAAACGGCCTTTGTCATCTCGTCGGTACCTACAACCGGAAGCTTATCGCTCGCGATATCCGGAGTCCGGCAATGCTCAATTGCGGTATCGACCGCCCTTTCCAGGGCGAGGGCTGCTTCCTCCTGTGAAAAAGAATACCTGAACATCATAGCGACCGACAGTATCTGTGCCAGCGGATTGGCTATTCCCTTACCGGCAATATCCGGAGCGGAGCCGTGAACCGGCTCATACAGTCCGAAGCTGCCTTTTGCAAGGCTCGCCGACGGCAGCATTCCTATAGAGCCGCAAAGGGCGGCCGATTCGTCGGAAAGGATATCTCCGAACATATTCGACGCCAGAATAACGTCGAATTTATCCGGAGCGGTAACAAGCTGCATTGAGGCATTATCAATGTACATGTGATCAAGCCTTACATCCGGGTAATTCTTTGCCATCTCGCAAACCGTTTTCCGCCATAAAACCGACGAGCGTAAAACATTCGCTTTATCTACCGACGTTACATGACCCGAGCGTTTTCTCGCCGCTTCAAAGGCGACCTCAGCTATGCGCTTTATCTGGCTTTCGGAATAATACTCGGTATCAAAAGCCGCTTTCTCACCGTCTGATGTCGTTATTTCGCCGCTTTCGCCGAAGTATATTCCGGAACATATTTCGCGAACGGTTAAAATATCTATACCGCCGTTTAATATCTCGCTTTTGAGCGGAGATGCCGAAACAAGACAGGCTCTCGTAACGGCCGGGCGCAAATTGGCGAACAGCCCCAAGCCCTTGCGGATTCCGAGCAAGCCCGCCTCCGGGCGCTTGGATTTATCAAGATGATCCCACTTTTTACCGCCTACGGCGGCGAGCAAAACGGCATCCGATTTCTTACAAATCCGCAATGTATCCTCCGGCAAGGGCGTACCGACCGCGTCGATGGCCGCGCCGCCTATAAGCGCCGAGACAAACTCCAGTTCGAATCCGAATTTTCCCGCCGCACACATCGCGGCTGCAACCGCCGAATCGGCGATTTCCGGTCCGATTCCGTCGCCCGGTAAAAGCGCTACCCGGTATTTGTTTTTCATATCAACACCGCCAAACCCAAATTACTGCTGCTTTACCGCCGAGTTTTTTCTGTAATGCCGTTTGATTCGTTTAAATCGTTGCCCAAGTGCATTACCGGCTTTTTCCACCTGTCGGTATTAACATATATAAGGCCGACAACCGCCGATATTACCGGCGCAAACCCGAGGGCGCCGGCCACACCGTTTACCCCCATACCGAAGCTGTATGCTAAAATATAAGCGAGCGGAACGCGCACCGTAAGCGAGTTGACCGCCGAATTTATAAGCGAAAAAAGCGTGTGGCCCGAGCCGGTAGCAAGTCCGTTTGTGCAGAAAAACACACATGCTATAAGATAATCAAAGCTTGCAAGCCGCAAATAGGTCGGTCCTATGCTCATACACTGCTCGTAAAGGCTCAGTTCGTCGCCGGACAGTCCGTTCGGACTCATAAACAGATTGATAATTGCATTCGGGAAAAGATTTATAGCCGCAAAAACGGCCACCGATACGGCAAATGCCATGCCCATTCCGCACCACATTGTCTTTTTGGCTCTGTCGAGCTTTCCGGCGCCGATATTCTGTGCCGACATGGAAGAAATAGACGACGACATTGCAATGCAAGCGAGTATTCCGAAGGTATTGAGCTTCGAGGCGATACCAAGCACGCTCGAGCCCACCACCGGAAGAATGCTGTTCGAAAGTCCGGTTAAAATCAAAAACGAAAATCCGGTTATTGAAAACTGCACCGAGGTAGGCAGGCCTATGCGAAGTATAAGACGTAATTTCTCCCGGTCGATTTTAAAGGACGAGGGTTTAAAGTCGAAGACAAAGCTCTTTTTACGTAAATAGATTACCGAAAGCACAAAGCTCAGCGCAATAGATATAACGGTCGCCCATGCGGCGCCGGCGGCGCGAAGCCCCAAAACACCTACAAAAACCACGTCAAGCACTATATTGCACCCGGCCGCAATTCCGACAAAAACAAGCGGTCGCACCGAATCGCCCATTCCTCTTAATATTCCGCTGACGGCATTGTAGCCGAAGGTGAATATCGATCCGGCCGAGCATATGAGCATATAGCTCGCGGCGTCGTCAAAAACCTCCCCGTCGGCACCGAGCAAATGCAGAATCTGAGAGTTAAATACCGTCATTATTGCCGTAACGACAACCGATATTATAAAAAACACGGTAAAAAGCGTGCCGATGGTCTTTTTCTGGTCATCGTTCTTTCCGGCCCCCTGATATTGAGCCACCATAACGGTAGCACCTACACCGAGCCCCGACACCATATTGATTATAAGCTGCATGACCTGAGAGCCGACCTGAACCGACGATACACCTATCGGCCCGACGTACTGTCCCACAACAATCATATCCACTACCGAATAAAGTGCCTGCAGAAGATTCGCAAGCAAAAACGGCACCGAAAAGCCAAGCAGCTGCTTGAAAACATTGCCGCTTGTCAGATCCTTTTTGAATTCCGGCATTTTTATTCCTTGATTTCCCCTTAATACAAACATTCCGAACCGGATAAAAAGCTTATCCGGTTCAAAAGTAAAATGCTATCTTATCTTATTCTATCTTACCTGACCGTTACCGTTGATAATGTACTTGTAGGTGGTCATTTCCTTAAGGCCCATGGGACCTCTGGCGTGCAGCTTTTGGGTCGAAATGCCTATTTCGGCACCGAGTCCGAATTCGCCGCCGTCGGTAAACCTTGTCGAGGCGTTTACGTACACAGCCGCCGAATCGATAAGACGGCGGAACTTCTCGGCATTTTGCTTGTTTTCGGTGACGATGCACTCGCTGTGTCCGCTCGAATAGCGGTTTATATGCTCTATCGCCTCGTCGACATCCGAAACCACCTTGACCGAAAGTATATAATCGAGAAACTCCCTTGCGTAGTCATCATCACTTGCCGCTTTAATACCGGGGAGGATATCGGCTGTTTGCTCACAGCCGCGAAGCTCAACGTTTTTCTTATCGGTCATGGTCTTCATCTTCGGTAAAAAGCGCTCGGCTATATTTCTGTTAACAAGCACGCTTTCGCATGCATTGCAGACCGAAACACGCGATGTTTTCGCATTATAAACGATGTTTGCCGCCATGTCCAAATCGGCCGACTCGTCGACATAAACGTGACAATTGCCGGTACCCGTCTCTATAACCGGAACGGTGGCATTCTCAACAACGCTTTTTATAAGACCGGCTCCTCCCCTCGGGATAAGCAGATCCACCTTGCCCTTCATTCTCATAAGCTCGGTTGCGCTCTCGCGCGAGGTGTTGTCTATAAGACAAATGCAGTCCTCGGGAAACCCGACATTTTTTAAGGCCGAACGCATTATTTCAACTATTTTTCTGTTGGAATTAAGGGCTTCCTTGCCTCCCCTTAAAACCACGGCGCTGCCGGCCTTAAGGCACAGTACGGCCGCGTCGCTCGTGACATTGGGTCGGGCCTCGTAAATTATGCCTATAACGCCCATCGGCACCGACATTTTTATTATTTCGAGCCCGTTCGGACGAATACTCCGGCTTAAAACGACCCCTACCGGATCGTCAAGCTTCGCTACCTCTCTTACTCCGTTTGCCATTCCGTCGATTCGCTTTTTATCAAGGCTGAGCCTGTCTATCATCGAATCGCTGATTCCGCTGCTGCGCGCTGCTTCAACATCGGCACGGTTACATTCTATTATTTCCTCAAAACGCGACGACAATGCGTCCGCTATTGCCTCAAGTGCGTGATTTTTCTCCTCGCTGCTTGCGGTATTCAAAAAAAGCGACGCTTTTTTCGCGTTTGTACAAAGCATTTCAACCGCTGTCATTTTTAACGCTCCTTTACTGTTGTGTCGTACCGTACAGAGGAAAACGCCTAAAAAGCCGATTTCCTCGCCATATGCACCTATCGTCACAAAATTTGCCTTTTATTCTACCGAAACCGGCTCAAAGGTCGTACCGACCGCGTCCCCGTTTACCGCTTTATATATAAGCTCGGGCTCCTCACCCGAAATTATCATGGCCTTTATTCCGCGCTCGACCGCATATTCGGCCGCCAGTACCTTGGTATGCATACCGCCGGTTCCTCTCAATGTACCGGATCCGCCCGCGCATTCGCGCATTTCGGGTGTTATGTGCTCAACGTGGCTTATAAGCTTTGCGCTTGAATCGATCCGCGGATCCTTGTCGTAAAGTCCGTCGGTATCGGTAACCATTATAAGAAGATCGGCCGAACAAAGCTCCGCCACTATTGCGGAGAGATGATCGTTATCGCCGAAGAATATTTCCTCGGTAGAAACGGTATCGTTCTCGTTAACTATGGGGATGACCCCCATTTCAATAAGAGCCGCAAAGGTATTCTCGGTATTTTCCTTGCGATTCTCGTCCTCGACTATATCACGGGTAAGCAATATCTGTGCTACCGGAGTATTGTATTCTCCGAAAAGCTTGTCGTACATAAACATCAAATCGCACTGCCCCACAGCGGCGGCGGCCTGCTTCATACGGGTGCTTTCCGGCTTAACATTAAGCTCGAGACGTCCCACTCCGACCGCTATTGCGCCCGAGGACACAAGCACCATTTCATGACCCGAGTTGTGAAGATCGCTCATTACCCTCGCAAGCCGTTCTATCTTTCTAATATTCGCTTTGCCGTTTTGGTAGGTTATGGTTGAGCTTCCCACCTTAACAACAATTCTCTTTTTCTCCACGGACATACATTCTACCCCTTTGTTTCGCTTTCAAAAATGCTGCGCGACCTTTCGGCGTCGTGGGCTATTGCCGCTTCAAGCTCGCCGAGCGTTGCAAACTTTTTCTCATCTCTTAAAAAATCAAAAAGCTCGACCTCAACCGCTTCGCCGTAAAGATTCCCCGAAAAATTGAGGATATAGCTCTCGGCTCTCGGAATATTCTCGTCGCTGACGGTCGGTCTGACCCCTATATTGGTAACGGCGCAATAAATGCGTCCGCCCAACTTTGCGCGCGAGGCATAAACCCCGAACCTCGGAAGTATAAACCCCGGCGGCAGAGGCTGATTTATCGTCGGCGCCATAAGCTTACGGCCGAGATGCTGTCCGCTTACCACCGGAAAATCAAAGGAAAAGGCCCGTCCGAGCATACCGTTTGCAAGCCTTATATCGCCAGATTTAATCGCCTGTCTTATAGCCGATGACGACACCACACATCCGTCGTATTCGACCGGTGAAACCGCCGTGAATTCCGCTCCGAAAGCTCTGCATTTTTCTTTAAGAAAATCCGCCGTTCCTTTAGCCCCGCGGCCGAAACGGCAGTTAAATCCGCAGGTCATATGCCTGACCTTAAGCTTTGAAAAAAGAAAGTCATCCACAAAATCCTCGGCGCTTGTGTCCTTTATATCCGCCAAATCGAGCAATATAAGGGTATCGACACCGAGCTTTGCAAGGCTTTCTTCAAAGCTTTTTAAGGTCATCAATTCGTCGCTTACACTGCGCCGCACCGAAATAACGGTGCACCCGACTTCCAGCCTTTCGGCCGCTGCAAGCGCATTTTTTATAACCGCAACATGGCCCAGATGCAGCCCGTCGAATGTGCCGAGCGCCGCTGAGCAGCCGTCCTTTATATTAACATCATATCCTGTAAGTATCTGCATATTACAACTCTAAAAGCAAATCGCATTTAAGCGATAATCCCTCGGCATCGGTCTTTCCGAGACCTAAAAATATCCCGTCCGGCGAATACACTCTGACGCTCCCTTTATAGCCGTTTTCCAGCCCGGTCCTTTGAACGTCAAGCTCTCCCCCGTTTTTAAAGCGGACCGTCTGCGCCGACGAAATCTTAATCCCGGGATAACACATAAGCGCCCTTTCGACCGGAATGATAAGCTTATCAGGGGTCATATTCCTCGCCGCAGAAAGATCGGTACATTCATCAAGCGAAAATCCGCAGGCCTCGCTTCTTATAAGAGAGACAAGCACACCGCCGCACCCGAGCCGCCGGCCTATATCGTCGCAAAGACTTCTTATATATGTACCCTTCGAGCAGCGAATGTCAAGGGTATATTCGTTGTTTTTTTCATCGGTAGCCGTCATCACAAGCGAATAGACCGTAACCCTTCTTTTTGGCCGCTCGACGGTCTTTCCGCTCCTTGCAATGTCGCAAAGCTTTTTACCTCCGACCTTAACGGCCGAATACATGGGCGGAGTCTGTTCTATTTCGCCGGTAAATTCCGGCAAAAGAGCCCTTATGTCGCCCTCTTTTGCAAAAACAGCATTGCGACTTGTTACTTCGCCCGTGATATCAAGGGTATCGGTGGTAAGACCGAGCCTCATTACGGCTGTATACCTCTTATCGCTTATCGGCATTTTATCGCACAGTCCGGTTGCCCTTCCGCAAAGAATCGGCAAAACCCCCGTCGCCATGGGATCAAGCGTGCCGGTATGTCCCACCTTTTTGGTGCCGAGCACTCCGCGCATAACCGCCACAACATCAAACGACGTAAAGCCCTCCGGTTTATTTATAAGTACTATTCCGTTTCGTTGTTCCATATTTTTTAAAACGCCTTACACCAAACGCCGAACCGACGCGATTTTAACGGTTCAGATCCTTTATTCCTTCAACATAGGGCACACAAACGCCGAGCAGCTGTTCCTTTGCACTTTGTATTCCGCCGGGCAAATTGCATCCTGCCGCACAATCGTGGCCGCCGCCGCCGAATTTCGAGCAAATCTCGGCCGCGTTTACCGGCTCGTACGACCTCATTGACACCTTGTAGCTGCCGTCGGACTTTTCACGCAAGGTAACTCCCAACAGTACACCCTCAACCTGTCTCGGTATGGAGGTAATACCCTCAAGATCGCCTTCGGTAGCGTTGGCCTTTTTAACCATCTCTTTGGTCACGGCCGTGACGGCTATTCTCCCCGAGCAATAAAACTCCATATTGTCAAGCAGCATACGTTCAATTTCCACCCTCGCACGGCTTTTGGTATCAAACATAAGGCGGTTTATAAACCCCATTCTGATTCCGCATTCAAGCAGGCGGGCCGCCACGCGATGGGTCTTAGCCGTCGTATTGGAATACTTAAAACAGCCCGTATCGGTGGAAAGACCGGTATAAATACACTCTGCAATCGACCTGTCGATATCTACGCCGAGAACATCGATAAGCTGCAACACCATCTCGCTTGCCGAGGAGGCCGAAGCATCCACAATGTTGTGCTCGGCAAAAATCCGGTTGGTGCCGTGATGATCTACCGACAAAAGCACCTTGCCGTCGTACTTCTCACATCCGTCACCAAGCAGCTTTAAATCGGCAACATCGACCGAAAGATAGCATTCCGGCTCAAAATCCGGCATGTCGATATCGGTAATGTAAGAGTAAACCTGCGGAATAGGCTGTGAGCATATAACCCTTGCTCTTTTACCCATTTCTTTAAGCGCGCGCATAAGCGCATATCCGCTGCCGACAGCGTCGCCGTCGGGATAGGCATGTATAAGTATCCCGAACCGGTCGCGAGAGAGCAAAAGCCCGGCCGCTTCTTCAAAGCTTATCATTTTTCCATATCCTCCAGCATCTTGGCAATATGAATGCCGTGCTCTATTGAATTATCCGCAATGAACTTAAGCTCGGGCGTTTTGCGGAGCTTTAGCCTCGCCGACAGCTCGCGGCGCACGTATCCCGCCGCCGAGGTAAGCCCCTTTACGGCGTTTTTGGTAGCCCCCTCGCCCTCGATGGCGCTGACATAGATCTTCGCTACCGAAAGGTCTCCCGAAACGTCGCATTTGACGATCGAAAGAAGCTCCGGCACCCTCGGATCCTTGATTGTGCGGAATATCTCCGACAGCTCGCGCTTAACGTCCTCGTTTACTCTGTTTTTCCTGAATGACGGCATAATCCATCCATCCCTTATTTTTTATCAGTCGCGATATTCCTCGGTGGTAAACGCCTCATAGATATCGCCCTCTTTAATATCGTTGAACTTTTCAAGTCCTATACCGCATTCGTAGCCCTCGGCGACCTCTTTGACATCGTCCTTAAAGCGGCGCAAAGAGGAAATCTTATCCTCGGTTATTACTATACCGTCGCGAACGACGCGTATATCGGCCGTACGGGTGACCTTACCGTCGGTTACATAGCATCCGGCAATGGTACCGGCAGAGGAAATTTTATAAACCTGACGGACCTCAATGCGTCCGAGGTTTACCTCGCGGTACTTCGGCGCCAGCATTCCCTTTAAGGCGGCGCTTATTTCATCGATGCAGTCGTAAATTATGCGATACATGCGCATATCAACGCCGTCGCGCTCGGCATTTTGCTGTGCCGAGACCTCCGGACGAACGTTAAATCCGACAATGATAGCGTTTGAGGCGTTTGCAAGCATAACGTCCGATTCGCTTATGGCGCCGACACCGCCGTGGATTATATTGACCTTTACCTCGTCGTTCGAAAGCTTTATAAGCGACTGGCTTACCGCCTCGACCGAGCCCTGAACGTCGGCCTTAACTATAATGTTAAGCTCCTTCATCTCGCCGAGCTGCATTTGATCGAACAGGTTATCAAGTGTTACCTTGCTTCTCGCGTCCCATATATCGTTCTTGGCCTTTTGCTTTCTCTGCTCAACCAGCTCACGGGCCAGACGCTCGTTGGAAACGGCGTCAAAACTGTCTCCCGCCGAGGGGACCTCATCCATACCGGTTATCTCTACCGGCATTGAAGGACCGGCGGAATCAACCTTTTCGCCCCTATCGTCGGTCATGACCCTTACACGTCCCACTGCAGAGCCTGCAACTATTATATCACCCGAATGAAGGGTTCCGTTTTGTACAAGCAATGTTGCGACCGGTCCGCGGCCCTTATCAAGTCTGGCCTCGATAACCGCACCCTTTGCAGCCCTGTCGGGATTGGCCTTAAGCTCGAGCATATCGGCCACAAGTGCTATACTCTCAAGCAGCTCCTTTATTCCCTGACCGGTATGAGCCGAAACGGGAACGCATATAACGTCGCCGCCCCATGCCTCGGGGACAAGCTCGTATTCCGTAAGCTGCTGCATTACGCGATCGGGATTGGCACTCTCTTTATCCATCTTGTTTATAGCGACAATTATCTGCACTCCGGCCGCCTTGGCGTGGTTTATAGCCTCTATGGTCTGTGGCATTATTCCGTCATCCGCCGCAACAACAAGCACCGCTATATCGGTGATTTGAGCGCCTCTTGCGCGCATCGATGTAAAGGCGGCGTGTCCCGGAGTATCAAGGAAGGTTATGTCCTTATCGGCGGCATGAACTCTGTAAGCGCCGATATGCTGGGTTATACCGCCGGCCTCGGTCGAGGTAACCGACGTATTGCGTATTGCGTCAAGAATCGAGGTCTTGCCGTGGTCAACGTGTCCCATTACAACCACAACCGGATTCCTCGGTTTAAGGTTTTCCTCGGTATCCACCGTGTCATCCATTATTCTGTCCTCAATGGTAACTACGACCTCGCGCTCGACTACCGCACCCATCTCGGTGGCCACAATGCTCGCCGTATCAAAATCTATAACCTCGTTAACGGCCGCCATAACGCCCAGCTTCATAAGCTGCTTTACAACGTCGGCAGCGGTCTTTTTCATACGGGAGGCAAGCTCGGCGACGGTTATTTCATCGCCGATAGTCACCTTTATCGGAGTCTTCTTTATGCGTTCAAGCTGAATACGGCGAAGCTTATCGGCCTCGGTCTCGCGCTTGGCGCCCTGAGGACGTCTGTGGTCGATTGATTTCTGCTTTATCTTCTGCTTATAGCCGACATTATCCTTCATATTATGACCGGAAGCAAGACGGGTGTACTTTTCGTTGTATTTATCAAGCTCAACCTGGCTTCCTCTGGTGTCGACGTGAACGGTCTGAGCCGGTCCGCGCTTTGGAACAAGGGCCGGATCCTGCTCTTTTTTCTCCTTTTTCTTAAAGGGCTGCATATCCGAAACCCCGTGCGGCTTTGCAGGCTTTGCCTGATCGGCCTTTGTCCGATCCTGATTCGCCTTGGTTTTATCATCGGCAGAGCTTTTTCCCGCCGTCTTTTCGTCGGCCTTTTTGGGAGCCGGCTTGCCCTCGGCAGCCGCCTTTGCCGCAAGCAGCTGCTCGGCTATTGCCTGCTGCTGTGCCATTAAAGCCGCCTTGTCGGCAGCTGCGGCCTCCTCGCGTTTTTTCTTGCTCTCGGCCCCCATGGAAAAATACCTTTCAAAATTCTCGACCTGATTATTCTGGGTCATATAATCGAAAATTATATCAAGCTCGTTTTCCTCAAGCGCCGTCATGTGCTTCTTGGTTTCGCCCGTGTATTTTTCAAGCAGGCTGATTATCTCTTTATTGTTGGGCATGTCAAAGTCCTTAGCGACCTCATGCACCCTGTATTTTATCATCATATGGTGTATCTCCCTTCATTAACAAAGCCCGAAAGCTGTAAAGCGTGTTTTGCAAACCCTTTGTCGCACACGGCGATTATGCCGGTCCTTTTTCCGACGGCGGCCGATATCTCGTCGCCGCTGTAAGTGAGTCTGCAAACCGGAATGTCCTCTTTGCACAAAAACCTGAATTCCTTTTCGGTCCTCGCGACTATGTCCGATGCCAAAAACACCGCAAAAGCCTTTTTCTTTTTCACTGCCTCAGCCGCCGCTTCGGTCCCGAGGCTTAAAGCACCGGCCCGACGGGCCATACCGAAAAGTCCGCAAAGCTTATCGTTCACGTCGCGACCAACTCCTTTTCCAACTCTCCGTACACTTCGTCCGAGATCTTACATTTAAAGGAGCGCTCTATGCTGCGGTTTTTCCGCGCCTTTTTCAGGCACTCGGCATTCCGGCAGATATACGCGCCGCGCCCCGGCGCCTTACCGGTGGTATCAAGCGATATAATGCCGTCCGGCGAACGCACAACGCGAACCAGCTCGCCCTTTTGCCGCCGCTCGCGACAGCCGGAGCACATCCGCTCCGGTATATGCTTTTCAGCCATAAAGTCCTCCTTTTAACTGTCGGTTGATTGATTGGTTGGTTGATTTACATTAAAGCCTTGTATATCTATCGGATTTTTAAATTCCCTGATATCGCTGCACCCGGGCCTCGGCACGGTTTAAAGCGCCTATATTTCCATCCTCTTAAATCCGGCGTGCGGCGCTTTAATCACCGATTATTCTCCGTAATATCCGCTCTCGGGACGTATATCGATCTTCCATCCCGTAAGCTTGGCGGCAAGACGGGCATTCTGCCCCTTGTTGCCGATAGCCAGTGAAAGCTGCGAATCGGGAACCGAAACATGACAGACCCTCGCCTCTTCGTCCTCGATATCAACCTCGACCACCTTGGCCGGCGAAAGGGCCTCGCTTATAAATACCTTGGGGTCGTCGGAATAATGAACGATATCTATTTTTTCTCCGCCGAGCTCATCGACAATCTTGGCTACCCTTGTACCCCTAGGACCAATGCACGAGCCGATAGGATCTACGTTTTCATCCTTTGAAAGCACGGCAAGCTTGGTCCTCGATCCGGCCTCACGGGCAATGGCCTTTATCTCAATCGTTCCGTCGTGTATCTCCGGAACCTCCATTTCAAACATGCGCTTTACAAGGCCCGAATGTGTGCGCGAAACCATTATTTTTACACCTTTTTCGCTGTCGCATACATCAACGACAAAAACCTTTACACGGTCGCCGTCATGAAGCTCCTCGCCCGGAACCTGCTTTGTACGGGGGAGTATCACCTCGTTGCCCGAAATTTCTATTGTCGCATTGCCGGTAACGGGATCAACACTTAAAACCTGAGCCGTAATAAGCTCCTGATTTTTGTCCTGGAATTCGAGCAATGCCTGACCGCGCTCCGCCTCCTTTATTCCCTGACGGATAACGTGCTTGGCCGTTTGCGCCGCTATTCTGCCGAACTGACGGGTATCAAGAGGAATTTCTATTGTATCCCCGGCTTTAGCGCTCTTTTTATAACGGGTCGCTTCCTCGACGGTCATCTCGGTGTCGGGATCCTCAACCTCCTCAACCGCCGTTTTACGTACGTAAACGTCAAAGGTGCGCTTATCGCAATCGATATCGCAGAAAACAACATCCTTAGAGCCGTAATCTTTTTTAACCGAAACAACTATTGCGGAGGCTATCTTCTCGGCAAGATACTCAGCCGGTATTCCCTTTTCCTTCTCCATAAATTCGAGCGCGTCGAAAAACTCATTATTGTTCTGCTTATTCATTTTTTCCTATTCCTCCGTATCGTTATCAAAATCATCGTCATCAAGTTTAACATAAGACGTCAGCGAAATATCAATCTCGGCCGGGCCGTTTTGTGTTTCAAGCTTTAATATATGCCCGTCAAATCCGCGTAAAACACCTCTTATTTCTTTTACCGAATTTTGCGGATGTATAAACCGGACAATTACCGCCATGCCCTCGCATTTTTCAAAATGCTCCCGTCTGGTAAGCTTTCTTCCCAGCCCCGGGGAGGACACCTCAAGACAGTACGACCTGTCGATAAAATCCGCTTCGTCGAGCGGACGGTCAACCGCACGGGAAAGGGCTTCGCAATCCTCTATTCCCACTCCGCCCGGCTTATCTATGATATAACGTAAAAACCAGTCGGAGCCTTCCTTTACAAACCGGACATCCCAAAGCTCAAGACCGAGCTTATCGGCAAAGGGCCGGGCAAGCTCACGGGCATTATCGGCAATTTTACCGCCGTTTTTTTCCAAGGCTTTTCTCTCCTTTTTAAAAAATCATACGGCAAAAAGCCGCCGTTATAAAGACAAAAGAGCGGGAAAACCCACTCTCATGCCTACAATAATATCCTACATGCGGTATTTTACCATCTTTTCAAGGTAAAATCAAGTCTTTTTGCCTCTTTTTTTAAAAAACATCAATTTTATAAAGTCACTGCTCTGATTTATCCTCGGCTATATCTATTTTATAAACCGCGACTCCGTTTTCCCGTGCTATTATGTATACCTTTGCGTCCACTATGTTTATGCTTTCGGGCTCGGTCGCCCAGGAATTCCAGCGGTCAAGATCGATGACAAACTTCAGTATCCCGTTCCAGTCGTAAATTCTTATTTCCGAATATGTGCTGCCGCCGTTGTGCGAACGGACAAAATAGATATAGTCCTTGTCGCAATATACTCCCTGAGAGAGCGATGTCGGCGTTTTAACCGGAAATTCGCTTACGAGATTCATATTGCCGTCCCATATATGCAGCTTATCTCCGCCGCCCTGACCCGAAGCATACATATCCCGTTCGGGCGAATAGGCCATCGAAAAGAAATTCGCTGCAAGCGCGCCGGTCTTTTTAACCTCTAAGGTATCGGCGTCAACAAAGGAATAACAGTTCCACCCCGGCTGACAGTGCGAAACAAGATATGCGTTTTCCTTGGGCACATAGCTTATGTTGTTACCGTGCTGAATATCCAGCTGCCTGCTCGATTTGATAAGCTTGCCCGTTTCATCATACACGGCGATTATGCCGACCTCGTCGTTATTACGCATCGAGCCCTTGGTAAGGGCAATAACATATTTTTCTCCGTCGAAATATCCTCCCTGAATATTCCGGTAATTACTGTCGGGAGTATTAAGGGTAAGTATTTTATTGTAATTCGTAACCTTATACCGCCGTCCTTCCATAAGTCCGAGGGCATTGGCAAACGGTCCCTTTATCACAGGATGCTCCCCCACCTCAAATTTTTCGAGCTTTTTAACAACAAACTGCAATATCAAAAGCGCATCGGATGAAATAACCCTTCCCGAGCCGTTAACATCGGCAAGATACAGCTGCTCGTTTTCGAGATCGACCTTTTTCACCGCATATTGCAGGGTAAGCAATGCGTCGGCCGCCGTAACGGAGCCGTCACGGTTAACATCGCCGTAAAAGTAGTCTGACACCCTGTCCTCACAAACGGCGAACGGAGTAAAGTTCGCCGCCGCGCAGCCTGCAACCGCCAGAGATAAAACGGCCGCCAGAGTTTTTTTCATTAACAATGATATCGTCTCCTTTCAGATGTATTTTTAGGATTAAGGCAATCGATACAATCATTTAAAAAGATGTAGATTTATCCGAATTCTTAAACATAAATAGCCGATAGCCGGTAACACAAACACGGTTTTACACTTGATTTCGGATTTTTTGCCGAGTTAAGCGCTTACGCGAGACTCAACCCCAAACGAAATCGGAATTCAAAACAACAATTAAGCAAAAAACACAGGATAACGGGGGCATCGGACGCCTACGCATCTTAAATACCCGTTAAAACATTTTATAATACAACCCATCGCCCGTATCACGAAATCCGACGCCGTAATACCGCAAAACCCGGATTTTCCGAAAAAATCGTAAAAAACGAATAAAAACCACTGCCGTAAAAGCCTGAAATGCCGTGCTTAAAACAGATTATTAACCCTTTATTCCACCGTAAGATCCTGAAGAGAACGGAAATAATAATCGCCGTTTTTAAGCATTGACATATCGGCCATGGCCTTGCCTATTCCGCGGGCGACACAAAGCAGCGGATCGTCCGGCATATGAACCGGCATATTAAGCTCCTCGCTGAGTCTTTCGGGCATACCGTAAATAAGCGAGCTGCCGCCGGTAAGTATCATGCCCTTATCCGAGCTGTCGGCCAAAAGCTCGGGCGGAGTCTTTTCAAAAACACCCCTTATCGCCTTTAAAATAGCCTCAAATGTATCTGAAATGGCGTCGTAAAGCTGGGTCGACGTAATCTCAAACGTTTCGGGCAGACCCGAAAACTGGTTAAGCCCGCCGGCCGTAACGGCAATTTCCACCTGACGTTTTTTAACGCATCCGACTGTCTTTTTGATCCGCTCGGCCGTTAACGTTCCTATTGCAATATTATACTCATGACGTACATACCGCACTATGGCCTCATCAAAATCGATCCCGGCAACACGGGCCGACTCGCACTGGGATATTCCGCCCATAGACAGTACGGCTATATCGGTGGTGCCCTTGCCCATATCTATAACGGCAACTCCCGACGGAGCCGAAAAATCGACCCCCATCTCTACGGCAGCTGCAAGCGGACTTTCTATAAGACACACATTTCTCGCGCCGGCATTTTCGGCCGCATCCACGATTGAGCGCTCCTGAACGGCGGTAAGACCGCTCGGTGCGGTTATCATAACCCTCGGCTTTACGGTTTTTTTGCCGGCCGTACGGGTTAAGTATTCCTTTATCATTTTCTCGGCAACGTCATAATTTGCAATGGTTCCCCTCTCAATTGGACAAACACTGCAAAAACGGTCGGAGGTCCTCCCTATGCTTGCATACGCTTTATCGCCGAATTCGACAGCCTCTCCGCCCTTTTTTTTCACGGTAACCACCGATGGCTGATTAAGCACTATCGAACGACCCGAATATATTCTTGTATACCCCGTACCGAGGTCTATTCCTATATCACTTTGCATTTTAAATAATCCCTGCAATTGTTGTAAATTTAAAGGTAACGCGCCGATACCGTTCAGAATAAAACGACCCGGACATCGTACAATTTGATTATACCTCATCCACCGGTTTATTGCAACATTAAAATGGCATGCGGCACGGGCGCCGAACCGCAAAGTTCCCGAATTTTTCCGAACTCGGCAAAGCACCTATGCAAACTCCACATAAAACACCCGTTTTTTTCAACTTATCACTATTGACAATGCTTCGTGAATAGTGTATAAAAAACCCGGAATGAACATGCTTCATTTTAAATAAACATGCTTCATTTTAATTATATTTTTTCGACGCACCCCTGTTAAAAACGGCCCGAAAACAAAAATTACGGAGTTGATGACATGACAAATAAGCCCAAAAAACTTTTAAGAAAATTCATGGCAGTAGTACTCACCCTTCTTACCGCAACATGTGTGTTTTCGATCACATTATATGCCGCCGACGCCGTTTTGGGAGATATCAATCTTGATGGCAAGGTTAATTCAACCGATGCATTGCTTGCTCTTCAGCAGGCGGTTTCGAAAGTCTCGCTGCCATACAAAAAAATGGCACTTGCCAACGTTAATAACGATTTTTCCGTAAACGCAACCGACGCATTGCTGATCCTTCAGTTTGCCGTCGGGAAAATCAGCGCCTTCCCGAAAAGCCGCACCGAAAAGGAGCTTTATTACGATTCGCGCGATTTTTACTATCGCTCCGACGGCAAGGATTTTGAAACGAGAACCGTAACCGACATAAACGACACCGAAGCTCTTCTTGAAGACTACGGCACGGTCGCCGAGCCGAGCGACGTAGAACTCACCCGTCTCGATTCCTCCGACATGCTTATATACGACCGCGTAAGAAAAGAGGCCGAGGAGCTCGGCACACTCGACAAGTACAAAAAATCCGAAAAAACCACCGGAACCCTTACCCTCGGAAAAACCACCCTCAAATACTCCATGCCGACCGACATAACCGCTTACGACGCCGTTCCGGTCGATTACGAAATAGTAAGCGGAGAAAAAATAATGCCTCTTCATATGGGGGTTACGGCCTTTGAGGAGACCTCGCGCTACGCCGATCAGGATAAGCCTTATTTTGACTGCAACCTCCCCGGAAAGGTCGACATAGAGCTGACCTATTTAGGCTACTCAAACGCCCAAAACGTATCCTCCCGTCCGCCGAAATGGAGCGTCGATTTCAACGACACCAAGGGCACTGCCTACCCGGAATACGAGATGATTAACGAAGAGCCGGTATACTCCGGAACGGTCGCCGCAAAGAAAAGAACGTGGTTTAAATTCCGCTTTAAAAACACCGGAAACACAATTCTCGACAGCGAGGGCAACGGCGCCTTCTGCTTCCACCCTGTTCTTCAGAAGAAAAACTCCTCCGGCGAATACGTAGAGGTCGCAAAAATCGACAACTATATGCAGCGCCTTTACGACTATGTTTATCCGGGCGAAACGGGAGAATTCTGGCTTTTGTTCCAGGACTCCTACGCGACGGTCCCGGCCGGTGATTACCGCATTGTTATTTATTCGCAGGTTCGCAACGAGCGCGACCCCATCGGCTGGGCCGCAAACTATGTCGGCGGACGCACCGTTTGCACCGATATGTTTTATTTCTCCTCCACAAGAGAGGGCGAAATAACCGAGCCGCTTCCCATCTCTCACGAAAATGTCAGTATAATTCCGCGCAACAACTGGCTCTCGGTCTACGAGGAATTCATGTCCTCCTATGCCACCTTCCAAAAGGTAAGCTCTGACGAAAACGCCCCGACAAAAGGCACCCTCTATATTCAGCCGGCTCCCTTCACCGAGACGGTTGTAATAAAGCTTTTGCATGCCAACCGCCAGTCGTGCACCATGGTGCGTATTCCGGTCAATGTCGAGACCGATTCCATTTCGGTAGAGCTAAATCCCTTTAATGACAACTATTTGGTCAAGGATGACGGAACCAGAGAGCCGTTGCTTGCAACCCAAAGCATGGTCGACATGCGCGGCAACGTACAAATGGGACCGGATGCAATGTCCACCGTTATTAATGACCTTAAAAACATGCAGGAAGCCGGTATAAATATGCTGACCTCCACCTGCGCTTTCTCCTACGATCCGAGAAATTACGATTCATTTAAGTTTATGATGGACACCGTTCGCACTATGGGAGGATTCACCTTTGCGGCATATGCGAGTTACCCTGCAAACCACCACCTCGCCCTTATTAACGGAACGCACGCAAACGGCGGAGATTTCGAGAAAACCATGACTCCGTGGGGAATCCCCGGCTACAACGAGGCCAACGCCATAATGGCGCGCTATTCCTACACCCGTTTCGGCGATATGTTCTTCAGAGGAACAGATAATTCCCTGCCCATAGCGCTTGAGGATACCTGGGGCTGGCTGACGGTCGATCATGACTGGCGCTTCGGCATGGTAAACGACGAGGCTATATCGCAGTACCGTGACTTTATAATGAAAGCCTATTCCGGAAACATTGATAAGCTCAATAAAAGGTACGGCTCGAGCTTTACGTCCTTTGATGAAATCGATCCCCGCACCGACGGCGTATATGAGCCCGGAATGGAGGCCTACAACTTTACCGACAAAAACGGAACGGTATATAAAGATTGGTCAAACGCCACAATGGAGCTTGACGTTTATCGCACCCTCGCAAGAATCGATAATTACAAAAAGATTCTTGCCCAGTGCGGAATTACCGATGCGAAAATAGCCATAAGAAGCGAGGGCGCGACATGGCTTGCCGGCGGAATAAAGGAAAACACCAAAAACCCCCATTACCGTCAGGTATACTATGAGCAGCGCCGCAATGCGGTAATTCCCGAAATCCTCTCTGCCTCCGGCCTTATTTACGGCTGCAGCAATTACGGCGACCTTGTCCCTTCTCCCAAGGAGACCTATGAGCTTACCCGCCATTCGACCGATCTGGGACTGACCATGCTTAAAATGAGCGGCATGGTTCACCAAAGGGATATGTGCATAAACACAACCTACGGTGATTCCAAATATGTCTCAGATTATAATCTTAAAAACAGGAACCTTAAAGGTGCCTGCGTTGACGTTATGTCTCCCACCTTCCCCTATTTAAAAGCGATGTACGAGGGCGGCGGAATTCCCGGCATCATGTGGCAGGATTATTATTGCGACCTGTTTGTAACCTCGACGCAATACAAGGAGCTTAAATTCTATACTCAAAAGATAAAGGAAATGCTCTCGACCGAAGAGGGTCAAAAATGGGCAACCGATTTCGACAAAAAAACAACCGATTATACAAGCGACGTAAAAGCAACCTGGAGCTATGAGAAGGATTACGTCAAAAACGCGGTAAACAATACCCCGCGCTTTTGCAACTTTACCGACTCCTACAAGCCCGAATAACAGCAGTTCTATCGGCAAAGCTTTTCTTTTCTCCCCTTATACGGTAGCTTTCCGTTAAATACATTTGACGGTTTAAACATTTTAAAACGCCCGATGCCGGTTTCACGGTGTCGGGTGTTTTATTAAGAATAAAAAGCAAAAACAATTAAAACCGCTACCTTCCGCAATTACGCAAGTAACCCTGCCGATTTCTGCTCCGTATTTTTCAAACGAACCCGAATGATAACAATTTTGCCGGATTTTTCACCTTTTAACCGCACGGTAAGTATAATTTTCTGTTCAAATCGACGTAAAAATCACATAAAAACCTATTTACATTTTCAAACCACTGTGATATAATGCATGAGCAGTGAGTTAATTCACACTGGAATAAGCAAAAATTAAAGGAGAGGTTTTCAAAATGAAAAAAGCATTAAAACGTGCGCTTTCGCTTGTTATGTGCCTTGCTATGATCGCCGGCTTTGCCGTGATCACCGCCGGTGCCGAGGGCGAAGGCAGCGAAGCGAAGTTCGTTCTTGTTGACGCATGCGACGATCTTTACGCATGGACCAACCAGTTTGAATCAAACAGTTTGGCGTCGATAGACAAAACCAATTACAAGCAGGGAGAAGGCTGTCTGTTCTTAGACATGGTTCCCGATGAAGAGGGTGCGACCAGAGACGGTCCCTTTGCCAACATGATGTGGCTCACTCTTGAAAATCCCGTCAATGTCAGTGAGGGCGAGCTCGAGTATTTCGAAGCCTGGACCTGGGTCAGCAGAGACCTCGGTCAGGCCGGTTGGCAGGTAAACTTCTGTGACTCCGACCTCGGCAAGGCCGACGGTGTAAACTGCAATATCGGTATGGACAACAGAAAGGCCGGTTGGGAGAGAACCAAGACTAAGATCTCCGATTGGCCGACCAACATTCCCGGCACCGATCGCAAAAAGATCGACGGTATGCGTTTCTCATGGCTTTCTTATGCAAATAACATGACCTATTATGAAGCCGACTGGAGAATCGACAGCATTATCGTCTACAACCAGGCATTCTTTGATGCCCGCGGCGCCGAGGAGACCCGTGTAAGAGATCTCGTAACCAACCTTACCGATCCCACCGCCGAGAACATCGGCGAGACCGAGGCCGCCATTAAAGAGGCTATGACCGCTTACGAGACCGCAAAGGCTCAGTATGCTAACTTCTACATTGAGAACGAAGCCAAGTACGAGCGCATTGTTAAGGCCTACATGGAGCTTAAAAAGGCTGACTATGTTGCCGAAGCAGAGGCTGCTATAAACGCTATCGGCGAAGTCACCATGGAAAACCATGCCGACAAGCTCGAGGCCATAACCGCTGCCGAAGCTAAGATAAAGGTTCTTGACGACACCTTCGGCGACGACTACACCGTTTCCAACATAGATACCCTTAAAGCCGCCCGTGACGCTTACGATAACTTCTCGGCCGCAAAGCCGGTCATCGATGCCATAACCGCTCTTCCCGATGAGATCACTGCCGATAACGAAGCCGCTATCGGTGCTGCCCGTACCGCTTACGATGCACTCAGCGACGGCGCTAAGGCTGTTGTCGGCGAGGAGCTCCTTGCGAAGCTTGTAAAAGCCGAGAAGGATCTCTATCTTATCCTCCATCCCTACACCCTCGGTAACGTCGACATGGACGAGGAAAACAAGATCACCGCTACCGATGCACTTCTTGCCCTTCAGGCAGCTGTCGGCAAGGTTGAGCTTACCGATCTCCAGAAGCTCGCTGCTGAGGTTGACGGTCAGGAGAATATAACCGCTACCGACGCCCTCCTTATTCTCCAGTATTCGGTCGACAAGATCAATAAGTTCCCCATCGAGGATATGACTCGATAAATAATTAAAGCTGTATTGTTAATTAGCTTTTAAACAGTTTAAAGATGCCCGATGCCGGTTTTACGGCATCGGGTGTTTTTTATGCTTTTAAAGCTTTATTATTTCCCGGTGTTTTTTAATAAAAACTGACGGCCGAACCATTAAAAAACGCCTATATCCTTATTGACACTTGCGCGCGGCGGCTGTTTGGGTTATAATAAAGAGCAATTACTGAAAGGATATGTTCCGATTTATGTATGAGATAATTGAAAACACCAAGCTAAATCCCACCGTTTCAAAAATGGTGGTCAAGGAAAAGGATATTGCGGTCAAAGCGTTGCCCGGCCAGTTTGTTATTTTGCGCGCTGACGAGAACGGAGAACGTATCCCTTTGACCGTTGCCGATACCGATCCCGAAAGCGGGACGGTCACTATCATATATCAGCATGTGGGCGCAACGACCATACAGCTTTCCGAAATGAAAAAGGGAGACGGTCTTCATGATTTTACCGGCCCGCTCGGCCGTCCGACCGAAATACAGGGACTTAAAAAGGTCGCGGTTATAGGCGGCGGCGTCGGCTGTGCCATCGCTTACCCGATAGCCAAAAGTCTAAACAGAGCCGGCGCCGAGGTTCACAGCATAGTGGGCTTTCGCTCGAAAGACCTTATCATCCTGGAGGATGAATTCAGAAGGGTCAGCGACAAATACGTAATAATGACCGACGACGGCAGCGAGGGAAATAAGGGCCTTGTTACCGACGCGCTCAAATCCCTTATAGAAAGCGGAGAAAAATACGACGAGGTCATCGCCATAGGTCCGCTTGTTATGATGAAATTCGTGTCTTTGCTTACAAAGGAATACGGAATTAAAACCGTGGTATCAATGAACCCGATAATGGTGGACGGAACCGGAATGTGCGGCGGATGCCGGCTTACCGTCGGCGGCGAAACCAAGTTTGCCTGTGTAGACGGTCCGGACTTTGACGGCCATGCGGTGGATTTTGACGAGGCGATGAAACGCTCGGGCATTTACCGCGATTTCGAAAAACAAAAAAGAGAAGAATCCTGCCGTCTTTTTAATCTTTAAAACAATTTGACCGGCGGTGCGCATTAAGGCAAAAGCTTAAAGCAAGCGAAAAATACGTGTTGTAAAGAATTCGGCGCACTTTCCCGTTAACCTGAAAGGATATGTTTGTTCAATGGCTGATATGTCAAAAAATAAAAATAAAATGCCCCTGCTTTCTCCCGATGAAAGGATAAAATCCTTTGACGAGGTGGCGCTCGGATACGACGAAAAAACCGCCCTTTGCGAGGCTGAACGCTGTCTCGGCTGCAAAAACCCGAAATGCGTCGGCGGCTGTCCCGTAAAAATAGATATCCCCGGCTTTATCGGCAAATTAAAGCAGAAGGATTTTGAGGGCGCATACGATGTCATTTCAAAATCCAGCAGTCTGCCGGCAGTTTGCGGACGCGTCTGTCCCCAGGAAAGCCAGTGCGAAAAATACTGCATTCGCGGAATAAAGGACGATCCGGTCGGAATCGGCCGGCTGGAGCGTTTTGTGGCCGACAGACATATGCAAAACGCCGACGCTTCAACCGTCGCGCCGAAAAGCAACGGACACAAGGTCGCCGTTATAGGCTCGGGCCCTGCCGGACTCACCTGCGCCGGCGATCTTGCGAAATCGGGCTACGACGTAACCGTTTACGAAGCATTGCACACCGCCGGAGGTGTTTTGGTTTACGGCATACCGGAATTCAGACTTCCTAAAGCGATAGTAAACGGCGAAATTGAGGAACTGAAAAAGCTCGGCGTAAAATTCCGTATGAACTCGGTCATCGGCAAGCTTTTTTCGATCGATGAGCTGTTCGAGCAGGGTTACGAGGCCGTTTTCATCGGAAGCGGAGCCGGTCTGCCCTCATTTATGAAGATACCGGGCGAAAATTTAAACGGCGTTTATTCGGCCAATGAGTTTTTAACCCGTATAAATCTTATGAAGGCATATAAGAATACCTCTGCCACCCCCGTAATGCACCCGAAAAAAGCGGCTGTTGTCGGCGGCGGAAATGTCGCCATGGATGCAGCGCGCTGCGCAAAACGCCTCGGAGCCGAGGAGGTTTATATAGTTTACCGCCGCTCGACAGAGGAAATGCCGGCCAGAAAAGAAGAGGTGGAACATGCGCAGGAGGAAGGAATTGTGTTCCTCACGCTGAACAATCCCACACAAATTCTGGGCGATGAAAACAAAAACGTATGCGGGATAGAGTGTATTAAAATGGAACTTGGTGAGCCCGATGCCAGTGGCCGCCGTCGTCCTGTTGCCATTCCGGGCAGTGAACATCGCTTGGATGTGGATACGGTGATCATGTCCATCGGTACCAGTCCCAACCCGCTGCTGCATTCGACCACGCCGGGTTTGGAGACGGACAAGCACGGTTGTCTGATTACCAACGGAGAAGACGGATTGACCACCCATACCGCCGTTTATGCAGGTGGCGATGCGGTGACCGGCGCTGCTACTGTAATTCTGGCAATGGGTGCGGGAAAACATGCTGCACACGCGATTGACGAATATCTGAAGAACAAGGAAAAGAAAGCTTGACCGATCAAATTGAGTTTTGATCATGCGTACAGAAAGAGGATCAGATTTCTTTTGACGTTCTATATAAACACAAGAGGAGACACGTTTGAAATGTGTCTCCTCTTATTTTATCGTTGCGGATGTTTTATCGTATAAATAGGGGTAAATATTTATGTTCTTTTTTAACTCTCACTGACATTGTTGGCATCATTCAACTGCATGACACCCCATTGGTCGTCTTCTCGTACCCAAAGCTGTCCATCTTCATTGACCTGACTGAGTCCGTCAAAAATCGGGGAAAGCACAATGTTTCCGTCTGTGTCTAACAATCCCCATTTCTCTCCCTGACGTACAATGAGATAGCCGTTTAGCGGGGAATAACATTCTTCATAACCGACTACGGATGTTTCCGAGGCATCATAAATAAAATCGGTGATCATCACGCCGTCCTCGTTCATGTATCCCCATTTGCCATCTTTTTTTAATGCAATGATGCCATTCACGGCGCCGTACGTCCCGGTCTTTTCGTAGATGAAATCAGTCATCATTTCGCCGGTGGTCATATCAAGCAGCCCGTAATATGCGCCCTCACCTTCCACGGTGAATCGTCCGTCTGATTCTTGGTGATATCCGGTGATGCTCTTGACTGCCAACACTTTTGGAGTCTCATCAATCAAAACACCGAGATTCCAGCTCGGTTCCATGTAAGAGGAAAAGGTGCGATAAGAAAAATAGGATTCCCATCCGCCGCCGCTATAGACGAAAAGCACCGGCTCATTTTGTGCACTGTCCCACCAGACCTGAGCACCATTGCTGCCGCCCCAGCCTGTCAGATAAGCACGTCGCAGGCTTCCGTCTGTTTGCACCCAGTATTCGCTGCCGTCCAAGGCACGTGCCAACAAACGCACCTCTGTGCTTCCCACACCGGTTTGGCTTGGGTCGATGTAATATTCACCGGGAGCTAATAATAATTTTCCGGTATAATCGATCAACCCGCTGCCATCTTCGTTTTGTATGACTGCAAACGGGCAGGGGACGGTCGTTTGATAATATTCAATACTTTCTGCGTAAATTGATGGCTCCAGAATATAAGTTCCGTTGATAATCACCGGTTCCGGTTCTTCTGCGGGTTGTGTTTGCTGGGATTGTGCGGTCATCGACGTGGTATCGGTGGTTGATTGGTCTGGGTTATTCTCTTCCGTTCCACATCCGGCAAGCAAGCCGAGCAAACACAGAGCGGTGAGAAATAAAAAATAGAAACGTTTTGCTGGGGAATGATTGTTCATAATAAAATTCCTTTGCCTTGTATATCCGCCGCACGTGCGGCAAAAGGTGGGGACAAATGTTGATACCATGCGTTCGGATGACGTTCGCATGATGAATTGATTATATCAAAAATACGGTTGTTTGTCAATTTTCCGTCTTTTTCTGCTTTTCTTTCCCTTTTTCTATTTTTCCCTTATCTTTTGTGCAAAAAACCGAGAAAAAGGGTTGACAAAATATTTTTATTTTGCTATACTATTATGGCTGACAATTCCTTTCCATGGCCCGTTGGTCAAGCGGCTAAGACACCGCCCTCTCACGGCGGAAACGGGAGTTCGATTCTCCCACGGGTCACCAAAGCCATCCGATATTCATCGGGTGGCTTTTATTGATGGAAGAAAATTGTGCATGACCGGATCAATACGCTCATGGATTTCACAATAACAATTCATTTCATTTTTCTCTCGCACTTTTCTATTTTGTTATCTTAGTAATTGTTACATACCCATTTCCATTTATTCTTTTTTAGATATTTTAGTATGAGATTTTCTCGTAAAAAAGACCCCCGGAATGACAGGTTCCGGGGATCTTGTTTATAAATGTGCCACTGGTGATTCTCATACCACACGGAAACGTACAAAATCAGTTACCGTGCTGTCTGTACCGATATAGAGTTCAAAATCGCCCGGTTCCACAATTTCCTCCAATTTCGGAGTCATCATAGAAAAGCGGGATGCCGGAATATCAAAAGAGACATCCACGGTTGAATTGGCATCGACCCAGACTTTGGAAAAGGCGCACAATTTGCGTTCCGGTGTGGCATAGGTACTGACCACGTCGCGGAAATACACCTGTACGACTTCATATGTACCAACGTCGCTTTCGTTATGTACTTTCACGCTTGCATGCAGAGTATCCGTTGCTTGAATGGCGTCTTTGGTGACATTGATATCACTGTAACGGATCTTGGCGTAAGA
>ERZ857998.1502-NODE-1502-length-25941-cov-4.627443_pt1 | contig 25941 bp, 23 predicted proteins | sample MGYA00519954_ERZ857998 | MGnify/ENA primary metagenome ERZ857998 (study PRJEB31778, sample SAMEA3449424) | human gut metagenome | biome: human gut; feature: human-associated habitat; material: faeces | place: United Kingdom | collected 2010/2012 ...
TGTTCTAATTGCTGACGGTTTGGCAACTGTAACTGGTATGTCGAAACAAAAAGATGATTATCCATACTGCCAAGGGCGTATTCCACCATCTTCTTTCCTTTGTGTGTACAAAGCAAAATACCGACCGGAGGATTGTCGCCCGGCTGCATTTCATTCTCGGCATAATAGCTGACATAGGCATTCAGCTGTCCTATGTGTTCATGGCGGAACTCGTCATTTTTTAATTCCACAATGACATTGCAATGAAGCAACCGGTTGTAGAAAACGAGATCCGCAAAATAATATTCTCCGTCTATGATGATGCGTTTCTGACGCGCCTCGAAACAGAAGCCTTTCCCAAGTTCCAGCAAGAACTCCTGCAAGTGTCCGAGCAGGGCTTCTTCAATATCGCTTTCCGTAACGACATCTTTGGCTTGGAGACCGAGAAACTCAAACGTATAGGGGTCGCGTATCTGCAAAAGCGGGGTGTGTCGCTCTGCCTTGCTGTCTGCAAGCATCATCGCTTTCATCTTATCCTCCGACAGTCCGATGCGAATGTGAAGGTTGGAAACAATCTGACGGCGTAATTCACGCACACTCCATGTTCCCCGAATACATTCCGTTTCATAGAAAAAACGTACCAACGGGTCTTCTATCGTAAGCAACTCCCTGATATGCGAAAAGGAAAGTGCAGAAACCAAATTCTCAGGGGGTGTATTGAACTGTTCAGAAAGCTTGCCTGCATTTTTCTTATTAACAGCGAAAGAGTCAATTTCCGGCAATTTGTGCGACACTGTCGCATAAATTTCTGATAACGGCAATTTATGCAACGCCGTCGCATGATTTGCGGAAACCAGTGTACCGATATGCGGATAATCTCTATAAAACAATCGTGAAAGTTGGAAAAGGGTGACATTCAGGCCCTTTTGCCCGATACGTTTTTCCAGACTTTTCAGCAGATTGTCCCCGTACTTGGCCCGGTCGCTGCCATTTTGTTCGTATTCAACAATATAACATCCGATTATCCAATTGCGTAACGTGGTTGCCTGATTGATGGTTTTAACCGCCACCCCACGCATTGAATCATCGACGGTTATAATCTTTTGAGCCAACTGCTCAAAGGATATGCTTTGTATTGAATTTGCTAATTGTTCCATATCTGACTGTAAATCGGAAACAAATATAGGAAAAATACAGGAGACACCGGTCGTTTGTTGCTGTTGAATTGATAATAACGGCATTAAAATGTATAGAGGGAGGGTGCACGAACCCGACGCTTGCACTCTGACCGATGGTGATTACCTGAAACGAGTCAAATCAAGTCATGGGATAATATTTGCCGCCTATCATAGACAGCAGCTGCTTGCGTTGTTTACCCTCCGAGTTCTTATACCCGATGTGCATCCACGACGGTACTCCCTGACTGTTTTCTTTCTCGGAAATCAACTGGTCAAACTCTCTTACTCTAAGAAAACCACGACAGAAACTCTTGAATTCCATCATATTGCCGTTTACGGGAATCAGGTCGAAGGCATAGCCGGAGTAATGCCCCCGTTATTACTTTGTGAACCTGCATCGCAAATATAAAGGGAGCAGGCAGTCACAGACAATCCGTTTTATGAACGACTGAAATCATTTACAAACGGCAGATTTTTATTCTTTTCTGCATTATATACAGAAAAGCCGTACCCTGTTCGTTTACCGACAAGGCACGGCTCTCGTCCCCCAAAAAGAGGAATCAGACAGTGACAACAGTTACATATAAATTCTGTCGCTCCTGTTCACAGAATTTATCATACTTGGCTTTGTCCGTACCGCTTTCGATAGCCCTGTCGATGACACCGCCCAGTTCATCGAAACAAACCTCGTTGTTCACACATTCCACGTCCATTCCCTTCACAAGATAAACCTCGTAATAGTCCGAACCATTGAGCACGACGATGACATATCCCGCGTGCAGTCGTCCGTTTACCTTGATTCGGAGTGCCGGCAAATCCCTGTATAGAGTGGCGGCAAATTCTTCGATACTCCATGACATGAGGACGGTCATGGGGGTTAACGCTACTAACTGTTCCTTAATGATCTGTGCAACCTGCATTACATATTCTTTTTCCATAACTCTAAGTTTGTAAGTTTATAAATTATTATTCCATGATTCACTCGAACCAGTCCGGGTTATCCTTTTTGAGTTCGGCTACCAGCTCGTTTTCGGGCAGTTGAAGGGTTCTCTCATCGGTAAAGAAGAAAACTTCGTCATAAATGCTTTCGGCTTCTTTACTGGCGAAACCTTCGTTTTCGTCATTGAAACTACCGGGCTGCAGAGCATCCAGCAGGGTGGTCGGGGCAATCAGCAGTTCTTCGCCATCGTTGGCTTCCACAATACGGCATACATAGCTCTTGCCGCCAAATTGAATTTCATTTGTTTTCATATTATCCTCCTTATTTTAATGGTATATTACGTCCGTGTTCATTGAGGTACTCCATGATGCGCTTCGCTTCCTCGTGCGAGGCTTGGTTTCGTTCGTCATAGTGCCGCGTTTCGTCCGCCATGACCTTGATACACGCCTTAATCAGGCGATACAGGCTTTGCTGAAGCGTGGGGTGCATGTCGGGGATTGCCGCTGCGAACCGTTCGGGGTTGAAACTGAAACTGTTTACCGCCATTTCCCAGTCTTTGGCGAGGCGATATTCTTTGCTTTCTTTAATGTCCATATTCTTGAATTTTAATAGTTCTCGTTGCATATTTTGTCAAGTTCCCTAATTATGGGTGTCACCTCTTTGCCTGTAAGCCTTTCTATGTCATACAGCAAATGCTCCAAGCGGTCATACGCCTTTTCTCCCGCTTTTGTAAATTCTCCGGTGCTGTCGAATGCGTTACCTTCACACCCCAGTTCTTGCAATAATTCTTCTAATGTCTTCATTTGTTGAATTTTTAATGATTGTTTTTCTTTCCCTCTGCTCGGCTTCCTTGTTACCGGAGCCGCTTCGGGTTTTATGGTGCTTTCCGGGGCTGGCGAAAAAGCCCTTTCCGACGTTTTTTCTTGCCAATTACGCTTCGTAGAAGGAAGAATTTGCAAGAAATGCAATTCAAAACGACGGAATCAGGCGCGACAGCCCATATTTGCACCGATAAAAACCGATGCGGTGACGGACAGGAAAGCCAGACGGAAGAGAATACGGAGACCTGAAAGTGGTAGAAAAGGACGGCTGGAAACTAAAAAAGAAAATTATATATCTATATATGGATAATTGTTGCTATATTTGCATATAAATAGTGATATATTGATATTATGGGAGCAACGAACTATACCACAAACAGCGATATGCTGACGCTTCTGGCGTTGCGTGTCAAGGAGTACCGTCTGGCAGCTCGCATGAGCCAGAAGGAGCTGGCCGAACAGCGCGACAAGTTCAACACCATGAAAGCGCAGTGGGAAAACGAAAAGAACGCGATTGGCCGCGTGCAGCAGCTGCGTGAAAAGATTGAGCAGATCAACCGCGAGATTGAAACCGCACAGCAGAACTACGATCTGGAAAAGGCCGCAAAGCTGATGTATCATCGACCTGCAAATCGCGGCGCTCAACCGCCGTCTGGCCGACAAGCAGCTGCGTTGTGAGCTGACGCAGGCTGCAAAACAGTTCATCATCGACGCGGCCTACGATCCGCAGTTCGGCGCGCGTCCGCTGCGCCGGTATGTGCAGCATACAGTGGAAACGCTGCTTGCAAAGAAGATTTTGGAGGGCAGCGTCCAGCCCGGTTCGACAATTACCGTCGATACGGAAAACGGCGAGCTGGTGCTTCGCTGAGTGTAAGGCAAATAGCAAATGCCCGGAACGCGAAATGCGTTCCAGGCATTTTGTACCCACAGGGGCGTCTTTTCTTTTGCTTTTTATTCCTGCTGCGCGCAGTCAAACAGCCTTTCAATCAGATTACTGCCCTGAAACAGCGGCTGAAGGACGGCGCACGCCGAGCCGTAGATCGGCGAGTTTGCGCCAAAGCGCGACTTGACAAAGCGCGGGCGCAGCTGCTGCTGGTGTACAGAGACGTTGATATCGGCCACCCACTGCTCCAGATACCGCACGAACTCCTCCGGCAAAAACGCCGCGTCATGCCCAAGCACCACCAGCGACACGTTCACCAGATTCAAATAGTTGTTCAGTCCGAACGAAAGCTGCCGCATGGCATTATAAAACACGGTGTATGCGGCCTTGTTCGTCATGGCAAAGCCGGCGGCCTGCTCCATGCTGTCAAGCTCCACGCCGCACTCGTCGTGAATCAGTGACAAAATTGCCGGCGCACTGGCGTAAAGTTCCAGACAGCCGCGGCTGCCACAGGTGCAGCGCGGGCCGCCAAAGTCAATGGATGTGTGGCCAAGCTCGCCGCATGCGTCAAGCAGCTCATGATGTGATACCAGCGCCGCGCCAAGCCCCTCGGTAATGCCCATATAGAGAAAGCTGTCGGCGTCCTTGCCGGCGCCAAAGTAGAGTTCGCACAGGCCGGACGCGTGCATATCGTTGCAGACAATAATCGGAAAACGGAAATACGGCTGAAGCGCGTCGCGCAGATTTAGCGAACGGATGCCGAAGAAATCGGTGACATAGGCGATGCCGCTGGCATCGCTGCTGATAACGCCGACGGTGGAGATGCCCATGCCCAGAATCGGCCGCTCAGTGTGCTCGGTCAGCTGCTCGGCAAGCTCACGCAGCTTCTGCAAAAAGCTCTCTTCGTTTTCAATCGGGGTGAGCGGGCGCTTGGCGCGCGCCAGAAGCTGAAGCGACAGATCGCACACCACGCCGTACAGACACGTGCGGGAGATGTAAATGCCCAGCACCACCGGCGACGTGGAGCAGATGCGCAGCAGCATCGGTGTGCGCCCGGGCGACTTGATGGGGTCTTGCGGCGCAAATTCCTCGATGATGTGCTTTTGCAGCAGCTCGCTTGTGATGTTTGTCACGGTCATGGGCGACAGATGCAGCCCCTCGGAAAGCTCGCTGCGCGTGATGCTCCCCGCCGTGCAGACGGATTGCAGCAGCAGCGCGCGGTTTCGCTCCTTAACCTCGATCAGATTGATGCCGGCCTTTTTCATAGCGGCTCCTTTTTGCACTTGCAGCGCCGAAAATTCCGCCGCTTTCGGCGAAATGGCGCGGCAGCGCATATTTATCATTTTAAAAATATTATAGTATATTTGCGGGGGATTGTAAACCGCCGCCAGGGGGATTTTATCCTGCGGCGATAGCCGCTGTGTCTCCGGCGGCGTCACCCACACAAGACAGCGGCCTGCAAGGGAGGGAGCGTCCCGACAGAGGCACAAAAAATCCGCGCCGCCCCTCGGGCGGCGCGGGCATTGTTTACCTGAATCAGTTGGTATCGGCGCACAGGGGGCCGGCCAGCTCTTTCATATAGAACAGCTTACCGGGCATGGTGGGAATGTTGCTGGACGTGACGTACTGGCACGGGCCATAGCGCAGCGTCATCCAGAAGCTCATGCCCTGCCACTGCATACCGCGGGACAGAACGCCGTCTGCGCCGCCGATGGCGTAGTCGGAGTTGAAGATGATCCACGGGCCGATGGTGTTGGCATAGCACGGAATCAGCGGCCAGCTGGAGCGGAACGACGTGATGGCGTTCTGCTCGATGGTGAACGGATGCAGACGCGCGCCGACGCGGTACTCGGCTGCTTTCCAGTCCTCATAGGAGGCGTAGTCCTTGGCAAAGTGCGGCTCCCAGAATGCAATATGGCACATACGGCCGATGCCGTAGACCAGAACCTGCTTTGCACCCTCAGCCTTCAGCTTGCGGATTTTCTCCGGATAGGTGGGCAGATTTTCCTTGGTTGCAAAGTTGCGCTGATTTTCGGGGACAGTCAGCTCGCCGAGCGGGCCGTAGAACGCGCCGGTCATGGCGTTCTGGAACGCGGCGGGGTCGGATGCGGGCAGCGTGTTGCCCTCGGCGTCAGCCCACTCGTCCATGTTGAAGCCGTAGACGTGCTTGCAGTCCACATTCCACTCTTTCAGGAAATAGACCGCCCACTTGTACATGCCCATCGGGCCAACCGGCAGGATGAGAATCAGCTTTCTGCCCTCTTCCTTGGTGAGCCTGATCTGCATGGCAATTTCGTGACCCATGTATGCGCCGAACTCTTCAAGGTTCGTGCACTCGACGGGACGGAAGCCATCGTTCCAGAAGCTCTGGCGCTCGCCGACGGAAGATGGATCGTTGGAGACGCAGTCATAAATCTTGGAAATGTCCCAGCCCTCGGGCAGAACTTCGGAAAAATAGGAACCCTTGAGGGTATCGACCATGTTCATAATAGAAAACCTCCTTAAATTGCGCGGCGAAAGCCGCAGGTATTCTGTAAGTTCATCATACCACGCGGCTTTTCGGGTGTCAATTCGGGACAGGGGGTATTTTTAAATAGATTTTAGAAATGAAATTTGTGGATTTTTCACAGAATCCGGTCAATCGCCCAGAATCAGGCGGCCAAAATCCTGCGGCCGGTGGAACTGCGGCGTGTCACAGCGCATGGGATTCCACGACAGGTAGTGCTGTCGCACGGTCAGATCGCCGCACTTATAGCAGTTGCCGTACATGGCCAGCCCCTCGCACGGTGTAAAGTCCGGGAAAAACCGGCGGATAAACGCAAACGGCACACGGTAGGTGATCTCCCAGCCATCGGACAGGCGCGCGGCCTTTGGCTGGAACAGCGCGGGCTCGTCGGCAACAATCAGACGCGTCAATTCCGTCACATTTGTGCCATATCCGAGATATAACGCACAATTTGGGTTAAATTCGAAGTTGAAATAGCGCAGATCGTCGGTGGGACGGAGGAAAAATTCCAGACAGCTGTCCTCGCAGACCGACTGCAAAAGTCCGCTGTGCTCGGCGCGGATTTCTGTTTCCCACGCGCGCAGGCGAACATAGATCGCCGCTTCGTCCCAGCAGAGCTGCCCCTGTGCACGGATATCGACCGGGGGATTTGTCCACTGGAGGTTGTCAATCGGAAGTGCGTCAATTGTGTCCCAATCGGGGGCGGATGTGACCTTTTTCAGAACATAGCTTCGCATTTTAGATGCTCCTTTATTCCTTGAGTGTTTTTTCGTATTCCGTGGGGCTCATGCCCGTTTGCTTTTTAAAAAGATTGGAGAAATAGTAGATGCTCTCAATGCCGATGCGCTCGGCGATCTGTGTGAACGTGAGGTTTCCCTCGCGGATCAGACGCTTTGCCTCGCCGATGCGCAGCGCCGTGAGATAGCGCACCATGCTCTGGCCGATCTGCTCGTGGAACACGCGCTTGAGCTGTGAGACGCTTATGCCGAGCACCGCGGCCAGCGATGGAAGCGTGATGGACTCGGAATAGTGCGCGGCAAGATAGTCGCGCGCCTGCTGCGCCAGCAGCAGATGCTGGTGAAACTGCGTGGATGTGATGGCGCGCTGGGAAAAGCGGACATTGTCGTCGCGGCGGCAGATGCAGATGAACAGCTGCTCCAGATAGAGCTTGATCAGCTGGTCGCTGCCCCACGGGGCGGTGGGCTTTTTACGCAGATTGACCAGCGCGGGATCGTTTTCAAAATACTGATACGCCTGCTGCGCCTCGTCCATCAGCGGCTTGAGGCACTGCTTCTCGCGCTGGTGCAGCAGCAGAACCTTTTTTTCCAGCCGGTGCATGGCTTCGCTTTCGCAGCAGAACGCCACCACCATCACGTCACTTGCGCCGACCGACTGGAACGAATGAAACTCATACGGGCAGTGAAACGCCAGCTCGCCGGCCTTTAGAAAATACTTGTCCGCCCCGGCAGTGACAACGATGCTGCCGCGGTCAACATAGATAAACTCCCAGAAAAAGTGCGACTCGCCGGAGAAAACATAGCCGTTTTCCAGCTTGTAATACGAGATATTCACGATGGCATCCACGTCAAAAACCGTGACAAGCGGGATGGGTGTGTATTCCATTTTCATGGCGGCAGACATCCTCTGTAGCTGATTTTATAAATTTTGCACCGGATTTTATATTGTCAGGCCAAAATTCGAGCTTATAATGGAATTATAAGCGGAATCCGAACGAAAGTAAATACGGAAAGGAAAATGCACAGATGAAAAAATCAATCAGCTATTGGTCTTTCAGCGGGAAAAACGTGTTTGAGGCGATGAGGCTAGCAAAGGATGCGGGCTTCGACGGCATTGAGCTGACGCTGGATGCAGAGGGCGACGTGACGATGGAGACTGCGCCCGAAAAGCTGGCCGAGATCCGCCGCGCGGCGGAGGAAATCGGCATTGCGCTGCCGAGTGTGGCAAGCAGTCTGTACTGGGCGTATTCGTTTACTTCGGACGATCCGGAGGAGCGGGAAAAGGCGCATCAGGCGGCAGTCTGCGAGATCAAAACGGCAAAGGCGCTGGGCGCGGACACAGTTTTGATCGTGCCGGGCAGCGTTTCGGTGGAATTTGTGCCGGAGCGGCCGGTTGTGGCGTATGATGTGTGCTGGCAGCGCGCGGTGGCCGAGATGAAGCGCCTTGCGCCGGTGGCGGCGGAGCACCAGATTCACATCGGCGTGGAGAACGTATGGAACAAGTTCCTGCTCTCTCCGCTGGAGATGCGCGCGTTTATCGACGAGATCGGAAGCGAGTGGATCGGCTCGTACTTTGACGTGGGCAACGTGGTCTACGCGGGCTATCCCGAGCAGTGGATTCGGATTTTGGGCAAGCGCATCAAAAAGGTGCACTTCAAGGACTTCCGCCGCAATCCGGGCGGCCTCAATTCGTTCGTGGACATTCTGGCGGGCGATGTGGATTGGCCGGCGGTGATGCAGGCGTTTGAAGACATCGGCTATGACGGCTGGGCGACGGGCGAGATGATCCCGGCCTATGGCCACGCCTCTGACCAGATTATTTACAACACGGCGGCCTCAATGGGGCGCATTCTGGAAAAGAAATTTTAAAAACGGACAGACAGGAGGAACGAACATGATTCGAGTAGGACTGATTGGCTGCGGCTTTATGGGCGGGATGCACGCGGCGTGCTATGCGGCGCTGGCGGAGCTTGGCGTCAAGGTGACGGCGATTGCCGATGACCGGCCGGAATTTCTGGCACAGATGAAAGAGCAGACCGATGCGCAGACGTATGAATCGGGTATGGCGCTGATTGAACAGGCGGACGTTGACGTGGTGGATATCTGCCTGCCAACGTATCTGCACACGGCGCACGCGTGCGCGGCGATGGAAAAGGGGCGCGATGTGTTCTGCGAAAAGCCCGTCTGTCTGACGGAGGAGGATATGCAGGCGCTGCTGGAGACGAAAAAGCGTACCGGACGCAAGGTGATGGTCGGTCAGGTCATCCGTCTGTGGGACGAGTACGCATGGCTGAAAAAGACCGTGGACGCGGGAACGTATGGCCGCGTGCTTTCGGGTGTATTCCAGCGCGTTTCGTCGCGCCCCGGCTGGGCAAGCCGCAACTGGCTGCACACGCCGGCGCAGTCGGGCGGCGTGGCCGTGGATATGCACGTGCACGACGTGGACTTTGTGCGCTATCTGCTGGGCGAGCCAGACCGCATTCAGGCGGGCGTCTATCGTGACAGCGACGGACTGATTGAGCAGATTTTTGCTATCTACAACTATGGCAGGGACGTGGCAGTCAGCGTCGAGGCCGCGTGGGACTATCCTGCGTCGTTCCCGTTCTCGGCCACGTTCCGCGTCAAGCTGGAAAAGGCGACCATCACAAACGATGCAAACGGTCTGACCGTGTATCCGAACGACGGCGATGCGTTCCATCCGGAGCTTGCCGCGCAATATACCGGCGACAACCGCATCGGCGGCAATATTTCGTCGCTCGGCGGGTATTATAACGAGCTGAAATACTTTGTTGAGGGATTGCAGGGCAAAAACGATCTGTCGGTTGCGCCGCTGGAGGAGGCCATTGCCTCGGTGCGGCTGGTCAAGAAAGAAATTGAGGCCGCAGGCGGTCTGCTGGCCTGAGAGATGGCAAAGTTCGCGAATGACGGACAAAAGCGAACATAAACGAACAAAAGCCTGCGGGTATGCGCAAAAAACGCATGCCCGCGGGCAAATTTTATGGAAAAGCGTCTAAATTTACCGTCGATTATTTTTAAAAAGAGTTGAAAGAATGGGGCGCAAAACCGCAAAATATGTGGCAACATCGACCAAAATCACGGTGGTTGAGTTGTGAATAATTCACCATTATTACAACATTCGTAAAGATTATTTAGAAATTGTGTTGACAAAAGACCGCACTTCGGTCTATTATGGATGCAAGGCAATAAGACTCGCGGCGTATTTATTCTGCCGCATGGCCGTGCCGCCAAGACAATCGGCCGCACGCGCCCCCTTAATTTCAGCAAGAGGTGAAAAACATGAGAGTTCTGGCGATTGGCTGCCACCCCGACGATCTGGAGATCGCCTGCTCGGGTACACTCCGCAAATATGTAGAGCAGGGCGCAGATGTGTATATGTGCCATGTTGCAAACGGTGATCAGGGTCATGTCATTATTGAACCCGGCCCTTTGGGCAAGATCCGTGAAAAGGAAGCGGAAAATGCCGGCAAGTTTATCGGTGCCAAAGAAGTTTTCAACATTAACGTTTCGGATATGCAGGTGAACCGCCACGATCAGGCGCAGATTGACGCCGTGGCCGACGTGGTTCGCTATGCGCGTCCCGACGTTATCATCACGCACAACGACGTGGATTATATGCAGGATCATGTGGAGACCAGCCATCTGGCCACCAATGGCGCATTTATGTCGGGTCTGCCGCACCGCTCGGTCAACTACCCGGCCTTTGAGAGCATGATTCCAACGTTCTTTATGGATAGCCTGGCGGGCGTGGACTTCAACCCCACCCACTATGTCGATATTACCGGCCAGATTGAGATGAAGCTGAAAGCGCTTGAGATGCATGAGTCACAGATCAAGTGGATGCTTGACCATGACGGCATCGACTTTGTGGATATGATCCGTACCTGCTCAAGATATCGCGGATATCAGTGCGGCGTTGCCTACGCCGAGGGCTTCCGACCCTATAACGTCTACCCCCGTCACAGCACCAAGCACCTGCTTCCGTAACCGGCTGCGTGAGCGCCGTAGCGCGTAAGAGCGAAAAAACTAGGAGGAATGAATCAAATGAGCACAAAAGCAACCACGTTAAACAGCAAAAAGAGCGTCGGCGCACTGGTTAAGGACTGGATGAGCCTTGTCGGCATCGCCATCCTGATTGTCGTATTCTCTATCATTTCGTATGTAAAGTTTGGCGCACAGTACTTCCTGACCTGGAGCAACTGGAAAAACATTCTTCTGCAAAGCTCTACCGTCGCCATCGTTGCCCTTGGCCAGTCGATCATGCTGCTGACCGGCAATTTTGACCTTTCCCTTGGCCGTATGGTCTGTCTCACCAGCTGCGTGGGTGCCATCCTGATGAAAAACGTCGGTATGTCCACCGGCCTTGCCATCCTGATCATGTTCGCCATCGGCCTTGCCGTCGGCGCAGTCAACGGCTTCATGGTCTCTTATGTCGGCGTTCCCGCGATGATCGCAACGCTTGGCACGCAGTACATCTGCTACGGCCTTGCAAAGCTGCTGACGCAGGCTGTGCCGATTGCCAACATGCCCGATAGTATCTCGTTCCTTGGCCGCGGCTATATCTTCGGCGGCGTATTCCCGGTCTGCGTGCTGCTGATGATCATCGTCTACGCAATTGCGCAGTTTGTCACTTCCAAGACCCGCGTCGGCCGTAACCTCTACGCCGTCGGCGGCTCGCGTGAAGCGGCATTCTTCTCCGGCATCAACGTCAAGGCCTATCAGTTCGGCACGTTCCTGCTGGGCAGCGTTCTGGCTACGTTCGGCGGTCTCGTCCTGATGTCCCGACTCAACTCTGTCGCCGTCACCAACGGACAGAACTATGAATTTGACGCCGTTATCGGCTCGATCATCGGCGGCGTTTCGCTGGCCGGCGGCAAGGGCCGCGTCATCGGCACGATGTTCGGCTGCATCTTCCTGAACACGCTGTTCAACGGCTTCTCCCAGATGGGCGTCGATCCGTTCGTGCAGGACGTTCTGAAGGGCGTTGTCCTTGTGCTTGCCGTCACGCTTGACGTTGCCAGCAACAAGAAGAAGTCCTGATTGACCTGACCGAAGTATCACAGAAAGGTTGGGTGAACAATGGATAACAACTACATCTTAACATTAAAGAATATCACAAAAGAGTTCCCCGGCGTCAAGGCGCTGGATGACGTCACCATCAACATTGAGCGCGGCACCATCCACGGTCTGGTCGGCGAGAACGGCGCAGGCAAGTCCACCCTGATTAAGATTCTGGCCGGTATCTACCAGCCGAATAAGGGCGAAATCATTCTGGACGGCAAGCCCTGCCGCTTTAACAGCCCCATCGAGGCACGCCGTGCCGGCATCAGCGTTGTCCATCAGGAAATCAAGCTGGCCGAGCCGCTGAGCGTTGCGGAAAATATGTTCCTTGGCAACGTCCAGCTGAAAAACGGTCTGGTTGACTGGAAGGGCATGCGCCGCCGCGCGCGGGAGATCGTTGAAGATCTCGGCATGGACATCGACATCAACGCGCAGGTCTCGTCTCTGACCGTCGCGAAAAAGCAGATCGTCGAGATCATGCACGCCATTAACAATAATTCCCGCATCCTGATCATGGATGAGCCGTCGGCCGTTTTGACCGACCGCGAGCTGGAGGTTATGTTCCGCATTGTCAAGCAGCTGCGCGACGAGGGCATCACCATCATCTATATCTCGCACCGTCTGGACGAAATCTTCGGCCTGTGCAGCAACGTCAGCGTCCTGCGCGACGGCTGTCACATCGACACGATTCCGGTCGCTTCCGTTGACCGTCAGGGCCTGATCAACATGATGGTCGGCCGTGAGATGGGTCAGGAGTATCCGAAAGAGGTTGGCAACGTCGGCGGAACGATTCTGGAGGTCAAAAATCTCAGCCGCGGCATTTTGCAGGACATCAGCTTTGAGGTCAAGTCCGGCGAGGTATTTGGCATTTCGGGTCTGGTCGGCGCTGGCCGCACCGAGCTTGCCCGCGCCATCCTCGGCATTGACAAGCCGGAATCCGGCGAGGTCTATGTCCGCGGAAAGAAAGTTCACTATCGTACGTTTGCCGACGCCATCCGTGACGGTCTTGGCCTGATCCCAGAGGATCGCAAGCTCCAGGGGCTTGTCCAGATTATGTCGGTCAAGCGGAACACCACACTGGTCAACATGAAGCGCGTACTGCGCGCCGGTGTGATCAGCAGCTCGCTTGAGGAAAAGCTGAGCAAGGAATACGCCGACAAGCTGCACGTTGTCACGCCGAGCATGGAGACCGAGGTACAGTATCTCTCCGGCGGCAACCAGCAGAAAGTGGTTATCGCAAAGTGGCTGTTCCAGAACTCGGAGATCCTGTTCCTTGACGAGCCCACGCGCGGCATCGACGTTGGCGCAAAGGCAGAAATTTACCGTCTGATCAACCGGATGGCAAAGGAGGGCAAGACCATCATCATGATCTCGTCCGAAATGCCTGAGCTGCTCGGCATGTGCGACCGCATCATGGTTATGCATGAGGGTCACAAGATGGGCGAGCTGAACGCGGCCGAAGCTACACAGGCAAAGATCATGGCGCTTTGCAGCTGATGATCCAAACAACGGTCTAATCAGGCGCAGCCTGTTAGATAAAATTTAAGGAGGAATTACAAAATGAAGAAACTGATCGCGATGCTTCTTGCAATGGTCATGGTTCTGGGCCTGGTTGCCTGCGCAGCCAAGACGGAGCCCCCCGCGGCCGACACCAAGACCGAGACGCCCGCTGCGGAGACGCCCGCAGCAGAAACACCCGCTGAAGAGACCCCGGCTGAAGAAACGCCCGCTGCTGAAGGCGCTGTCAAGACCGACGTAATCGCAACCGAGGGCAAGGCTGCTGAGCTCGGCATTCCCGCCGCTGTTGTCCTGCAGGACACCACCGCGCTGGAAGGCAAGAAGATCGGCTGCTCCATCTGCTACAAGGGCGACGAATGGTGCGCAGCTCTGGCACAGGCTCTGGAAGCACTCGGCGCATACTACGGCGCTGACATCGTCTGCGAGGACGGCGACCTGAACGACGAGACCCAGACCAAGCAGATCGAGAACATGATTTCCAACAACGTTGACATCATCATGGTTGACCCCATCACCCCCGACGGCTCCGGCATTGCGTTGACGAATGCGGTTGAGGCCGGCATTCCCGTCATCATCTACGACGGCTACTGGACCGACGGCGAGGAAAAGGCTGTCACCACCGTCACCTGGGATCAGAAAGCAACCGGCACGCTGGTTGGCGAGTACTTCGTCAACTATGTTAAGGAAAACAACGGCGGCAAGTGCCGTGTGGTTGAGCTGACCAACGCTGTTTCCACGCACTGCCAGGAGCGCTTTGTTGGCCTGCATGAGGTTATCGACGCTGCCAATGCAGACGGCTGCGAAATCGAAATCCTGAACAAGTACGACTCTCAGGGCAACCGCGAGACTGCATACAACGCAATCTCCGCCATCGTCGAGCCGTATGACTACATCATCTCCGACGTTGACAACGGCGCGATGGGCGCAGTTGCAGCGCTGCAGGCTGTTGGCAACACCGACGTCAAGGTCTTCTCCATGGGCGCTTACGGTGCAGAGCCGTTCGGCAAGCTGCATGACAATGACGTGAACTATCAGGCTTGCCTGAACGTTGACGCTTGGGTTCTGGCACAGTTCATCTACGAAGGCGCAATCAGCTACTTCGAGGGCAAGGACGTTCCCACCAAGACCAACATCGACCTGTTCGTTGTTGACGGCACCAACGTTGAGAAATTCTGGAGCTTCGACTAATCTCCGGCAAATTCCGTAAACCGCGTAATCGCAGGGGGCGCAAGCCCCCTGCATCTGCAGGCGCATTGCGCCGATGCCCGCAGAGAGAAAACCGCGTTTTTGAAATTCGTGTTCCTTTCTGCGGAAAAATTATTAGACGTAAATCGTTACACAAAATCACATAGAAAATTGAAAGCATCCGTCGTAAGATAGGAGCAGGACAAAACGAACCGCCGTCTGGCAGCAACGGCGATGCTCCGGCACAGCCGGACAAGGCATATCCCGCCGGCACAGCCGGAAAAAACGTGTAAACTTGGAAATAATCGCAAAAATTCTGCGTTTTAGAATCATAAAAGGAGACAATTGCTATGAAAAAACTTCGTTGGGGCGTTATCGGCGCGGGCGGCATTGCAGACCGCAGAACGATTCCCGGAATGATGCTGGCGAATAACGCCGAGCTGATTGCTGTAATGGAGATCAATATGGAGCTGGCGGAAAAGTCCCGCGCCAAGTGGGGCTGCAAGCGTGCGTATGACAGCGAGGCTGCGCTGCTGGCCGATCCCGAGATTGACGCGGTTTATATCGCGTCCCCCGTTGTGCTGCACGCCAAGCAGGCCATGATGGCCGCCGACGCTGGCAAGCATATTCTGATTGAAAAGCCGCTGGCCATGACCTCGGAAGAGGGGCAGAAGGTCGTTGACTACTGTGAGAGCAAGGGCGTCAAGATTGCGGCAGGTCTGATGATGCGCTTTGGCGCATACGTCATGGCTATGAAACAGGCCATTGCCGACGGCAAGATCGGCCGTCCGGTTTCGGGCTTCTCGCAGTTCACCTGCTGGTATCCCGATATGCCCGGCAACTGGCGTCAGAGCAAGAAAAACGGCGGCGGCGGCGCAATGATGGACATGGGCGTGCACTGCATCGACCTGATGCAGTATGTCACTGGCTCAAAGGTCAAGCAGGTTGCGGCGTTCCACGACACGCTGACGTTCCACTATGAGGTGGAGGACACGTCTACGGTTCTGATGCGGCTGGAAAACGGCTGCGAGTGCGTGGTGCAGTCCAACTTCAATATCCCCGACGAAGCCTCCAAGTGGCGTCTTGAGTTCTTCGGCGATCAGGGTCATCTGGTTGGCGAAAACATCATCGGCCAGATCGACGGCGGTACGCTGGACGCGATGTTCTGCGGCGAGGTTGGCGGCTATGACGCACAGCAGGACACCAAGGACGTCAAGGGCGAGCAGCTGGACGTGGAGTTCGGCAATATGTACACGCGCGAGATTGAGTCGTTCGGCAAATCGATCCTGAACAATCTTCCGCTGGAGGTTCCGGCGTCTGATGCGGTGCAGGTGCAGCGCGTTATGGAGGCGGCCTACCGTTCCAACGACAACAAGTGCGTTGTTGATCTGTAATTCAAAGAAAATTCCACAATCATGCTTCCCGCGCCGCCTGCGGCGCGGGAAGATAAAAAGAAACTGATTCCATAACGGTAGCGTCAATGACGCGAAGAGGTAAACTATGAACAGACCACTCGATGTTGCGGTCGGCTTGTTCAATTGCTGCCGCGATCCGTAACTGCTTCAGAATGTCCGTCTGTCAACAAACTGATATTCTGAAAGGAGTCAATTTTAAATGGAGAAGAAAGCATCGGATTTCCGGTATAACACCGGCGAAACCAAAGTCCCGTGGGCTGCGGTCGGCGAAAACTATAACGCGCAGGATTTGATGACCATCATCCGGTTTATGATGAAAGGCAAGGGCGAGGCCTACGACGAGGCGCTGAAAACGGTTGAGAAGGACGTTCTCGCGCTGGACAAGGTTTCCGCGCCCCCGGCAAAGCTGTCGCTGGACGTGGAGGTTGGCAAGGCCGAGAATATGTGCGACGAATATCTGCACACCACTGGCTCTACATTTTTGACCAACTGCACAGCGGGCTTTGAGATTGCCTGCAAGTATACTGGACTGAAGCCAGGAGACGAGGTTATCGTCCCGGCCATCACGTTTGCCGCAACCATGGCGTATCCGCTTTCCATCGGCTGCAAGCTGGTGTTTGCGGATGTCGATCCGCTGACGCTGAATATGGATCCCAAGGACGTGGAGAAAAAGATCACCGACAAGACGAAGATGATCATCCCCGTCCACATTGGCGGCTATCCAGTCGATATGGATCCGATCATGGCGCTGGCCAAGCAGCACGATATTGTCGTCCTTGAGGACGCGGCGCACGCCTTTGGCGGCGAGTATAAGCACCGCAAGCTCGGCACAATCGGCGATTTTGGCTCGTTCTCGTTCCACGAGGTCAAGAACATCACCTCCTTTGGCGAGGGCGGCATCCTGTGTTCCAACGTGACAGAATTCCTGCCCGAGATGCGCCGCGCGCGCTTCCTTGGCACGGATTTCAGCAAGCATATCCCGAACTGGCTGTATGACGTCACCGCCATCCGCGGCAAGAACGGCCCGTTCGTCGCAACCAACTTCTCCACCACCGAGATTCAGGGTCTGGGCTTGCAGCTCCAGATTGCCCGAATCGACCAGATTATCGAAGCGCGCCGCCGCGCGTCCGAATATCTGACAAAGCGCCTTTCCGCCTGCGACGCTCTGATCCCGCAGGATCTGGGCAATGACGAAATCAAACCCACGTTCCATCTGTATCAGCTTCAGATCATCCCCGAAAAGGCGGGCGGCGATATTCAGCTGTTCAAGAAAAAGATGGACGCAAAGGGCGTCACGCAGATTCCTCACTTTGGCCCGCTGTATAAGTTCGAAATCCTGCGTGAGTATGGCTATGACGAAAAGGCAATCGCTGAGAGCTGCCCGGTGTGCGAGGAGGTATTCAACCACCGCTTTACGCACTTCCCGGTCTACGGCCTGACGCCGGAGCAGCTGGACTATATGGCCGACGCGATTCTCGAGTCTGTTGACGAGATGCAAAGAGGCGTGTAAGCGGCCAACGTTCGTAAATTTGCAACTGTTTTACACTTGAAGAAATGAGGTTTTAACATGAGCGAGAAAAAAGAAATTGTCATGAATGGCGCTGGCGTTGCCGAGCTGGGCTTCCCCGGCTGGCCGCAGTTTGACCCGAAGAGCAAGGCGGAAATCGCCGAAGCACTCGACACCGGCGCGGTCTGCTACTGGACCGGCCATAAGGGCATGGAATTTGAGGACAAGTTCGCCAAGTGGTGCGGCGCAAAGATGGCAATTTCCTGCACCAACGGCACGGCTGCGCTGCACATCGGCATCGCAACGCTGGGCATCGGCCCTGGCGATGAGGTGATCGTGCCGTCCTACTCGTTCATCGCGTCCTCGTTCGCGGTGGTGCAGGCGGGTGCGGTGCCCATCTTCTGCGACGTGGATGAGAGCCACACCATCGACCCTGATGACATCGAAAGCAAGATCACCGAGCGCACCAAGGGCATTGTCATTGTCCATCTGTATGGCGTTGTGTGTGACATGGATCGCATCATGGCCATTGCCCGCAAGCATAACCTGTACGTTATCGAGGACTGCGCGCAGGCCATCGGCGGCAAGTATAAGGGCAAGTCCGTCGGCACGATCGGCGACGTGGGCTGCTTCTCGTTTGCACAGTCCAAGCACTTCACCACCGGCGGCGAGGGCGGCATGGTCGTCACCAACGACGAGGATCGCGGCTGGGAGGCACGTTCGTTCCGTGACCACGGCTATGACGTCAAGGCCAGAATGAATATGCTGGCGCTGGAGGAGAAGCTGCCCTATATCCACAACCGTGTGGGTTTCAACTTCCGTATGACCGAGATGCAGTCCATCGTCGGCATCAACGAGCTGGCGCGTCTGGAAACGTGGAATCTGCCGCGCCGCTTTGAGTACGCCAAGATGTACCGCGAGGCGCTGGGCAAGCTCGAGGGCGTCAAGTCGCTGCCGGTTGACACCGAGGAGCGTCAGTGCGCTTACTGGTGGTTCCCGATCATTCTGGATCTGGACAAGCTGGACATCGACGCGCCCGCGTTCCTTAAGGAAATGGCCGGCATGGGCATTCCCTGCTACGGCATTCAATGGCCGGAAGCATACGAGGAAAAGGCATACAAGGAGCTCGGCGGCTTTGGCTCGCATAAGTTCCCGTTCTGCTCCAAGGAGTACACCCGCGAGGGTCTGACGTATGAGGGCGTTGTATGCCCGGTGGCAAAGAGCCTGCGTGCCCGCACGGTGAACCTGTTCCTGCATCCCACGTGGGAAAAGGAGCACATCCAGAGAGTCATCGACGCGTTCACCACAGTGCACAACGCGCATCTGAAAAAGTAAAACAGCAGAAGCTGTATAAAACCGGCAAGCTGCCGCAGCCAACGGCTGCGGCAGCTTTTGCAGATACAGGAGGAAACAGAAATGGCAAATTTACAGGCTGGCTTTGCACGCGTGGACGTTACCCCGCCGCTTGGCATTGAAATTTCGGGTTATTTTGTCGAGCGCTTTGCGTCCGGCATTCTTGACGCGCTGGAGGCTTCGGCGCTGGCGCTTTGCTGCGGCGACGATCAGGCGATTTTGATTGCGCTGGACAATCTGATGATCGACAAGGAGACGATGCACGCCTATCGCGCGGCCATCGCCGAACGAACCGGCGTCAAGGCGGAGGCAGTGTTTATCGCCTGCTCGCACACGCACACAGGGCCGCTGGTTGGCAAGAGCGAGCTGGACGAAAACAAGTACGGCGAAAAGGAATATGGCGACTATCTGGGACGCAAGCTGTGCGACTGTGCGGTGATGGCAGTGCGCGACATGACGGATGCGAAGATGGGCTACGCCGTGGGCTGTGCGCCGCATATCGCATTTGTGCGCCGCTTCCGGATGAAGAATGGCTCAATCCGCACAAATCCCGGCGTGAATAACCCCGATATCGTTGCGCCGATCGGCGATGTAGACGAGCGGGTGAACGTGCTGCGCTTTGTGCGCAAGTGCGCGCCGGATATTGTAATTGCCAACTTTGGCGTACACCCGGACGTGGTGGGCGGCGACGAGATTTCGGCGGACTTCCCGCGCTTTGTGCGCGAGACGACCGAGGCGGCGCTGGACAACGTGCGGTGCATGTTCTTTAACGGCGCGCAGGGCGACGTGAACCACGTGAATGTGCACCCTGTGGGCGGCGATGCAAACGGTCTGCATCCGTGCTTTGACGACGCAGACCGCGGCTATGCGCACGCAAAGCACATGGGGCGCGTGATTGCGGGTGCGGTTTTGCAGGTATATGAAAAGGTGCAGTTCTGCGATGTGGACTGCGTCCGCGCTGCCGAGCGGATTGTAAACGCGCCGTCGAATATGCCGACAGCCGAGGAGGCCGCGCGCGCGGAGAAAATTGTGGAGCTGCACAACGCCGGACGCGATGCAGAGCTGCCGTTTGCGGGCATGGAGCTGACGACGGCGGTAGCCGAGGCGCTGCGGATGAAGCATCTGAAAGACGGCCCGGAGACGTTCCCGCTGCCGCTGAGCGGCGTACGCGTAGGACCGGTTGCGTTCCTTGGCATCCCCGGTGAACCGTTTACGGGCATCGGCCGGGGGCTGAAAGACGGTTCGCCGTTTGCCATGACGCTGCCGTGCTGCCTGACGAACGGCGCGGAGGGCTATTACCCAATGAAAGAGGCGTACGACGAGGGCGGCTATGAGGCCAGAAGCTCCAACTTTAAGGCTGGCATTGCCGAGCTGCTCATCGACGAGGGCGTCAAGCTGCTGAAGTCGCTGTAAAAAAGAGAAAGCGTCCTTTCCTGGCCGGGGGAGGGACGCTTTTTTGCTGCGCGCAGGGACGAACAGAGTCGTCTGCCCCCACAAACGCATGGCCGGCAATGTGTACAGGATTCCGATTACAGAGACGAGATTTGCTAAGGATGTTTTCTGCCAAAAATAAGCTCGTCAGCCTGTGCTTCACAGGCTGGCGAGCGGAGCGGGGCGACCTATGCCGCCCCGCTGCTTTTTTGCGATTGCTTATTTGCCCTGATATGCGCGGAAGAGGAAGGTGACAATCTGCGCACGCGTGCAGGAATCGTTCGGCATGAGCTTGCTGCCGTTGCCCTGTACGATTTCCTCAGCAAGCGCCCAGTTCATCGCGGGAAGCGCGTAGCCAGGAACGGAATCGGCGTCAGAGAAGCCGGACACCAGCTCCTGCAAGGTGACCGCCTCGGACGCAGCGTAGCGGAACAGAAACGCGACGGCTTGAGCGCGGGTGCATTCGCTGTCGGGAGAGAATGTGTTCTCCGTTGTGCCGGTGGTGATGCCCTCGCTGAGCGCCCAGCGGACGGCCTCGGCGTAGTAGCTGCCTTCGGGGACATCGCTCATGTTCATGGCGTAGTTCACCACGGGAGAACCGGCAGCACGCCACAGGAAGGTGACGATTTGTGCGCGGGTGCAAGGCTGGTTCGGCCCAAAGAGACCGTTGCCGATACCGCCGGTAATGCCCTTTTCCTGCGCCCACTTCACGGCCTCATAGTAATAGGCGCTGGTGGACACATCACTGAACGGGCTTATCTCAACTTTCTTGACAAAGGCAGCATTGATTTCAACCTTGCTGGCGGGCATGGTAAAGGTGTACTGGGTGTCATTCTTCTTGGTGAGCTTGATTTCCTTGCCATCCTTGTCCAGCACGGTAAGTGTCTCAAGAGTATAGCCCTTGTCTGGGGTGACGGTGATTGTCACGGTTGCGCCCTTCTTGGCACTCTTCGGGCTGATGGAAACAGAGACGTTGTCCGTCTTGCTCGGTGCTGTGATAGGGTACGTTGCAGTAGACACAGAAGAGTTGCCGCCAGAAGAAGAGGAACCCGAACCACCAGAAGAAGTTGTTTCATCTACAACAACCGTCGTGGGTTCGCTTGCAAATCCGGTATCCGTAGCCTTGTAGCGCACCTCATAATTGCCCTTTGCCAATCCGGTTACAGATGTTCCGTTACAATCCTGCCATGTTGTCGAGGACACATTTCTATACTGCATCTTGTCGTTTACGCCTGTGATCTGACCGGTTCTGCCAGAAGCGCTGGTCTTTACAGCAGCCAATCCAGTTGGAGCAGCCGGACGTTCCGGCACAGACAGTTTTTGAACAGAGATGTATACGGCTTTACTGCTTGCGTCATATTTGTCATTGGCGATTGTCTGCTTTGCGATGGTGAGCGTCTGTCCAAAAGAAGCGCCGAGTGAAACATTGCTCATGTCAGGGGGAGTCATCCTGTTAATGGTATATGTGCCGTTAACGTCCATACCTTTCAGCTTCTCATTGGCAAAATCGATAGAAATCTCGGAAACATCCGAAACGTCCACATAGAAAGTGTACATTGCACTCTTCTTGTAGTATTTGCTATCAAAGGGTTCGAATTCTGCCAAATAGCCGTACTGACCTACATTCTCGGCGGTAATTACATCATCTGCGGTATCACCATATAGGAAAGTCCAAGATCCGGCTACGGAATAAGCGAGGTTCCGAGGATCATACATCTCCAGTGCTTCAGCGATTTCGCCAAGAGTCATTCCGGATGGGCAGGTGAAGTATGCTGCAGGATAAAAAACACTTGTTACTCCCGTTGCATCGACCGGCTGAATTTTTTCGATTTCAGCAACCAAGCGACCGTTTTCGTCCAATTCCAGTTTCTTGTTGATTGGTTGGTCGCTTATACCGTACTTCCAGTCAAAGTCTTCCGGCCGGAGAACTACACTATCATCTTCAGGAAAGACCAATGGCCGTTCACGAGTGTATTGATTAGGATCTGCTCGGAGAGGAATTGCGGGAAGAGAAGTATCTCTGGTTTCGATTACCCCGATTGAGCTGTACGCATCGAGGTCAGAAATAGTGGTTAGAGCAACTACATCTGTTATTTTTGCCTTGCCGCCGACACTCAAATGCCCGGCATTAGAGCAATATATGCCTGCGCCGATAGCGGATTCGCAAGTATTTCCGGAAATTTTGCCGTTATAAACTGCCACGCTGGTACTACTTGCAAGAATGGCGCTACCAGAGGTATCCAATATGCTGCCGGCATTTTTCAGATGATTGCCGGTAATTTTGCCGCCAAACATATTAAACATTGTATTGCTATCACAGTACACGCCGCGACCATTGTATTTGTTGCCACTGGCATCTGCGCCATGCGTAATAATGCCGGATTTTTGACAATCGCAAAGGTCAAGACGTGCAGTATTGAACAAGCTGATTGTTCCGTATTTTGTATCAGTTTGACTGATAATGCCGTGTCCATTCAGGCAAAGATCGACTCGTTTATCGTCTACTATGCGAAGTTCTCCGTCTAACTCAAGGTCACTTACAATATAATATGTTCCTGTCGGGAGAAGATAATATGCCTGCCCATTTGCTTCCTCTTTGTTTTGAGCCATGCCATCTACATATAATGCACCGTTTTCGCTACTGAGTTTGTGCGCAAAAGTAACGGCAACATCGCCTTGGGAATCGGTAATCGGGTGGAAATGGGTATCTGCGTTCGCAATCCAGAGTTCATTATAGAAACGACGCACAATTTTCCCATCGTCTGCTGCAAATACTGCCGTTGGTAGCAGCGATAGACAAAAAGCCAACGCCATAACCATACTGATTATTCGCCTTTTCATAATTATTCCTCCTCTTTTCGTGTTGTTTCGAAGCCTACTACTTGCATTATACCACACTTATACCCGGCTCCCACTTGGCGGTACCGCCGTCGGTAATCGTATACTCGGTTGTGGCAGTCGGTTGACTGTCAGAAAAACGGAAATCCAACTTGGAAACTGCCGTAGACCCCTCCGCCAACACCGTTGCAGGCAGCAGCGTCAGGCACAGAATCAAGGCCATCACAGCACTTACGATTCGCTTTTTCATAGACATTCCTCCGTTTGTGATCAAGGCTCGTTCCCGTAGGGATATCCCTACGGGAAACGGGGGTACCCCCGTTTCCGATGCCCTTCTGTTTTCATTCCGTAGCTTAACACGCTCTTTCCGAATTTTCAATAAACCTTGCGCGAAATGCGGTCGTTTCTGCGCGAATAGATAGCATCTCCGGTTGAAATGTGTTATACTGATAAAAAACAGTCTGTGAGGAGGCACTATGAATACTATCGGCATTTCTGTGATCTCTAACCGCACACATATCACGCTGATGGCAGAGGATATTCTTTATCTCTCGCTGAGCGGCAGAAAGACGGCGATCCATATTACCGGCGACCGAATTTATGAGACCTATACCCCTATTGATGAACTGGCAAAAAATCTTGGCAGTACCTTTATCCGCGTGGATCGATGCTATCTCGTGTCTGCCAAGGCAATCCACGATGTGACGAAAACGATCGATCTGATCAACGGAGAATCACTGGATTACGCACGCCGCCGCAAGCGGGAGATCGTGGAGCAGGTACGCATCGAACGGCAAAAGATCGGTCAGACATTGGAGCGCAATGACGCCCCACCTCGCGGGAGGCGTACCACCGTCACTACGCCAGCTTTGACCATATGTCCTTTGCCTTCACCGATATTGAAATGGTGTTCAGTGAGGAACATTCGGCGGTGGACTGGATCTTCCGCTACGGCAATCGGGCGCTGGCGGAGCTGGAAAAGCTGCCGCTGGAGCAGCTGATCGACCACTCCTTCGGCAGCATCTTTCCCAATATGGACGCCAAGTGGCTGCGGGTCTATGAGCGCACGGCGCTCTATGGCGAAACACTGGAGATCACCGACTACAGTCCGGAAATCGACACAGAACTCAAAATCGTCTGTTTCCCAACCTTTCCGGGGCACTGCGGCTGTATGCTCTTTGACCGTCGAAGAATCCAAACGGTGCAGAGCAGTACATCGGAGGACAACCGGGCGAAACCATAGGCGGTCGGTTGATTCCTGCTTCCGCATAATCAGGCAGAAACTCCCTGCTTTCATGCGTCTCTCACAGCTTTGTATGCAAAATGTTGCAAATGCCTCGTGAGAGCAATCTCACGAGGCATTTGTTCGTTCACTGCACCAGCTGACTGCTTCTTACATCTCCAAAGGTGGGGCACGGTCTGCACTCTTTCGTAGGTATCATTTGGAATAAGAAACCTGTGTGTTTTATGAACGGTTTGCAATGCAGACCGTTCTTTTTTTGTCCTGCAAAACAATTTTCTGAAAACTGGCCAAAAAGCGTTTTTGAAATTGTAGTAAGGGTAGAGAGAAAGAAAATCCCAGCAGCGAATGTTCCCAATGGTGTTATCATCATTAACAGCTTGCACATTGAAGAAGTAACGCTGCCGCCCTACATGGACAGGCCCGCCGACACCCGCGCCGGATGCAAGCATCGCTGCACCGACGCTGCCATGGAGCATTTCAGAGCCGAGGTCATGGAGCTGTGTCACCGGGAAAACCTCTATCAGATCGACTTGCTCCACGGCAGCGCCAGCCGCGTCACCGAGCGCGAGTATTGGGAGAAGAAAAAGGGGCAAGCCAAGCTGGACGAGAAAGCCGATGCCCTTGCCGCCGAGGGATTACCTGCCAAGCCTACTAAGTTTGAAACCGACAAGGAGAAGTTGCGCAAGATCATCCGAAAAGCCCTTGACAAGGCAGGCAGCTTTGACGAGTTTTCTTCCCTGTTGCTGCAACAGGGCGTGATCGTCAAGGAGAGCCGTGGACGGTATTCCTACCTGACTCCGGACAGGCCGAAGCCCATCACGGCACGGAAGCTGGGTGATGATTTTGACAAGACTGCCGTGCTTGCCGCATTGGAGAGAAATGCCCTGCGTCCAGTGAATATCGTAACGAAACGCGATGCTACCCGCTGCCGCCGTATCTGCCCTAGACCGGACACAGCTCCAGCAGAGCATACAGAGTGAGCCGCAGCTCAGTGCCGAAGCCGTCCGCGCCATGCTCTGGTGCAATCAGACCGGCATCACAACACGGGACAGCGATCTTCCCGATCTGCTGGATGCCTCCGATACCCGTATCAGCCGCTATCAGATGACGTCGTTTCTATTTTATCTGTGTACTTACGAGCTGCAGCCAGAAGGCTAAGGATATGATTTGAAACGATCTTGATAATTGACCGACATATGAAAATGCGCTGTTTGTAATTCTGCAAGCAGCGCGTCTTTATATTTTTCCTGAAATGTTGTTTTTGCAATGATATGACCGTGACTACTATTTGACTACTATCATCCGAAATCCCCAAAAAGCCGATTTGC
>ERZ857998.1506-NODE-1506-length-25890-cov-15.974647_pt1 | contig 25890 bp, 19 predicted proteins | sample MGYA00519954_ERZ857998 | MGnify/ENA primary metagenome ERZ857998 (study PRJEB31778, sample SAMEA3449424) | human gut metagenome | biome: human gut; feature: human-associated habitat; material: faeces | place: United Kingdom | collected 2010/2012 ...
CCGACACGGACGGGCGGGCACTGCCCTCCAGCAATCTCTATACCCTGCGGGTGACAGGTATTTGCTCCACCTTGTCCAATAACTTCGCCACCGCCGCGTTCATGTCCTTTGACCGCTTGCAGGAAATGACGCAGGCCAGCGCCAACTACATGGGTGCGACTACCCAGACCAAGAGCGCGGAAGAAAAGGCCAACGGCCCTACCTACGATCTGGTCTGGGTGAAGGTGAAGAATGTCAACGACGTGCAGCGTATTGTCAAGCTGATCCGCGACACGGGCCTGAACACTTATTCTCTCAACGATATGTTGGAGACCGTGCGCACACAGTCCCGCCAGATCCAGGCGATGCTGGGCGCACTGGGCGGTATCGCTGTCCTGATCTCTGCTATCTGCGTGGCAAACACCATGATGATGTCTATCACGGAGAGAACGAGGGAGATCGGCGTGTTGAAAGTGCTGGGCACCATTCGCGGCGACATCTTCAAAATGTTCCTGACGGAAGCGCTGATCGTAGGCGTGATCGGCGGCGCGGCGGGCCTGATACTGAGCTTTATCGCCAAGTGGCTGATACCGGTGATCTTCGCGTCGCAGGAACTGCGGTGCGTGCTGCCGTGGTGGCTGGCGGTCTGCGGCGTGGTGTTCGCGGGCGCGGTAGCCATAGCCGCCGCGTGGATGCCCGCGCGTAAGGCAACGCTGATCAGCCCCAATGAAGCCATCCGCTCTGAGTGAGGTGACGATATGAAAAAGATATGCTACGTAGTGCTGGCCGTGCTCTGTATCCTATGTCTGGCGGGCTGCGGGAAAGCGAATACCGCCAATGAGGAGCCGCTGATTCGCAGCTTCGTGATCGGCAACAGCACGGCGGAGATCCAGACCCATGCAGAGGATGGAGAGACACACTATGTGATCGCCATTACGCTTCCGACGGACACGGATTTCAAAAACTGTGCCGCAAATGTAGAGCTTGCCCCGGATGCGGCGCTGGACATAGATGATAGCCCCTGCATTGTGAACGAACTGGGCGGGCGGATCATCTTGAATTTAACATTGGAAGATCGTGATCTGGTGGTCACTCGTGGTGAACTGAGCCAGACCTATAGCTTCCAGATCGGATTAGAATAAAATCGCTTATGCCTGTCGATAGGCACATTATCACTTTTGTTTTCATCCGAGAGCAATCTCGGTGAAAAAAATAAAAATTATAGGAGGAAACAAAAATGAAAGTTGCAAAGAAACTAGTAGCACTGTTTCTTGCATTGGTGATGGCGCTCTCGCTGAGCACTATCGCCATGGCGGACGGCAATGGCAAGCCCGTTGCTACGAAAGCGCCTGAAACTGCACCTACCACAATCAGCTCTGTAACGATTGGTGGTACTGATGCAGAGTTTCAGGTGGACGGGTATAACAATCCCTCTTCGCCGACCTACGACGAATCTCAGGTCTTTATCCGCGCAACACTGCCTGCTTCTACCACTGAGGAAGCCTTGAAGTCGCTGACCGTTGTGATCAACATGAACGGAAAAGCGATTGTCAGTGGTGGTACGCTGAAGAATGTTACTGGCTGGAGTGATAATGGAGCTACGCCGCACGTTTATACTGCGTCCAATGTCGATCTCCTGAACAAGTCTTACACCATTGTTGTTGGTAGTAAGACCTACATCCTTGCCGCTGGTATTGATGACAGCAATCAGGTTAAGGTAAACATTCCTTCAAGCGATCCTCTGGCAATCTCCAATGTGGTATTCAACGGCGCAACGACTGCTGCCAATGTGTATCGTGTTACTGTGCAGAATCCTTGCATGGGTAACCCCTACTTCGTGGGCAACCCCATTGCAGCTGAGAATGATTGGACTTTCTGCAACTATTATATTTCTGCCCAGTATGTTCCTACGGCGGATAGTACTGCCGCAGTTCCTGCTACCTTTACCAAGAATGCCGCTGCGACTTTGGGTGGTAATGTGAATAGTGCCTCTGGCACGACCGACGTAACCGCAAGTGTGAACCTGAGTGTTGTAAAACCCGTCCTGACGGTTACGGCCAATGGCAATACCCGTACTTACGTTATGGCGGTCACATTCAGAACCGCAGGAACAATTCTCGTGACCTTTGGCTTCGACTTCAGTGAGTTGAAAGGCACTGATTGGTATACCGGCGATGTGAAGGACAAGGCTGACGGGATTGCCGCAGCAGCAGCTGCTTATTTCGGCGGCACCGTGGATCAGCCCTGGGGTGTCAAAGAGGTTGCGCCCGGCACGAGCGTTATGACCGTTCTGCAGGAGTTTATGAACAGCGCAGGCTACCCCGAGTATGATCCTTCTTCCACCTATGTGTCATCTATCAATGGCCTGGCTGCCTTTGATACCTCCGGTATGGATGGCTGGATGTATACGGATAGTGCAGATGGTTGGAGCACCAGCTGCAACATCCCCATGGTGGGCGGCGCCGATTATGTGCTGACTGAAGGTGCACGGATTACCTGGTTCTATACGACGAACTACGGCATTTATTGGGGCTAAGCAAGAGCTTAAACTGACGGAGTAACTGTCAGAGCACCGCAGGGGACGGGCGGACAACCCGCCCGTCCCCTGCGGAAAGCATGACAAACAGGAGATAATGATCCATGAAGAAACGTTTGCCCTGCCTTCTGTTGGCTCTTGTGCTGCTGTTCGCGCTGCTTCCCTGCAAGGTCTACGCCTTTGACCCCAGTTGGTATTCCAATTGGCCTTCTTTTACTGATTACGCATCTGGAAAATATGAGACAGTTCCATTGTCTTTTACAGATCGAAGTGGTGCGGAGGTCAATATTATTTCCGCTGCGGGGAATTGGGGCGGTTTGATCGATGCGGATGCGGCGGGAACGAGCGTGTTTTCACCGGTCGAATTCTATTCAAGCAACCGGACAAATATCAATGCGTCATCCGGACTGTCCCGCATTGAGGCGGTGCAGCCGACGGCAGATTATTCCTCTGTGCAGCAGTGGAATATTTACAATAAGAATGACCCTTCCATTCACTACTATTACCCGGTTTGGGCTTTTTCCAGCAACGCGGACGATTCCGTGCAGTTGGATCGAAAGGCCGAACTGTGGAAGCTTGCACCGGAAATCTACAAGGTCATGCATCAGTTTGATGATCTGTTTACATATTACTGCTCGATCCAGAATGCGGACAGCATTCATATTGGGCAACGGTATCCTTCAGATCTGAACTATCTTGTAAAAGTAGCTACCGGTATCCAGGGTGCTTTCAGCATTACTACCGGCTTTGCATATACACACGAGTATCAGCTTTCCGGACAGGGATGGAAAGACGAGCGTTTACTGGAGGGCCTTAAGAGCTATTGGGAAAATGAATATAAGTGGGATGATCCGTATACAACACCTAGTACGATCACTGCACGGGGCGTGGAGCAGTTGGAATTCATTCTGCATGTTGTCGCCCCGTATTTCCTAAACCTGTTTAGTTCCCGTGTAATCGCCGTACCGGAGATCACGGCTTTCTCGGTAGGTACTTCAAAGGGAATTGTTGATGAGGCAAATAAGACGATAACTGTCCGGCTTCCCGACTCAACCGATTGGACACAGCTGCCCGAACCCGTCATTGAGACTCCAGAGGGTGCAAAAGCAACCTACTTTGCGGGAAGTCTAGAAGACGGTAGGATGCTGTATTCGGTTGTGCCGTGGGACTGTGCGACCGGGATTACATTCGATGGCAACAATATTAAATACGTTTTTGGCGTTGATTTAAGCGAAAATTGGCTCGTTATTGTTGAGAACGGAACACCCTACAACCGCGCAACATCCTTCGCGGTAACAGTGGACGGTGTAACCCGATACGGTAAGATCGTGGAAGGTGAAAATGGCGAAGCGGGAACGATACGACTGAATCTGCCTGTTGGCACCGATTTATCCGCACTGCTGCCAGAGATCGAGCATACCGGCGAATATTATCGCTTGGATGGCGCCAGCGAGGATACGGCCATCGACTTCACCAATTCGGAATCACAGCCGATAGACCTTGTGATCTACAACTCCGAGTATGAACTGGAAACAGCATACAAAGTAACGGTCACCGCGAAAGTGTCGGCGGAAAACGATATCCTGTCCTACAAAATCGGTGATGCGGTTGGTGTGATCGATGGCAATGACATTGCAGTCGAAATCCCCTATGCAACAGATCTGGCCGTTACGGAGCCGGAGATCGAAGTTTCCGAATTTGCGTCGGTCACGGCAAAACCGGAAGTGCTGCAGGTGGGAGAAAACCGTTATACGGTCACTGCGGCGAATGGCGATACGAAGGACTATACGGTAACGATCACCAGAACGCCGGCAGCCTCCGGATGCAGTATCCTCTCCTTCAAATATGGCGGCTATGCGGCCACGATCAACGAAGCAGAGGGCACAATTACCTTATCGGTGCCGAGAGGCAGCCTGCTGACCTTTGTCCCAACGATTACCCTGTCGGAGTTTGCTACGATTTCCCCCTCTGCAACGGAGGCGCAGGACTTCTCGCAGCCGGTGGAGTATGTGGTAACGGCACAGGACGGCTTCTTCAGCAGCTACACCGTGACGGTAACGCTGTCGGATGAAACGCTGCCAAACCCCTACAAGAGCGATCTCGAAAAGGTCGTTACCAATATTATCCGCCGCTATCGGACCTCAGCCAGTGACGACTGGGAGTGGATGAACCTTGGCTTCTATGAGAACACATCTCCCAACTACAATACCGGTCAAGGGCATGACTTCGATGTAGAAGCGGAGCTCTCAACGCTTGATACGACTACCAGCGTTGCCATGACGGAATTTGGCCGCACGATCATGATGCTGACAGCGCGTGGCTTCAATTGTGCGAATCTTGCACAGTATCATGACGGAGAGCCTTATACTGACAAAAAAGGTAACGATGTGGACGATCTGGTGGCAGCCCTCTACAATTACAGCGGCACCTATACGATCAACGGCCCTGCGTTTGCTCTGATTGCATTGGATATGGGCAACTACACCATTCCGAGCAATGCCGTCTGGACGCGGGAAAGACTGCTGGAAACGCTGCTTAACCACAAGTACCTGTCGGATGGCTTTGGCATCGACATGGTAGGCGGCATTATGTACGCGATCGGCCCTTATCAGGAAGATCCCGTTTATGGTGACCGCGTAAAGGCCAAGATGCAGGAGGGACTTGATATTATCCTCCAGCAAATGAGCAGTTCCTTCTCCTTCGAGGCATGGGGCGATGTAAACAGCGAGTCTGCCGCGTGGGTCATGATGGGCCTTTGCAGCATGGGCATCGACTGCCATACCGATCCCCGGTTCTCTGACGGACAGGGAAAGAGCATGCTCCAGAACTGGATGGACAACTTCGCCAACGTCAGTGAGGGCTACTTCCATCACACGACCAGCATAAGGAATAACGCACTGGCAACGTATGAGGGTTGCTATGCCAGTCAGTGGTATCTGAAGTTCCTTGAGAAGGGTGGTCAGGGGAAACCCTGCTACTTCTATTACGGTCGGTTCAACTTTGCCCGTGAGCTGTCCAAAGACGCCTCCATCACCGGCTTCGAGATCGAAGGCAAGCAGGGCGTTATCACCGAAGGCGGCGAAGGCGGCGAGAATACCATCACTGTTACAGTACCCAACGGTATGCCCCTGACGAACCTGACTCCGAAGGTGACGATGGCAGATGGCGCGACCCTGCTGGCTCCGAGTCTGCCTACGACCTTTGTGGAAAACGTTAAGCAGCCCTTTACCGTGATAGCCGAGGACGGAAAGACCACCAAGACTTATTATGTCATCGTGAAACATGGCGATGTGGGCGCTTCCGGTGCCGAGCTGGATGTCAACAGCATCAAGCTGCAAAACAGCGTGCTGAACGCAACGGACATTCTGGAGAAGGAAGTCACCAAGGCGTCCGATGGCGCAACGGAGATCCTGCTTACGGTGAACGCCGGTGTGGATACGTCGGAGATGTATCTCAGTGCCAGCCTCTCTTACAAGGCGACCTCCAACCCGTCTTTGGATGGTAAGAAGGCGATGGACTTCTCTGACTGGCAGACCTTCACCGTGACCTCTGGCGATGAGACGGTGCAAAATATCTACCGGATCAAGGTCGTATCCAAGGCGCAGGCGGAGATCACCAGCTTCCGTGTGCAGGCGGGCGGCGAGTGGTACAACGGTGTCATTGACAACGCCAAGAGCACCATCACCGTCACCGGTGTAGACGATTCCAAGCTGACCAGCACCAAGCTGGTCACGGATATCGAATTCACCGGAAAGACTTGTTCGCCGACCTCCGGTATTGCGGTGGACTTTGCCAATGCGGTCACGTTCACGCTGGGTGGCGACAACGACTTGGCCAGCCGTACCTACAAAGTGACGGTGCTGAATAAGAGCGGTCAGCCAATCTCGGCCAAGAGCAGCGGAGGCAGCGATGATACGCCCGTCACCAGCACAGCGAAGATCACAGGCTTCTCCGTCCTGGGTGTGGAGGGTGAGATCGACCAGAGTGCCGGAACCATCACCGTCACACTGCCGGTGGGAACGAATGTCACGGCGGTCGCGCCGGTCGTTACCGTTCCTGCGGGAGCCGTGGTCAGTCCGGTATCCGGCGAAGTCGTGAATCTTACCAGCCCGCTGACCTATACCGTAACGCTGGGTACGGAGAGCAAAAACTATACCGTCACCGTTATCTTTGAGCGCAGCATTTCACAGCAGCTCTGGGATAAGGTGGCAGATAACAGCGACGTAGCGGATCACCAGACCAGCTACGGACACAGATTTAATTAAACCGTGAGAACGGGAGGGAGATATTCCATGAAAAAAAAGCTTATCGCCACCCTGCTAGCGGTCGTGCTGCTGCTTGGCCTGATACCGTTGACCTCTGTCGGCGGCGGCGTTGCTTATGCAGCTCAAGTACATCCGCGAGCAACGGCGATAGATGCCACGAAAATCGCTTTTACCGGCCAAACTGGAATGAAGGTCACCTACGCACAGTTGATCCCGGGAGTGCCTACCGTCGAAGAGACTGATTGGGGTCCGAATTATTATAATTGCGGTACGATCAACATCTATGTAGATAAGATCCCCGATACGGCGTCACTTGAGGTCAACCTGAAAGAAGCACTGACCATGAACTGGGGTTCATATAAAAATTATAACCCAGAGGTAGCCACCGTGACGGTGACCGCAGAAAACGGCTGGAGAAATGATGAGGCCGGATTTATCAGTGCTCTTGATAATGAAGGGGTTAGTGGGCCGACCTCTTACTACAGTGTCGCGATCTATGAGGGCGGCGTCCAGGATCAAGGTCTGGTTTTGTCAGAGGGCGTTGCATCCCGTACCAGTGATACGACGGCGGAGATCACCTTCAGTGCCAGTGCAGCCGGCAGCTATGTATGGGCCTGGGCTGATGAAGTTACGACGCCTGAAAAGCCCACCAGTATGGAGTCTGGTGTGATGGCTGCGGGCGTAAATAAGTTTCCGGTCAATGATCTGACAGAAGGTGCGAAGACGCTGCGCATTTGGGCTGCCGACGAATCGGACAATAGTGCGACGCTTGATATCAGCATCTATGCCTATACCTCAGCTGCTTGGCCGCAGTTGACAAGCTTTGCCTTTGGGGGCGGATCATGGACTGTAAATGGTATTACATTAAAAGATGAGAACATCCAGCCTGTTGTCAATTACGAAGAACCTGAGCCATACACCACAGGTGATACCACAAGGTTCTATGCAGGCGAAGTGATCATCAATTACGAAGGGAAAGCAGCCGCCCCGCAGGGCAGCCAAGCTGATTTGACCGGATGGACTGCCACTGCCGCAGTACCCGCCGGCTTCAGTGACCTTTCTATTTCGAGTTTAGATCGGACTTCTTTTCTTAATCTTCGTGAGAAGGACTTTATCGCGGTTTCCGCAAAGTCTGACGGTATCACGTATACATATTTATACAAAGTTGCAGTTTCCTGCAGTGAATTCCTTTATAATGTCCCCAGCACATGGAAACAGGGCGAATCGAATAGTAAGTTTACTTATTCACCCGCAGAGTACCAAAGGGATTATAATAACTGGGAACTTGCTATAAAAGGTGTTGAATACACGTGGGGAACAACGGCAGATAAGGAAGCGCTGGATTTTACCAGCGGAAGCGATAGCTTCACCTTGACGAATGGTGCAGGAAACACTCAAACGTATACCGTTACGCTGGATATGCCGTGGCAGTTCAGTGTGTCTAAACAGACAGGGTATAACCTTTCGGCATTGTCAGCTGCAGGCAAAAGCCTTCTTGGAAATACAGACTTGTCTAAGAACGGTTTTACCAAAGATATTCGATCTGGACAGGCAGTCACCATGAGTATCAAGCCAACCGGCGATAATAAGAACAAGGTCATTGATACGGTCACGCTGACCAAGAGCAAGGACAATGAGACCATTCCTGCGGAGATCAGTGGCAACACGTTTACCTTCACAATGCCCAATGATTGCGTTAGCGTCACAGAAATTACCTTCCAGGAGGATGATTCGGAACTGTACGGCATTTCCGCATCTGCGACGAGATACCGCGATGAAAGCGCCGCTTATGCGATGGGAACTGTGACGGTTAAGGACGGCGAAACTCCGATCGGCAGCGCCCATGCTGGCAATGATGTCACAGTAGAGGCCACTCGCGTGGAGCATGCAGCGTATGACTTCAAATTTGTGTGCTGGGATACGGAGGATGTTGAACTGACCGACGAGCAAAAGCATGCCCCCAAAATGACCTTTGAAATGCCGGAGAATGAGGTAACTCTGACAGCCGTGTTTGAAAAGAAAGGTGTGGAGCTGAGCTTTTCTGCAAAACCGGAAAGTGCGCTGTCCAGTGTAGGCCTTGTCAGCATGGACAAGGACACCACCGAAAGCACCATTATGACCCTGTTTACCTCTCACAAGGATATTGTCAAGAAGGGGGCTAAGATAGCTGTTCGCCCAACCGGAACGAGTCAGTATGTTCTGGAAGGCTATGAAGTGAAGGATCAGGATAGTAATATCATCAACTATGATAACGGAGCCTTTGACGGTTGTCAGTTTACCGTACCTGAGGACGCAACCAGCATCAGTGTCGTAGCCAAGTACAGATCAAAAGCATTCTCGACGATTACCATGTCCTCCAACGATACGGCATGGGGCAGTGCTGCCGCCACAGTAGATGGTAAGCCTGTTGGCGCCGCGGTCACCGAGGGAACAACGGTCACGGTAACTGCTACCGCGAAGTTTAGGTATAAGTTCAAGGACTGGACAGTGGCCTATAAGGATGGCAGCGAAGTTGACTTTGTACTGACGCCTTCGGAGGAGAATCCCAATGTTGCGACGTTCACGGTGCCTACTTCCGGTAAGGAAATTGTTATCACCGCAAACTTTGAACGCGACGAGACGCAGAACAGTAATAAGTGCGAGATAACCAGTGTAGGCCTCTATAACGGTGAAACGAAGATCGGTACGGTGAGCAAATCCAACTTGAACTACACGATCACGCTGCCTGCCGACACGGACACCACTGATCTGGCAGACATGATCCTGAAGCTGATGATTTCCGAATTTGCCACAGTCACCAAGGAAAACGATCCGGACAAGGATTGGGTAGCGGGCGCTCCCTGCGGGATGGCACTGGATACTCAGACCAAGTTTACGGTAACGGCCGAAGATGGCACGACCAAAGATTATACCATTACCATCAAAAAGGCCGCGGTTCCCAACGCGCCTACGCTGTCCAATGGTTCTGCTACCCGAAGCAGCAAGACCGCCGCAACGGTGAAGTTTACCTCCAATGAGGCGGGCACTTACTACTACAAGGTAGTGAACCACGGTGCAACAGCGCCCACGGTGGATACCACCAAGAACGGCACGGCAGCAGTCAAGGGCGAGAACACTATTACCTTGACCAATCTGACCGCAGAAGCCCGTGATATTTACATTGTCGTTGTGAGTACTTCTGGGGGTAAGAGCGCACCCCTGAAGGTGGAAATTCCCGCTTATGGTAGTGATGTACCGGATACCGGTGCGTATAAGATCTCGGTGAGTACCCCCAAGGGCGGCACCATCACCACCAGCCGCACAAAGGCGGATGCGGGTGTCGAGATCATCGTTACCGTTATTCCCGACGACGGCTATCAGATGGTGGCGGGCTCCCTGCGCTATGGCTTTGCTGATGGTGGGGCTCCGATGGACAAGGTTATCACAAATAACCGCTTCACGATGCCTGCCGGTGACATAAACATCACCTGCGATTGGGAGACTGCCACAACGACCGCCAAGGGCATCACCAGCTTCTCCATCAACGGCGTGGCCGGTGCGGTAAACAACACCACTAACACCATCACCATCACCATGCCCCGCGGCACGGATGTGACAAAGCTGACTCCCGTCATCGCCACCAGCGGCGTCAAGTCTCTGACGCCCGGCAGCGGCGTGACGATGGACTTCACCAACGCCGTGACCTATACGGCCACCATGGACGATGGCAGCACAAAGACCTATACTGTCACGGTTTACGTGGAAAAGGGTACGCTGGCCGACCAGTTCTGGGACAAGCTGACGGACTTCGTCAACCAAGTCCCCTGGTGGGAGTACGCAAAGCATCAGCAAAGCACCAGCAGTTATCCTAAGTATTGGTAAATCCCCCTCTTTACGCACAGAAAGCCACTGGCATTTTGCCAGTGGCTTTCTTTTGAGGTTGTGTAGTTTCACATTTGCATAGTTTAAATCCTTTCATACTCGCAAGCTTATCATCGATTGCATGATACCATCACCGGTCAGCTCGTTGGTTCGGTAAATCTTCTGGCAAAAGGGCTCCAAACTGAAACCCATACCAGCTCGTCCTTTGTCCAACAAAATACCTGTTACCGTAAAATGATACACGACCTGCGCTGCCTGCAATTCCTGCTGACAGCCATCGGACAACTCACATTCGCCATCCGTGATGAAAACAACATCAGCCATTTCAAAGCCTTCTGACTCCATCAGATGGATCGCTTCACGGATGGGGCGTTCAAAGTTGGTGCCGCCGCCGAGAAATGTCTCCGCAGCGGTCAGTTTATCCTCCAGCGTGTATTCACCTGGACGGAATATGTCAACCTGGCAGCTGCTGCTTCCGGCAAAATGGATCAGCGCAAAGCTCCTGCGGCTCTCAGCGGCAATTTCCAGCAGGGTCATGGCTACCGCCTTCCCCCATGCCGCAGCTTCGCCTTCGGTGGAACTGGACTCATCCAGACAGCAGATTATATCGCCCATACCCTTATAAACAGGTTCACGCCGACGATACTGTTTAATCTGCCTCTGCTGATACTTCCGCAGGAACAGCGGGATAGTCTCCGGTGTAGCCAGCATGGCAAGCTCCGAGGTCAACGCACGGGACAGGTTATTGCCCAACTCCAGAGAGTAAGTTTCACCCCGCCCATAGGCATAGCTATTTTTCTTGGCCTGCGCGAAGATCTCGCGGAAGCGTCCCAGATACTTGGAAATATCCTTTAGTGCCGTGCTTTGGCGTACCTTTTCCAGCAGCGCAAGGTTTTCAGGTGTACGGCACATATTCATAGGCTCATCGCTCCATGAACCGATGATACTCTGCACCTCCTGCGCCCGCTCTGTGGCAGCCTGTACAGCGACAGATACCGCCAGATCGACCATCTCTGTTTGGCGCAGCAGGGTCGTGTTCAGCATCTGAGATACAGCCTCCACCTGCCGCTGCTTGCTGTCCAGTCGATTGGCAGCATTTATCAGAGCCTGCTCATCCGTCTCGGTCGGTTCTCCTGTAGCTTGGGCGTCAAGTAACTCGGCGAGCTCCTCTGCGGCGGCATCACGCGCCGTTTCCAGCTTTTCGAGGGTGTTCAGCGCACCTTTATCACCACCCAGTTCAGACAACAGTCCGTCCAGTTCCTCAGCGGCTCGGCCAGTAAACTCCGCCGCCGCTTCATAGGCGGGTAAGCTACGTCCCTCGCAGATGTTTTTCAGCGTGGGATAGTCGTCCTGCTGAGAGATGTGGTCGAGGAGGGGCGCGTTGAACTTCTGCGCCGCAGCGGTGAGTATATCCACATCGTTCCTGCGTGGGGCCAGCGAATACAGGGATTGAAACACATCGCGGGAGAGGGCGGGAAAAGACTTGAGCTTCTGCACCGCGGCGTGCTCTGTCAGATCCATTTCTGTATCATCCTCGCGCAGCTCGGCGTATATACTGTCTTCCAGTTTGCTGGAGCGCATCACCCTGTCGGTTTTCTGTGCCGGTTTTCTACGAAGTGCTGCAAGCTCCGCAATAGGGGAGCGCAGTACATCCGCTATTGTCCGAAAGGCTTTTCGTTTATTGGTATTCATAAAGCATCTCCTATCCGCAGGGGGGGAGGCTCACGCCTCCCCCCTGCTATTTCATTATCCCATAGGATCAAAACGGCAGCTCTTTGCTGGAGCCGCCCGCAGCGGACGGGAAATCATCCAGCGGCGGGAAATCCTTAAAGGCGTCTGCCTCACCAGTCCCGGAAGCTCCTTCGGCCTGCGCCGGACGGGAATCGCCGAAGTAGACATTATCGGCGTTGATCTCCGCGCTGCGGCGCTTGTTGCCCTCCTTGTCCTGCCATTCACGGATCTGAAGCCGCCCTTCTACCACGACCATGCGGCCTTTGGCAAAATACTTGCTGACGAATTCTCCAGTAGCGCGCCACGCCACCACATCAAAGAAATCAGTCTCCTTTTCTCCGGATTGCGATTTGAAATCGCGGTCACATGCAATAGAGAAGCTGCATACCGGTGTGCCGCTGCCGGTGCGGCGCAGCTCAGGATCATGGGTCAAGCGGCCCATCACAATGATTTTGTTCAGCATAAATCGTTCCTCCTAAAATTGAGTTATTGCAGAGCAGCCATCTGCTCAAGCGGGATATAGGTGAAATTCACCGCGTTGTGGGCGGCCATACTGATGGTCTCCAGATCGTTCAGGAGCTTGTCCACCATGTCCTTTTCACTGTCGGACTGTGCAGCGGCACACAGCTCCTGCTGCCGCTTATACAGCTGGAGCAGTTCACCACGCAACTTCAGCAGCGCCTTGCTGCCTGACTTGGGATTACCGCCATCCGCAACAACGGTGTTGAAATCCTCTTGAGTCTCTACCGCCATAGCAAGAATACTGTTTACCTTATCCTGCAAGGGATTAACGCACAGGCGTGTCAGCGTGTTTTCTACCGTGGGGCGGTCACTGGGGGTCTGCCAGAGATAGTACTTGAGGATCAGCAGGTCTTGGGACTCCACCTTGTCGTGTCCTTCCAGCCATGCCTTGGCCTGCACCAGAGGGTAGTAGTTGAGATATTTGCGGTCTGACACCTCGATCCCGCTGTTCCGCAGTTCACAAAGCACATCGTCAGCCAGCTCATTGATGGCATCCGGCACAGGGATGGCGGCCACCTCTTGCTGCATGGCGTACAGCTCGGACAGCGAGATCGTGGAATTTACCGATCTATCGCCGCTGCTTTGCTTGCTCTTGAGGACAGCCAGACGCTTATCGCGGTCAGCAATGTCCTCTGTCACCACTTTGATCTGCAAACGGTCATACAGCGGCGCCAGGATCTGCTCCTGCGGATCGGCAAAGTTGGGTATCTCGTTGGACGCGGCAAAGAAGGAAATTGCCGGAATGGGATAGGTGCGCCCCTCGTTGGTATACTTGCGCTCGTTAAGTGCTGTCAGCAGGGAGTTCAGCACACCATCATTGGCCTTGAATATCTCATCCAGAAATACGATATCCGCCTCCGGTATTTTACCGGCGGTCTGTACTACAGGTTCATTCTGATGCAGCGCGGACACGGCCTTTCGGTAGCTGAGCAGCTTATCCGTCGCTTTTTCCAGCGCGGCAAAGGTGTCCGGAGCATTTTTTCTCGCACCGAGACCATCTACCATACATTGAAGATCAAAGCGGAGGCCCTTATGCACGTCGTCATCCTGCAGCACAGCATCCGGCACGCTGCCGGGTATCAGGCTGGACAGGTCGATGCGGCCAAAAAGCTGATCCTCATCAGTTTGCTTGGAGAGCAGTCGTTCAAACTGTCGCGCGCCGGTGATCCGCTGGCGAAACAGGTTGATGGACAGGCTCTTGGCCTGACCGGGCTTGCCAAGAATGAACAGGTTGTTCCGCGTCAGCAGCGCAATGGCGATCAGTTCAACCAGTTCTTCACGCTCCGCCACCTGACTGTTGACGTCCTGCATCACGGCCAGCATTTTATCTCGCAGTGTCATACGATCTACCCTCCTTACGCGGCTGCCGGTGCTTCATCCTGACAGCACAGCTCCAGTGCATCAAGGGAGATGAGCTCCCTGCCCCGGAAGTCCGCGGGTGCGTGGGTGATGCCGTACAGCCTGCGGGGCGTTTTGCAGCTGAGCAGTTCATACTTGAGCTGTGCCAGAATGTGGATACGCAGCACGCCCTTGTCAGGGTCAAAGGTCTCCACCGCCCGAATGAGCCGCAGCGCCAGCTGCTGGTACACTTCCCCGTAGTCCAGACGGGCGGCGCGGATCAGCGCGTGATTTTTACGCATCACGCTGTCGATGCACCAGAGGTGTTCTTCCACGATACGGTTTCTCTCAAGAATGGAGTAAGTATTTTTCATGGTCGTGTCCTTTCATATCTTCGCTGATGGGTTCCCACAAGCGGCAGCAGCCCTTGGCCCAATCCTCCATCAGCATCGTATGTGTGTATTCTTTCGAGTTATAGACGGGGTTCTTGCAGTGCTGCCGCCGTTTTGCTTTCGGGGCAGGACTGCTTACATCCGTCGTATAAAACGCATAGGTGCAGGAATCGCAGCTTTTCTTGATTTCGTTCAAATAACGTCCTCCTTTTAACCTTTACCGCACAGCGTGTGCAATATTTATTCATCAAATCCTTCTCGGATATTAGCGCGGGCCACTTCCGCATGAAAGCCCCAGAGGATCTCATAGCTTTCTTCCGTTTTGTGAAAGAAGACCGGGCGCAGCCCATCGTCGATCTCCACGACGGAATCAGGTTTCACCTCTGTTCCCAGCAGCAGGAAATCTTTCTCCATATTCAGCTGGAGCCAGAAATCCCGCGGGGAAAGTTCTATAGAGCTTTCCGTCTCCACTGCATAACGATTGGCGACGGGATGAGGTCTGATACCAATGCTATTGGAAAGGGCCTGATATAGAGCCCATTCTTCAGGCGATCTGAAGTAATATATCCGCAGCCCACAGGGCGTTTTTCGCCGAGGGCACCAATCCGGTGCCCTGCTCCTCAAGTCCCTTTTCCGGAGCTTCCTCGCCTTTTTTGCGTGGGTACAGAAATGATCTCCCAGATACATCATGACGCCTGCCTGCCGCTGTGGGATCTCTGACATATAATTCAGGTGCTGCGCGCATTCGTAGCAGGTGTATTCTCTCGGTGCAGTCTGTCGGCTCATGTATTTACCTCCGCAGGGACATCCTTGCAGATAGATTCCACGATCTCGTAGCGGGTGAACCAGCCAGCAGCATATCCATCCTGATACGCTTCCCAGAACAAAGGGCCGGATTCTTCACGGTACTCATCTTCTGAAAAAGGAATATCCATCTGAGCCTTCTCTGTACGCACCAGCGCCTGCATCGCTTTTTGCGCCAGTTCTACGTCATGATAGCTTCCTTCCGCGGAAGGTGGCGGGAAGTCGCCCCTGTCAGCACGGGCGGAAGTACGTATGATTGTAAATAGCTTGGTTTCCTGCATATCATTCTCCTTTGCTTTATTGGCCGTACGGCACAGATCTATGACCCTCTGGCACTGGTGCATCTCAAAACCGCCGATATGCGCTTTCCGTTCGGGAAGGTGCATTTTCTTTGCCAGCCAGCGATATGCATGTGTCCGGCTCATGCCGCGCTCCATCCAATAGGCATCGAAAACCTGATGGGTTTCGATGCGCTTGAGACGCAGTACTTCATTGGCCAGATCACCGAGAGGGCGAACTGTCCCCTTGTGACAACCCACTCTGGCATTGCAGTTCTGACATTGATACAGCTTTTCGCCCTTCAGTCCCAGCCGCACAGCAGAATCGCCGTAGACGTTTTCTGCCGGCACAAGGCGGACAATACCGCCGCAGTATCGGCAAATATGGGGTATCTCCAATCGCACGCCCCCTTACGCAGCCTTTGCGGCTTTTTTGCGGGCCGGCTTTGCTTTCGGCGCGGTAATCCGGAGCTGCGTCTGCATATAGAACGCATCCTCCGTGGAGAGCGTCAGCATTCCCGTTTGGGCGATACCCAACGTAACGGTGCCGCGCAGTGCCCGCAGGCAGCGCTCCAACCGATCCACCGCAAAGCAGTAGTCACCGGCAGGCTGTCCCGTCAGGGGAATGACTGTCAACGCCGCGTTGGAGGAACCGACCTCGCCGGTGCAGCGAAGGGTCAGCCGATCACCGTCAAAGTGCAGGATCGTTCTGTTGTCCATACACGCGGCAGTGGCCGCCTGCAATGTGCGGCGCAGCTCCTCGGAATCGCTCAGCACCGTAAATGTGTTTTGTGTCCCCGCAATGAGACTGTCTGTGTCCACATAGCTGCCGTGCATGAGCCGTGCGGCAAACCGAAAGCCTTCTTTCACAAAGACGAGCTGCCTGTCGGCCATGCCAACGGAAAATGTGTCCTTTTCCTCGCAGAGCTGGGCCAGCTTCTCCAGATTGGCAGCGGGGATAAGAAACGTCTGGTCACCGGTACATTGCTTATCTCCCTTTGCGGAAACAATGCAGACGCCATCGCTGCCAACGGCGCGCAAGCCATCAGCGGTCAGGCGGAGGTTTACGCAGCGCAGCAGGGGCATATTGCTGTTGTTCGGGTCTGTGGCAAACGCCGCACGGCGTACCATGGACGGTACACCGCTGAGCTTCACCATACCTTCGGGAATGGGGATATTCATGCGCGGGAAGCCTTTGCCGCTGGTTACCGGCACCTGATAGTACGCATGGTCACTGGATAGTGCCAGCGTATCCTTGTCCCCCTTACAGCACTCCACCGTATTCCCCGGAAGGTTGGTGAGCATGGCCGAGAGCAGCTTGGCATCAATGGCGAATGTGGTATCACCGCCCTCATAGGCCAGCAGCGGCACATCCTGCCGCAGTGTCACCTCCATATTGGTGGCGGTCATGTGCAGGCAGCGCGTCCCTGTGTCGATCTCCAGCAGCGCACATTTCAGCACCTCTAACGGTGATGCGGACGGTGCCAACTGCGCGGTACGTTTGGCGGCAGTCAGAAACGCCGCCCTTTCAATGGTAAAATTCAAAAATATTCCTCCTTTACGCGGCAGTATCGAACATGCTGAGCTGGTTCTCCAGTTCGGTATGTTTCGACTTCCTGCCGGTTCTCGATGCTTGCAGCAAGCCATCATAGAGCACCTGCCGCGCTGCGGTATCTGCGGCACGGGCACTTTCGGCCTGCGGTACTTCGACCACCCTTTCTTTCTGAACAGTGACCGGCTCCGGAAGCTGCTTTACTGCGCGGTGCGGGTTGATAATGGCCATCTTCTTGAAGGTGGCGGCAATATCCTCCACGTTGTCCTTAATGCCCAGCATCAGTTCCCTTGCCATCTGCGAGGTCATGTCCTGCACGTCACTCATGGCCGCCAGTCCTTCCTCGGAGAAAGTCCCCTCGATCAGTCCGGCCACAGCCAGCTTGGAGGCCATCAGCTTCATCGCCTTCGCCTGCATGGTGTCGGCGTAGTAGAGCATATAGACCTCGACTCTCGGCGCTGTCTGGTTGATGCGCCATGACCGGCGCGACGCCTGCCGTAAGGTGAACAGGTTATAGCCCATGGAGTAGAAAATCAGCGTCGTAAATGCGTTCAGGTCAAGGCCGGTCTCCACACATTTGGGGTTGGTGATAATGACCTGTGTGCCTGCGGACAGCCTCTTACTGAGCCAATCCTCTCGTTTTTCCGGGACGATCTGTGTACTCAGGATCTCCGTTCGGATACCTTCCTCACGCAGCAGCCCCAGCAGCTTTCGCTGGGTATCTGTCCGTGTCCAGCTGGTGTAGATCATTACCCTCTCGCCTGCGGCGATCTTGGCCCGCACGATCTCCAGCACCTTCTCCTCTTTCGGGAGGACGGTCTGGAAGTCTGCCATGTCCTCTGGCTTCACGATGGTGCAGCCGCTGATGGGGTGGATGATCTCTGGCTGGTCATAGGGTTGATCCGGATACACCGTCAGCAGATTGAGATAGGCGGACAAGATCTTATTGGCCGCCTTACGGTCATTTCTCAGGACTGACGTCAGTTCCCGTTCCACTTCTTTGTATGCCTCTTCGATTGGCTTCGGCATCGTCAGTGGTATGGGAATTTCCTCGTAATCAGGAAGATCCTTGCCCATATCGGACAGCGACAGGAATGCCGTACACTCCAGCAAGAAGCGGGAGAATACCAGCGGAGAAACACCGGGGAGCTGCCGTGAGCGTTTTTTGCTTTTGGCACTGCGGCGGTTGGAATTATAATCCGCGTCGGTGATCTCATAGGTGTTTTCCACCACGCCGTATTCCGCATCGAACCGGGAAGGCACATCGTGGGACTTTCCATCCTTTTGCATCAGTCCGGGGACGATACGGTACAGAAGATGAAAAATGCCGGAGCTGTAACCGTTGATCAGCGTTGCGGTCATGCCGATGAATTTCCGGCTGATGCCGTAAAGCTCCGCCATGGCGTCACCCTGCCCGCTGTCGTTGTTGTACTCATGCAGCTCATCACAGAGAAAGCTGCCGATCCGTCCATGGTACTTTTTCTTAAGGTAGGTACTCAGCGGAAAGCGGCGGTGCGCGCCCTTGATGCAATACGGGCGTTCCGGATGCTCCACGAGCTGCCGCAGCTGCTCCAGAATGTGCTCGTTTTTCGTGCGGTTAAGGTGCATAGCAGCCTGTGGCCGGAATACCCAGCCATACCCGCCAATTTTTATCCACGGCATTTGACGCCGGTCATTGACCGGCGCCCAAAGCGGTGTGCCGCAATGAGGGCATAGGTGGTTTGCCAGATGCTCCTTCTGGAAGAAAAACTGATCCGAAGGTACCATGTATCTTGTGCCGTCGCTGCTGGTCTCCATCTCAATGAGCTCCAGACAGTCCGGGCAGACAAAGCCGCGCTTTCTGCGGCTCCATAGCACGGCAGGATAACGCATATATCCGTCTCTGGCACGCTCTTTACTGAAAACGGCATATACGTTTTTATCCCCGCGCTGGTACAGGTCAAAGAGCCGATCCACGTCGGTGATACTTTTGACCACCATGCCATAGGTATCCGGAAGCGTCTCTGCGATCTCGCGTACCCATTTTCCTGTGACGTGAGAGGGACACATGACAAGGTTGAAGGATTTACCGGTTCCGCGGCCGTTGAGTGCGTTCAGTGCTCCTGCTGCAGCTGCGCTCAGCTTGGTCTTGCCGCTGCCGCATTCCGCCACAATGAGTGCCATTTTGTGTTGGCAAAGCTGCCGTTTGACAGCCTCCGCCACTGCAAGTTGGGCGTCATAGAGGGAATATCCGGCTTTTTCGTGGATGTAATCGTTGACCTCCAGTATTTCTTCCGAAAGCGGCTCCGACGCCGGATCGAACTTGGGAACGAACTGGCTGCGGATACGGTCCGCCACAGTAACGCCAAATGCATTCAGATAGCCGGTTACGCTGTTTACCTCCGCAAAGCCGTCTGCCGCATCAGGGACAGCACCAGGAATGGTGATACGCCTATCTTTGAGCCCCTGCTCCAGAATGTCCGTTACGTTTCGGTCCTCTGGCAGCAGCGTCAACGACCATGCTTCCATGCGCTCAGTGAAGGAAAGCACTTTCATCTGCCGCAGATCGCCGCGGGCAATGAGAGAATCCAGCACATAGTCCTGAAACTCAGGGATCAGCGGTGCGGCGGTTTTCCGGTCTACCTCAGCAAACAGACTCGCACGGTCTCCGGGCGGGCAAAAGATATAGCATTTGCGTGGGTTTTCAGGGATGTCCTCATCGCTATCGTCGGCAGTATTTTCCTCCGTCTGGCTGTCATCGTTAGCCATCAGGGTCGCAACGGCATATATCCCGTCGTGGGACAGCAGCCGTCGGTAGCCTTTGGGCCTGCAATCCAGATATAGGGTCGTATCGTCTTGTTTCAGCTCCACCGACGCGCCACCGTATATGGCGTCCGATAGAGCCCGAACAACTTCAGGATAACCGCCGAAGCGAATGGCGCTGATCGTCTGCTGCGTACCGCTTTCGATGATAACGGTATCTGCGTAGCCGGTCAGCCGGATCTGAAATTTGGGGTCACTGTAGCTGAGTTCTATCAGCTTACTTCTTATGGGTGCCATTCATTTTGTAATCTCCTTTCTTCCGGACAACGAAAAAAGACCGTAACTGCCCCGAAAGGCAATTACGGTCTTCTTGATGTCCTATATTTTTACATACTTCAAGTCTTAGTCAGAACGAAGAAGGAAAACTTACCTCCTTTCTCGCCCGTGCCTGCTCTGCTCCGTCCTTTATGCTTTCACCTAAAGTACAGGTTTATTGTACCGCAGGGAAAGCAGGGCGTACAGGTGGAAAATATGCTTTAATATGTCATAAGCGGGATATGTATGACATATTCCAAGTAAACACATAAATACTTGACAGGCAAAGGTCGTGAAGGAAATGGGGAAAATATATAAAATACAACAAAAAGCAAAGCGGTTAGTTGCTAGATTTTCATTTACAATTGATGTGGTCGTTATTTTGATTGGAATTATTGCAGTTCTTTTAGGAAACAAAGGGACAGGAAAAGGAGAAGCAAGTAGTTCAGCAGTAGATAGCACGGTGTCAAATATTGGTTGTAGTCTAATAGCAAGTGGGATTGTGTCACTGGTAGCATTTCCACGCTTAGAATTGCCCGAGGAGTTTTACCAGAAAATCTATATGGGGTATGGGTTGGAAGAAATCATAACGGATTCTAGTCAAGATGAGATTTTGAGGGGAATATGTATCCAAAAAGAGCACTTTGACGTAATTATTGACGATCCAATAGTCCTTCAAAATATAGTTGAAAAAGAAAATGATTTGAAATCTTTGAAAGTGCGTCTTCTGGTGCAACAACCTGCACATTGCACAGGTGAAGGATTAAACTACCAGTTAGAAACTGCGCTAACAGCCATTAAACAAAATGAGAATGGAATAGAAATAAGATATTATAGCGGCGATAGATTGCCTTTCTACTGCAAGCAAGGAAATGCTGTGTTTTCGGGCCGACCAGCTAATAAACTTGGAACCACTGGGATATATAAGTATTCCGCAGAAGGAATAATAGGAAAAGCGGAAATAATAGCTTTTGACGAGATATGGAAAGGAAAAGCCAGCAAAATAAAGCTGTCTAAAATGACATTTGGGAGATATTCATGCCAGCAGCGTGAATGCATAGAAAAAGCGTTAGATCATTGCTGTGACACTTGCGAAAAGCTTCTTGGATTAAAAACAAAGATTGAGGCAGTCGTTGTTGTTTGGACATCCAAAAAAGAGCAACGAAGAACAATCTATAGTTGTAATAAGCCAGACTGGAAAGAACCGCATTCAATACGGCCTTACGCTTATGGTGTAGTCGGCCTGCTACAAGCGCAATTAGAGAAGTCAAGTTCCAATAAGGCCAATGGAATATTGCTTTATGATAAAGAAAAATCCCCCAATACTTGTGAATGTTGTTTAGAATGGCGACCTTTAGCAAAAACTCTGAACATCAGCGAGATTGAAGTAGAAGAGCAAGAGTGGAAAGACACTCAGACAAAGGCGATGTTGGCAATTTCGCTTTATTATCAACATGGAGACGTTCCTGAAATGTTTGGCGCATTGACATTCGATTTTGCAGAGACGCTAAAGGATAGCTTGTATACGACAGAAGATTTATTTTTGTATATAATATCTTGCCGGGATATGCTCTTGCCACTATTGGCTACTAACATTGAGCCAGATAGCGAGATGGAGATGATTCAATTAGAATACGAGGAAGCCAAAAAGAAAGAAGGAGTATAAAAATGATTTTTAGAGACAGAAAAATCGTGTCTTTTTCTGGTTATTGCCCGCTTAATTGTAAACATTGCTATACATATGAACTGCCTCTGCAAAACGGAAAAAATGATTTGGGTGAAATACCAGATATTGTTGAAAGTCTGGCAGATGCAGACGACTTTGATGTTATCTATGTATCGCGTAGTCGAGAAAACTTTATAGATGAGACAGCAGGAGCAAAACTGTTAGAATCTTTATATGAGGCTTATCACAAGCCAATGCTGGTGATAACGCGAAAAGACTTAAGTAATCTATGTATAGAACGCTTAGCAAAGTTAAACAAGAAGATGAAACAAGAAGAAAGACTTCTGACAGTTGCCGTTTCTGTTCCAGCAAATAAATCTTATTGTATTACAGAAGACGCGAAATGTGTTGTTGAACCGGAGAGCCGATGTATGGTGTTAAAGCATTTGCACGAAGCGGGAATTCATACGATATTTATGGCCAGACCGGTTTTCCCACGTGAAATCATACCGACAACAGAGATTGTTGATTTAATAGTGCGCTATGCGCCTAATATTGATGCCGTTGTTGCAAGTGGTTTGGCGATTAATAAACACATTTTGCAGCGGTTAAAAATGAAGAGAGAAGCCTTTCGCTATCTAAGTGGCAATCATGCGGAATTTTTGATTGGATCACAAGCAGAAAATATAGAATATATAGATGTATCTAATGAATTAAGTGAAATCCAGCATTGCTGTGGCAAACTAAATATTCCATTTTCAACACATAGTATGGAGGCGCTAAATAGCATAATGAGACTAGAAGAAAAGGCATTGAGGCAAGGGCTTGCGTAAAAGAGAGTCATTGAACTACTTTGCCTCGTATCGCAAAAATATTCGTGATTAAGCATTGGCTACGCTGAAAAAAACATAAGTCTTTATATTTTAACTGTCAAGTTGGCCTACGCATGGATATACGTAAGACAAAAGTGGCGGAATGTACGTCAGCAAAAGACCCCCAAGTGCGAATGTTTGACACTTACCCTCGATGTGGATTGATATATGCAGAATACCAGAAACACCTCAGATCCGACAATAGATCGGTTCTGAGGTGTTTTTATGCTCTGGTGTGTAGATCGAAAACTAAAAGATAAGTTAAGCGTTTACATACATAGTATAAGTGCGGGCATCCGACGTACCATCTGAATCTTCGGCGAACAAGGTCACAACCACTCTATATCTAACGCCAGATGTTCCTTGATAGTAAATAGTTCCGCCATGGGCACCACCATTATTACGTACCATGCCATCATCTGTTTTGTCGTATGCTTCTTCCAGAGTCCAACTATCACCATTGCTCGCAAAGAAATACATAGATTTCGCACCTATCTGAGATATAGGATACTTTGCAGTAATTGAAAAGGTTACGCCAATTTTGCCGTTTCCTTTAGCAACTGCCTTACAGGAATGAGACGAAATAATATCACTAGCTTGCATAGATGCCCCTGCAGGAACAATAAGATAGGCAAACAGAAGAGCTATGCAGAGTATCGCGGCAATACGAGATTTGTGTCGGGCAATCATTTGATAAAGTTCCTTTCAGTTAATTCTATTGATAGTTAAATAGAGTCAATCATGCAAATAATGTTTTCTTGGGTAATATTTGTATCGATTTGACATTCTAGGCAACCCCAAAACCAGGCCGCACAGTTAGAATTGTTGTTTTTGTAGAGATAATAAGTTGTTCCATTATGAGAGTATTCAAGAATATCCAAAGAATCTTTTTCAAAGGAGCGTGCTTCAGGAACATTATGTACGGTTATCTGCAAAGTAAGGTATTTGTCGAAGTTGCGATAAGACGCGTAAAAGAGAGTGTTTTCACCGTCCAATGGTATTACATCAATTGCAACTATGTCAAATTCATCAGGGATAACTGGAACAACTTTTTCGGTAATGCCATAAGCGCTTAGAGCGGCTTCCATTGTAGCGTATTGCATTTCTTCGGAAATAGCAATTTCTGCATCTTTATCATCATTTCCGGAATTTTCTATATCCTGACTTTCAAACATAAAGATATCAGATGTCCATTTACCTACCATCTGAAAAAAGCGTTCAATTCCAGAAGTAGAACACGCGACAAGAGAAAAAACACAGATCAAGACTGCGGCGATGAGCACTATGCTGCGAACAGAAAACTTGTGTTGTTTTTCCTTATGACTGTCTTGTGTGTGGACAGTGTTGCTCAAATCATCGCAGGGATAAAGCTGAAGGCCATTACCCTCGGGGGTGGCATAGCTGTTAAAAAATTCTTCAAGAGCTCGGGCGGCAGCTTTTTTGTCGGCATTACTGATGCCACCTTCGCGTTTTTCAATCACCTCCATGATGTACATGACCATATCCAGATTGCCGCCATCGGCGGCTTCCATATCTTTTTGCAGGAGATCTTCCAGTTCCTGCGTACTCAATTGGTCCAGATAGGAGTACATATCATTATTTTTTGATGTAGCCATACTCTGAACCTCCTTCACTTCATGTATGTAGATGTCGGCAAGGTGCTGACATAAAATCAAAATTAAAAATCAGGAAATTCATCCCTGATCCGCTTGCGTATTCTCTCAAGGCGTTTTTGACTTGTCCACACAGTAATTCCAAGCTCTGCTGCCACTTCCGCATGACTGGCATTCTCAATGAAGATTCGTCGGAACAGCGTAATGTCATCTTCTTTAAAATTATCATAGACAAGTCTGTATATTGCGGAGAGTGCGTCACTTGCGATCAACGCGTTAATAAAGTCGTCCGGCGCAGCAATATCTTCGGATCTATCGCCATGATCAACCCGTAGGCTTGTCTCACGCCGCTTGGCGCGGGCATAGTTCCGCATCTTATTCTTTAAGGTCTGCATCAACCAGCCTCCGATATTCTCGTGGTTGATTAACTCGCCAAACTTGCTCCATGCGTCATGAAAGGTATCTTGTACAAGTTCTTCGGCAACAGGCGCGCATAGCTTGTTTGTTCTAGCGTATCGCAACAGCTTCGGATGGTTAGCAATGTAGATTTCACTAAATATTATGCGTTGTTCCGACGTCATAGTATTCGCCCCACTTTCCCGTGCCAACGACGTTTATGATTTAGCCGTGCCGCTGACCTACAATCTCCTAGATAGTAAAACCTCATTATTATATTGGAGAGGTACGGGATCACATTACAGTTTTTTGAGAAATTTGTCGTTAACATATCGAATGAGATCCAATAGTCGCTGTGAATCTTCATTGTCAATGGACACAAGCATTTGAACGATATCTTTCTTTGCACTGTTGATAGTTTTCTCATAAACCAAACTATCAACGCTGACCTGAAGAGCTTCAGCAACTCTTAAGAGGCTTTCCACACTCAGCATTTTTTGACCGCGTTCAACCTGCTTGATGTGCTCGACGGAGATTTCGGCTCGTTCAGCGAGCCCCTCTTGCGTATATCCTTGATCGTTACGAGTGAGTTTTATGTTATTCCCAATGATACGCTGTAGCTGCTCTTTCGATTCGGTCATGTGTATATACCATCCTTCACCATTCCTACTAGTACCTATTATATTGTCCAGATAGGAATGATGAAATGTGCCAACAGAAACGGATGGGTGGTGCTATTAGGAATATAGTATAGCAGATTCTGTCAAAAAATAAAATATTTCTTCCTTGTATTATAAGAGTAGTAGTTTTTAGAGGTTCTCTCTAAGAACTATGCTGCACTGTAAGGGATACTGTGGATCAGTTATTTCCTCCTATGCTGATCACTCTTTTGCATTTTTTACATATAGATGAGATAAGGTGTGTCCACTCTGTTGAGTTCCATGATTTAACTTGACTGGTATATCTGCCGACCTATAGCTGTATCATGGCGGCTCTGTTTCCTTCCATTCAAGCAGTTCTGAAGACAA
>ERZ857998.1510-NODE-1510-length-25808-cov-48.475517_pt1 | contig 25808 bp, 20 predicted proteins | sample MGYA00519954_ERZ857998 | MGnify/ENA primary metagenome ERZ857998 (study PRJEB31778, sample SAMEA3449424) | human gut metagenome | biome: human gut; feature: human-associated habitat; material: faeces | place: United Kingdom | collected 2010/2012 ...
ACAAAAAGGATATTTTCACTCTTGAAAATATCCTTTTTGTCTACAGTCTGAAGAAACTCCTTAGGGAGTTTCTAAAATAGAAGTTATAATCCTTTAATAATATTAATAAAGTTTTCTCTATCCTCTTCATTTTCAAATAAATTAAACCAATCACATACTTCAACTGCAAAGTCTATAAAAGCAGCTCCCTGTGCAGTTATAATGTTTCCGTCTCTAACAACTCTATCTAAAACAAAGTTATTTCTTGGAAATGGGTCTTCTTCTCCATATCTTAATACATATTCTTCGTCCCATTCAACTATAGGAGTGGTATATTTTGCATCATTAAGTACTCCAGCCTTTGCTAAGGCTAATGTACCGGCACCACATATTCCTCCTATTAACTTTCCTTTTGAATTTAAATCATTAATTAAGTCTATAAATTCTTCTTTTATTTCTTTAAACCATCCCCCAGAAATTATTAAGCCTTCAACATCATCAGTTAAAATATCACTAATTACTTTTTCAGGCTTATATATAAATCCTGATCTTCCTTTAATTAGCTTATCATTATATGCAATTGGAATAACTTCTTTTCCAGCATCTGCACATAATAAGTGGCTAATTAAAGTTGTTTCATAATCTGTCATCCCATCAAAAATAAAAACTAATACCTTACCCATTTTATACCCTCTTTTCAATATTTTTATCATAAAATCTAGCGAATTATTATAATATAATTATACCACCTTGCTTAATTAATATTTACAACTAAAAGGAGCCTAATTTCTTGAATTAGGCTCCTTAATTGGCAATTATCTTACTAAACTTCTTATCTTTCTACTATTTCATTTTTTTCTATTATATTCTTAAATTGTGACAAATATCCTTAATGGTAAACTACTATTTCTTTTTAGATATAGCTTCCCTTATTTTGATTTTAAATTTTTCTTCATTTCCATCAAAAATAATCAGGCTTATTCCCATTTCCATTGCCCTATACTTAACAGCTGTTTTAATTGGATCCTTTGTAGCTACTAAAATTTTATATACATTTTTTCCTCCTATTTTATTACTATAGACATCTAATTCGTTTAAGGAGTTTTCATTGTATTTATCGCTATCCTTACAAGAAATACAAATAGCAACAGAATCCTTCACTGCAACTACATCTAATTCATTTCTAACAATCTTACTTTTATCATTCCATAAAAACATAACTCCACTTCTTACTTCATCTATCTCTTTAATTTCATTAATTATATTATTGGTTGCTACTTCTAGCCAAGTTCCACTTTTGAATATAAATGACTTTAGATATTCCTTCTTAAAATAAACCTTTATTTCTTTTTCTTCAGTAGTATAATCTATTCCCCCAATTCTTTTTAAGTATATAAGAATTTTACTCAAAATTACTTTTTCGTCTTTGCTTAATAAATTTAAATTTATCTTTATAACATTAGAATCTTCTGCATAATGAATAAAAATATTAGAATCATATAGTTTTTGTTTATACTTATGCCAAATTTCTAAATTCTTATAAATTGCTTTAGTTAATAATATCAAATCTTTTTTATTAGCTAATTCTGTTGAATCATTTATTACTTCTCCACCACTAGCCTTTATAATTTTATCTAACTCTAAATCTTCAAATTCTTCCCTTATTATTTCTACCTTATTATCAAATAAATATAATTTTTTATTTTTTATATCTATATATATAGCTTTTATAGAATTATCCTTGCATATATTAAACATTTCTAATGAGTTTATTCTGCTTCCACCTGTTAAATTAACTATTAAAGATTTATTTTTATTATCAAGTATGATTTTTCTTAATCCATTTATATCTCCTTCTATTACTATTAATTCTTGAAGGGTTGTATTTGGAAGATATGTTGTGTAGTAATTTTTTAATGATTTTAGAAAGGATTCATCTTCTTTTTTATATATAAATATTACTTTCTTTGGATTAAATCTTTTTGTTGCAAGTATATTAAATTCATTATGTTCATCTACTTGGGTTATTAAAATATCTATGTTCATATAATTCTTCCTTCTTAATAAATAAATATATTTTTAATTTGTCCCAATATATATAAATTTATCCTATTTATTAAAAATGATTTTTTTATATGTAAAAGCAGAAGGCAAAAAGTTCTATTAATTTCTTCATTAATTTCACTATATAAGTCAATCTGCCAACATAATTCCAACAATTATCCTCAAAAAAATTTTTTATAAAAGAAACAAACCCTGTAATACATTAATATTACAGGGTTTGTTATGGTACGGCGGAGAGGATTCGAACCCCCGACCAACTGGTTCGTAGCCAGCTACTCTATCCAACTGAGCTACCACCGCATATAGTTGTTCAACATAGACTATATTATCACAACTATTTCAATAAATCAAGCAACTATATTTATCTGATAAAATTTAATTATTATATATATCAGAAAATTCTATTTCTAACATTTGAATCTTGTTACTTTTTTCATCATTTAAACAATAATTTTCTTTTTCCTCCGCTTTTGTTATAGGTAATAGAATTATAAATTCACATCCTTCACCCTCATTGCTATTTAATATAATTTCTCCATCCATAGATTTAACTAAATAATGAACTAAGTCTAAGCCTATACCACTACCCAAAGTGTCACTATACTTATTGTTTTCCATTTGGTAAAATCTATTGAATATTTTTTCTTGATATTCCTTTGCAATGCCTGGTCCTTCATCTCTTACAGAAATTCTAATCTCAGAATTCAAAACAAATATATCTACATATACATTTGTATTACTATATGAGAACTTTATAGCATTAGATAATAAATTCATAATTATCCTATCCATAACTTCTAGATCTACTCCCATTATGCATTCTTCTTCATTTGTATCAAATATTAATTGAATGTTCTTTTGTTTTGCATATTTATCTATGCAATTTACTGTACTTTCAATCATAGAAATAATATCTATATTTTTCTTATTTAGGACATAGTAATTATTCTCTAGTTTTGTAGTGTCTATTAAATTATTAATTAATTTAAGCATCTTCAAACTATTTTTTCTTACTATCTCCATGTATTCTTTAGCCTTTTTATCAATTATGCAGTTATTCCCATAATTTATAACTTGCATAACGCTTAATATTACATTTAAATGACCCCTTAAGTCATGAGAAATATTTAACAAAAAGTTCTCTTCCCTTGTATTTCTTTTAATTGTTTCTGTTATGACTTTCACTAAATCATCTTTTGTTAAGTCCCTTCCACTTCGCAAAAAAAACTCATTTAATTTGTCCTTATTTGATAATAATTCCCTTCCTATAAATTCGCTATTAATCATCATAATAATTCCTTCCATAACAGTTATATATTTAATTTTTAACCCCATAATTATAGTTTATCATATACACTTTTTTACAACAAGATTTTTTGTAGTTTTTCCCAGTTATTATGTTGATTTTTCAATATTTTATATAAATGTATTACAAACATTTCACTTATATGGTTACTTTTCATTACATATAATAAATAAAAAAGGAGCTTTTTAGAAAGCCCCTTACAATATATTATTTATATTTTTTTCACTTCTTAAATAATTAGTTATTAATAATAAATATACTCCTGAAATTAGAAATCCAAGTGATCCTATTTGAACTATTATTCCTATTATAGTTCCTGTTGTGTTAGCATATATAGAAATTTTAAATATCTTTTCATAAGTTAATTCTAGTCTATTTATTGCATTTAATATTAATCCTAATAAAGAAAGTATTAAAACGTTTATCATGAACATAATGTATGTCATTATTATAGAATTAACAAAAGCCACATATTTAGCTAATCCAATGATATTCATTGATTTTAATAGCATAGCATTATTTATTTCCCCAACAAGAGGAACATCACTAAACTTAAATTCAGTCTCTTCTCCATTAATTCTACATGATATTCCATCCTTTAGTATAGCAATTGACATATCTTTATGTACTACTATATTTCTTATAGTATCCTTCTCATCTAAAGAAATATCTGTATCAATGTATACTATCATCTCCCCTCCTTCTTCACTTTTTATAGGAGAATTTTCAAAATTTAATATTCCATCTTGAAATGTAAATTTAAACTCATCTGATGAAATAACTTTTTCCATAGTTTTTTGTATAGCACTAATAGTTATAAAGCTAAATACTCCTTGTATAACACCAATTATTAAAGAAAATATTATTGAGTATAAAATTGCTTTTGAAAGTTTTTCTTTTATTAACTCCTTATACCCCTTTATACTAGTTATACTAATCTTTAATCTCTTTAGAAAGTTCATTTTTTCATTCATAATTCCTTAAACTCCTTAGAATTTTCTACTTATTTACTATTTTAACATACAATAATGATAATTTTTATAAAATTTAATTTTTAGGATTAAGTTTTAATACTTTTGTTAATGATTATAATATATGTTTTAAGGAGGTCAAAAAATGTATAGTACTAAATCCAAAAAGCGAAATAGATTTTCTCTCTTTAAATTATTCTCTATTTTACTTTTACTAATACTATTAGGGTTTACTGCAAATATTTATTTAAGCTCACAATATGAAGCATTAACATCTAAATTTTATACTAAATTTAATAACTATGAATTTTCTGATGCAAAATCTGTAATAAATAATAAAGTTTTAACTATAAAAAAGAATAAGCTTAATACTGACTTAACATCCTACTTTACTGATATCGTAAATAAAATTTGTTCTTCTTTATCTAATAATGAAATTAGCCCTGATTATGCTTTAGAAATATTAAATGAAATTAAAAGCTATAATGTATTAAATTCGTCTTTAGACAAATTAATTATTGCTTTAGATGATAAATATAAAAATATTCTACCTACTACTATTTCAAATGCTAATAATACAATTAATTCAGATAATGACTTCAAATATAATGAAGACAGTTATTTAAATCTTGGAATATCCGCTTTTAATGAAAAGGATTATGAAACTGCTATGAAATATTTTCATTTAGTTTCTAAATCATCTCCCAAAGATTATGAAATTGCCAAAGGATATATAAAGGATTTTGAAAAGAACTATAAAAATTATTTGCTTGAAAGTGTTGATGAGTTAGTTGCTAATAAATATTATACAAAAGCACTTAATATCTTATCTAATTATGATGAAAATCTTTTAAGTAAAGATGAAATAATTGAAATTCAAAATAAAATTAATTCAATAAAGTTATTTAAAGAAGAATATCAAGGAGATGATTCAGAGTATACTTCTAATGCAATTCTTCAAGAAATAACTCCAAATAATATAAATGGTTTTTCTATATCTAGTAAAACTCCTTATTTAGTTTACTTAAATTTAGATAAGCAGATGACTTATATTTATTCTGGTTCAAATAACAATTGGAATCTTATAAAAAAATTTAATAGTTCAACTGGTATAGAAGGTAAGGAAACCCCTAAGGGCATTTTTTCAGTTACTGATAGAGGTGACTGGTTCTATTCAGAAGAATTTCAACAAGGTGCTAAGTACTGGGTGCAATTTATGGGTGATTATCTTTTTCACTCACTTCCCTTTGATGAAACTCAGGAAAATATATTAGATTATACCTTAGGTAAGCCAGCTTCCCATGGCTGCATAAGATTAGCTGTAGAAGATGCTAAATGGTTATATGACAATATTGATGATGGAACAAAAATAATCATAAATTAAATAAATAGGGCTAACGAGACAGCCCTATTTTTCTATATACCAAAAAACTCTTACCAAAATCCAATAAATTGTATACCTTATTTAAAAATTATCATATAATATAAACACATTAATATTTAGTATATATGTCTTGATATGAAAAATCTATTATTATAAAAGGATCTTTTTCAGGATCTAGCCTACTAATAATATTAACTAAATTTTCTTGTGGTATTGCAACACATCCATATGTATATGAACCTAAATCACAGTGTAAAAATATAGCTGAACTCTTACCTGGAATTACTGGCCATCTATTATAGTCTATAACTAATGAATAATTGTAGTAACCTTCAAATTCAATTAATTTCTCTGCTGAACTCCATCTACCATCAGCTTCTCCAAATTGCATAGTGTTATAATAATCTGAATTTACATCATCTACCCAGTACTCCGTACCATCTAATTGCCTATATCTAATCTTACTTCCTGGATCAGAATTTATTCCAAATGCTTCTGTTAGCGAATATATTCCTGTTGGAGTACTTTTATCCATTTCATATACTTCACTAGCTACTTTCATTCCATTTTGTCCTAATCTTGCTGGAACCTTGTCCACTAAAATCCATTCATCATTACTATCTTTTTCCCAAAACACTAACTCTCCATAAGATCCACCTTTGCTTACAACTGTTATTATTTGACCAGACTTTCTAGATGCTACAGTATTTGAAATTCCCATTTGAGATGTACTTTTATTATTAGATACTTTTTCTTTATCTGTAGACTCTGTTTTTTCCTCTATTTTCTCTTCTATTTTTTCTTCATCCTCTTTTATCTGCTCTAATTTTTTATTATATGCATCTTCAATATTGGAGATATCCTCATTTGGATACTTTGTCTTAAACTTATCTATCATTTCCTTTGCTGAAGATATATCCTCATTAATTCCTTCTTCTATCTTATGTTTGGCTTCACTAACTTCAATATAATATTTTTTTATATTCTCTTCAATTTTTAATATATATCCATTTAACGAATTAAATATTTCCTTACTTAAATACTTATCATACTGTTCTTTGAAACTATCTAATTTTTCTTTAACTTTATCAATATTAACTTCATTTTTTATTTCTAAAAAATCTTCTAATATATTTTTATATAAAGTCAATATTTCATTATTTTTAGATTGATTTATGGATTCGATAGCTTCCTCGAAACTTCCATTTGAAATTTGTGCTTCTATCTTATTAATCATCTTTCTTTCATTATTAGTCTTATAAATGGAAATACTAAAAATAATAATAAATATAATTACTATAATAGATATCAATATCATTATAATTTTTTTATTCTTCATAACTACCTCCCCTGTATATGAATTCCTATGGAAAGTATACCACATAAAATCTTTCTATAAATTAATTAATTATTTCATTTTATGGTATTATTTATTTATAATAATTAAAAGGTAGGATAAAAATGAAAATATTTATTCCAAAAGATGTTAATTTTATTATTAATAAATTTTATAAAAATAACTATGAAGCCTATATGGTAGGTGGTTGTGTTAGAGATAGTATATTAGGTAAAGAGCCTAAAGATTATGATATAACTACTTCTTCTAAACCAGATAACACTATTTTGCTTTTTAATAAAACTATCCCTACAGGCTTAAAGCATGGAACTGTTACTGTTTTAATAAATAATAATCCTTACGAAGTTACAACCTTTAGAACTGATGGAACTTATTTAGATAATAGACGTCCTTCATCTGTTAACTTTGTTACAGACATAAAAGAAGATTTATCTAGAAGAGATTTTACAATAAACGCTCTAGCATATAATGAAATTACTGGATTAATTGATTATTTTAATGGAGTTAATGACATACAAAATAAAATAATAAGATGTGTTGGAGACCCTAATAAACGATTTAAAGAAGATGCTTTAAGGATGCTTCGTGCCATTAGGTTTAGTTGTCAATTGTCCTTTGATATCGAAATAAATACTTTAAATGCCATTAAAAAGAATTACTTACTTATTTCTAATATTAGTAATGAACGAATTAGAGATGAACTTTGTAAAATATTAATTTCGCCTAATCCCTCTAAAGGATTAGAGCTACTAAAAGAAACAAAGCTTCTAGAAATAATTTTACCAGAGATAAACTCATTAGTTGGCTTTTCACCTAAGTGTACTAATCATAATAGAAATGTTTTTTTACATACTTTAAAAGTTATTGATAATACTAAAAATAATTTAATATTAAGATTATCAGCCTTATTCCATGATGTAGGTAAAATAAATACATTAACAGCTCTTAATAATGGAAGCTTTTATGGTTTCCCTGGACATTGCCTTGAAGGCTCAATAATGGCTAAAAAGATATTATCTACGCTAAGATTTGATAATAATACTATAAATGTTGTATGTAAATTAATTGAACATCACTTAGTTTTAAATGTTAATACTATGCCTACAAAATATGAAGTTAAAAAACTATTAAATTCTGTTGGTAAAGATAATATACATTTATTGTTTGAACTTCAAAGAGCAGATATTAACTCTTTAAATAATCCTAAACCATTTTTAAAAAAGGTAGGTTATACTGAGGATTTAGTTAATGAAATTATACAAAATAATGAGCCGTTAGTGATTAAAGATTTAAATATAGCAGGAAATGACTTAATAAATGACCTAGGAGTAAAACCTGGAAAGCTAGTAGGAGAAATATTAAATTATTTACTAGATAAGGTCTTAGAAGATTCTACTCTAAATTCAAAAGAAACATTATTAAAATTAAGTAAAAGTTTCATAGAAAATAATTAAGGGAGCTGACTAAACAGCTCCTCTATTATTACTCTACTATAACTTCCTTACTTAATCCAAATAAATATAAATAGCTTCCTTTAACTTTTTTTCCTGTTATCTTTTCAACAGCCTCTTTATAATATCTTAATTGAACTCTATATTTATCTATAACTTCTTCTTCCATTCCTTCTACTACATAATCTGTTTTGTAATCTAATAGTACTATTTCATTATCTTCCTCAAATATGCAGTCAATAATACCTTGGAGTCTAACCTTTTCATTTTTATATTTTTCTTCAGGTAAAGTATTATCTACTTCTAAGCTACTGATTTCTGTATAAAAAGGAAGTTCCCTCTTTAATAATTTCCCCTCAGAATATGCAGTCATCATTCTTTTTCCTAGTTCACTTCTAAAGAAACCTGCAAAATTAGTTTTCTCAACAGATTTCACTTCTTCTTCAGAAAGTAAATTATTATTTTTCATATCTTCAATTTGATTTCTTATTTCTTCTCTTGTTGATACTTTATCTAAGTTTAACTTTTGCATTATGAAATGCACAGCTGTTCCTCTTTCTGATGCTGACAAACCTTTCTTTTCTTGAAGAAACTTAGGCTTTAATATCTCTTTATCTCTAAATATATTAACAGTTAATACATCATCATCTTCATGTTCATAAAGAGATCTCTTTAAATCAGATACAGATACATTACTTGGTAGCTTTTCTGCTAAGCTATATTTATATTCATAACCCAGTCTTTTACTTATCTCTTTATCTATACTTTTTACCTCTTGGTTGATAAATAGATTATCTTCATTAATTTCATCCACAGCCACTTCATCTTTTTCCACAATCAAATCATTTTTCCTCCACATTTTAACCTTCCATGTGGAAAAATCATTCACAAGTAGTCCATTATTCACACCTATATAATTTCTAAGATCTTCACCATCTTTATGCTTACATAATGCCATTCCAATCCAATCTAAATAGCTCTTGCCCTTTAACACTTCTGATGCTGGAACTATTTCCTTATCTAATGCGGCTGCTGATATCCACCTTGATATTGATTTTTGTAAATCCCTAGTTGCACCTGTAATAATTAGTTTTTCCTTAGCTCTTGTAAATGCAACATAAAGAATTCTCATTTCTTCTGATAGAGTTTCAAATAATATTTTCTTTTTTATAGCTTCTTTTGCTAATGTACTATATGATATTCTTTTTTCTAAATCTACATAATCTGGCCCAAAGCCTAAATCATCATGATATAAAATGGATTTATTTAAATCCATTAAGTTAAATTGCTTACCAAAGCCAGAAGTAAATACTACTGGGAATTCAAGGCCTTTGCTTTTATGAATACTCATAATTCTAACAACATCTTCATTTTCTCCAAGTACCTTTGCACTTCCCATATCTCCTGAAGAACTTCTAAGCTTATTGATAAAATTAATAAAGTTAAATAATCCTTTAAAGCTAGTTTTCTCAAATTGTTTTGCTCTTTGGAATAATATTTTTAAGTTTGCCTGTCTTAGCTTTCCATTTGGCATAGCCCCTACATATCCATAATAAGCTGTATCCATATATAAATACCATATAAATTCATCTATAGGTGTATATATAGCTTTCTTTCTCCACTTTTCTAAGTTATTAATAAATATAGTACACTTTTCCTTAAGTTCTTCATTAACCTCATGTTGGTCTTCTGACACTTCATTTATAATTTCATAAAAGTATTTTTCCTTATTTAAAAGTCTAATATCGCCAAGTTCTTCTGCAGTAAAACTAACTAATGGAGATCTTAAAACAGAAATCATAGGAACATCTTGCATTGGATTATCTATTATTTTTAATAATGACATAATTGTTCTTATTTCTATAGTTTCAAAATATCCTGTTCCTGTGTCAGCGTAAACAGGAATTCCTTCATATCCAAGTTCCTCTAAGAATAGTTCTGACCAATTTTTTGTTGCTCTTAGTAAAATAACTATATCCTTATATTTTAGTGGCCTATATTCTCCTGTTTCTTTATCTAAAACTTTAAATATCTTTCCTGTCTTTACATCTGGATTTAATAATTCTTTAATTCTCCTTGCAACGATTCTTGCTTCTAGACTTATAGCATCAACATCTTCCTCTTCTTCTGTTTCTTCATCACCTAAATTTACTTCTTCTATTTTATCTTCTTCTAAGTTATCTTTACTTCCAGCCTTATCTAAAATGTGAAGTTCAATAGGACCTGCTATAATTACATCTTTATCTTCATTTTCCTTATAGTTAGCACCTAAATTTAAAGCTTCTTCATCTGTATATTCTAATTCCCCAACATTTTCTGACATAACCTGCTTAAAAATATAATTAACTCCACTTATAACTTCTTCTCTACTTCTAAAATTCTTATAAAGTTGAATTTTTCTATTTAAACTTCCCTCTTCTAAAGGATACTTATTGTATTTATCTAAAAACAACTCTGGTTTTGCTTGTCTGAATCTATATATACTTTGTTTAACATCACCAACCATAAATACGTTTGGATTATCTAAACTCTTTCTTGACACTAAATCTATAATCGCTTCTTGAACATTATTAGAATCTTGATATTCATCTACTAGCACTTCATCAAAATATTCTCTAAAACCTTCAGATACACTTGATGGACTTATATTTCCTTCATCATCATATTTAATAAGTATCTTTAAACATAGATGTTCTAAATCATTAAAATCTAATAAGTTTCTTTCTCTCTTTTTTATTTTAAATCTCTCAATAAAATCTAATGTCAATTTACTTATCATCTTCATGTAAGGGTAAGATTTTTTTATTCCATCTAAAGCTTCTTCTATAGATATAGAGAAACTATCTTCAATTAGTTTTGATGTTTTTTTCTTAATACTATCTCTTATAGATTTTACTGTTTCTAAAGCTTCTATATCTGAAACCTTATCTTTTTTAACAGCTTTTAATCTTCCAAAATTAATTTTGCTTATTTCACTATAAAGTTCTTCTATTCCATAATTTAATGATTCTATAATTGAATTAAACATATTTAATTCATCACTGAAAGTTTGTAAATATGTTTCTAATCCTTCTGTATCCTTAATTAATTCAATAGCCTTATCTAAGGTCTTTATATATCCTGATACTTCAATATATATAGTTTCCTTTAATACTTTTATCCATTCTGTTTTATCTAAGTCTTGAATAGTAGCTACATTAAAACTCTCTGCACTATCTTGTAACCATTTTTCTGGCCAAGGTCCACTCATAGAAAATCTATATAAATCTAATATTATATTTTTTAATTTTTCATCATCTTTAGATGTACTATATGCTTCAATAAGATTCTTAAATTCCTCATCTTCATTTTCATAATAATCTTCAAACATATCATTAATTACTTCTAATTTTAATAATGTATTTTCTGTTTCATCTGCTATTCTAAAGGTTGGATCAAGATCAATAATATGATAGTAATTTTTAATAACATCTAAGCAGAAGGAATGCATAGTAGTTATATTTGATCTACTTAAAAGAGTTAATTGCCTTTGTAAAACCTTTGAATTCGGATTAACTTCTAAGGCCTTTGATATAGCATCTGCTATTCTTTCTCTCATTTCTGCTGCTGCCGCTGATGTAAATGTAACTACTAATAGCTTATCTATATCTATTGGATTATCCTCATTTGTTATAATTCTAATAATCCTTTCAACTAAAACTGCTGTTTTCCCTGATCCTGCTGCTGCTGCAACTAAAAGATTGCATTCTCTTGTTGTAATTGCTTTTAACTGATCTTCAGTCCATTTAGTGCTTCCCATATACTATTCTTCTCCTCCCTTCTCTACTTCATCTTTTATTAACTTCCACGCTTCTTCATTACTCTTCTTTAATATGATTTTATATTTGTTGTTTTCTATAGAAGTATCAAATTGACATATTGATGAATAATCACAATAATCGCAATATGGAGTATTATTATTTTTACATGGGACTATTTTTATTTCTCCACTTAACATCTCTTCGCAAAGTGATGCCATTTTATCATTAACATATTTTCTTAATATATCAAATTGTTCCTCTGTAACTACTGAACTTGTAGCTGTAAAGTTTCCATCCTTTTTTATTGCTGCTGGAATAATTAATGAATATGCAGATTCTATATCGCTATCCATTGCCTTAACAACATTTATATCCTTAAGTAATAGCCCACTCATTTTTAACTCTTTTAAAATATTATTTTTTATTTCTTCTTCTGTAAGTTGCTTTTTAGATTTAATTATTGGATCATCTATTTTAAAATATAATATTGCCCCAGGCATAGCTTGTTTTTCTAATATATACTTTGAATTTTTAATAAGAGCATCTAAATAAACTAGTAATTGTATTTGTAATCCATGATAAACTTCTGTTAGATTAAACTTCTTATTTCCTGACTTATAATCAACTACTTTAATATAAGTATTCCCATCTAAGTCTAAGGTGTCTATTCTATCTACTCTACCTACTAAATATACTGTTTCATTAGATGGTAAATCTATCTTTATTGGCTCACCGTCCTTAAAGCCTCCAAATTCAAATTCATTTCTAAATACTTCAAACTTTCCTTTTCTCATCTGTTCTGAAATAACCATAACAGATTTAGTTATAGTCCTTTTAAATCTATCTGCAAAGTATTTATATTTCTTTGTACTATTTAATATTGAGTTAGTATCACCTTCAAGCTTTTTATCTACTAATTGATTAACTATAATTTTACACTTTTCTTTATTTAAGTCAGACCAAGCTATCTTTTCTGTTCTAATTTTATTAGTAAAATCATCTAGTATGTCATGCATAAATGAACCTAAATCTGGTGCTGAAAATTCATATACTTTTCTATCTCTTGCTTTAAGACCATATTGAACATAATAAGAAAATGGACATTGAGCGTATTTTTCTATTCTTGATATATTGAATACAAGCTTTTTATTTTCTAATTGATAAAGTCTTCTTATTTTGTCTCTAGGAACTTTTTCTACTAAGTTAGTATAAGTAAGTCCTTTAAACATTGTATTTGCTTTATTTCTAAATACTTCATCATTTTCAAACCATTTAAAGGCTTCTGCCCAATATTCATCTACAGCTTCCTTTTCAAACTCCATTCTTAAGGCAGAAATTAATTCATTAAAGGTTGGAATTGGAGCAGTAATCTTGCTAAACTTATCTTTTTTATCTCTTAAATTATATATTTCACTCTCTTCTATAACGTTAGGTAGTATTTTTTTTAGCCTTGGAATAACTATAGATGGTCTTAATGACTTACCTTCAAAGTCTGCCATAGGGAATGTTATCATTAAGTATTCTGACGCTATTGTCAATGCTGTGTAAACAATAAATTGTTCTTCAAAGGCTCTACTCCTTGTATCTGAAGCCAATCTTATTCCAATGTTTTTTAATATATCTCTTTCTCTATCATTAATTATCCCTTCATCTTTGCTTACTGCTGGTAAAACTCCATCATTTACTCCTATTAAATATAAGGCTTTTACTTCTCTTCCTTTAATCCTAGATATATCTCCTATATTTACTTGATCTAAGGCCATAGGAATTACTCCTATTTCTTTTTCTTCAAATCCAGATATAAGAATTTTAGTGAATTCCTTTATTTCTATAACTTCATCTCCAAGAACTTCAACTAACTGATCTAATATTTCCATAACCATTTCAGGAACTTGTATATATTCCTTTATTTTATCTTGAAGCCCTAATTCATTAAATTCATCCATCCAATTCTCTAAAGTTTTAAATACATCTAATTCATCTAAAAACTCATATAATTTTGTTGCTATATCTCTTACTGTCTTTTTGCCCTTTATATTATTATGGAGTTTAATTAGTGGAGCTCTTATTTCTTCCATAATCTCTAAAACTAAATTTTCATCTTCAGATATATTTTCTTTATCATATAAATCCTTAGTCCATTTATATCCTTTTATTCCATTAGCCAAAACATAATTTTCAAGTATATCTATATATTTTCCTTCTATATTAACTAATCCACTTTTTAAATATTTAAACATGCTTTCATAAGACCAATTACTAGTTAATATTTCTAAAGATGAAATTATTAAAACTACTAAAGGATTATCAAGTATTTCTCTCTTCTTATCTAAGAAAAATGGAATTTGATAGTCATTGAATATAACTGTAGCTATCTTTTCATATTCATCTATATTTCTACAAACAACAGCTATATCCTTATATCTATATCCTTTATCTCTTACCATTACTAAGATGTCCCTAGCTATAGTATCAATTTCTTCATAACTATTATTAGCCTTATAAAGTCTTACGTTATCTGCTTTTCCCTTATATGGTCTAAATGGATAAGTAAAAAAGTGCTTTTCTAAATGTTGTAGATCTTCACTATTTAAGAATCTATAGGAATATCCCTTATTTAAGTCTATAGGCTCTAAATAAGATATATTCTCTCCTCTCATCATATTTAATATGGAGTTCTCAGTATTCTTTATAGCATCAAATATATCTGTGTAATCTACTTCTTTTCCTCCACTTAAACTATCACTACATAATGTTATATTCACTGTTTTAGCCCTTTTAGCTAATACTTTTATTACCTCTAGCTGTTGAGGAGTAAATGTAGTAAACTCATCTATCCAGATTTCACTTCCATCATATACATTACATTCATTTAACTTTTTTGCTAATAAAGTAAGCTCATCATCTGAATCTATAAATCTCTTATGAAGTACCTCATTAAAATCATTATAAATGACTTTTAAATCATTCATTTTCTTTTTTAATTCTTCATCATGAATCTCTTCTTCTTTATCTCCTAAAATTTCCGAGGAAATATTATATTTTTTGAATTCAGTTATAGCTTTTGAAACTATTGATGAAAAACCTTGTTCCTTACTCATTCTATTAAAGTATTGAAGATTATCTCCATTTTCTCTTAATAGTTTATATACAAGCATATTTCTTCCTGAATCACTTATTTTTATATCTGTTCTTCCACCACATTCCTCAAATACTCTATGAGCCATTCTTTTAAAGCTTAATACTTCTCCTCTTAAGAAACCTTTTTCTGTAACTATATCTAAAAACTTTTTTTCAGTATCAAATGTATATTGTTCTGGAACAATTAATATAAGCTTATTATTTCCAGTATTATTTTCAATTTTCTTTTTAATTTGCTCTAGACAAAACCTACTTTTTCCGGTGCCTGCCCTTCCGAAAATAAATCTAATTCCCATACAAACACTCCTATTATTTAATATTTTAATTATACCCTAAGTGCTTCAATAAATTCTTTTTTTAATAATCCCATAATTATAGTATCTAAATATCTTCCTGAATAGTAATACTTGCTTCTTCTTATTCCCTCTTCCTTAAAACCACATTTTTTATAACAATTTATAGCTCTTTTATTATCACTTACAACTTCTAATTCTATTTTATGAGCTTGTCTACTATTAAATAAATATTTACATAATGTTTTTATGGAATCTTGTCCGTATCCTTTATGCCAATAATTTTTTCCTATAGTTATCCCAATTGAATAAACATCTACAGTATAACTATTCTCCTTATAATAGACATACCCAATAACATCACTAAAGTTATTTACTATAACTAGTTCCTTTTTATTAGGCTTAGTAAGATGATGAAATTGACTATTTATATATTCCTTAGTCATAATACCAGTCGCTAGTCCATTATATTTTAATACATCTTTATGGGAACATATATCAAATAAGATATCTATATCTTCTCTTACCACATCTCTCATATATATTTTTTCTCCGTATATCATGTCTCCCTCTCCTTCATCTTTTACCATATAATATTATTATAAATCTTTTATATATAATAAAAAAAGGGCTACATCAGCATATATATTTTTTATAAATTTATATTCTTAATAAAAAACTGCATTACTATGAATACATCTCATGGCAATGCAGCTTTGTTTATTTTATTTACTTTCTAGAATTGCTAATGCAGCAGCACCTAATACCCCTGCCTTACTTCCTAATACTGCTTTTTCTATCTTACAGTTATTATATATTGTCTTTAAGCATCTTCTTTCCATCTCATAATCTATTTTATCAAATACTATTCTACCAGCTTCACTAACTCCTCCCCCTATAATTATCTTATCTGGATCAAATGAATTAGCTATATTAGAAATAGTTATTCCTAAATATGATAATGCATCATTTAATATATCTTTAGAAACCTTATCTCCCTTTTCTGCTTCTAAGAATACTTCCTTAGCAGTTACCTCTTCATAATTCTTTAAAGAAGTTTCTACTTTGCTTTCTATAGCTTCTTTTGCTCTTTTCATTATAGCAGTTCCTGATGCTAATGCTTCTGCGCAACCAGTATTACCACATCCACATCTAGGGCCACCCTTCATAACTGTAATATGTCCAATTTCTAAAGCATTTGATGTGCTTCCTCTAAATAAGCTTCCATTTAAAATTGCACCTCCACCTATTCCAGTACTTACTGTAACATAGACCATATTTTTACTTCCTTTTCCTGCTCCAAACATATACTCACTTAAAGTAGCAACATTTGCATCATTATCTAAATAAGTGTCTATTTTATACTTTTCCTTTATAGGTTTTACTATATTAAAATTCTTAAATGGTAAGTTTGGTGTGTAAACTATTAATCCATTTTCAACATCTAATGGTCCTGGTGAACCAACTCCAATGGCTTTAATTTCATCTATATCAGTTCCTATTAAGACATCATCTATAGTTTTTATTATTTTATCTAAAACTACAGCATCACCCTTTTGAGCTTCAGTTTTTACTGTAACTTCTTTAACTATATTTCCATCTAAATCAACTAAGGCAGTATATATCTTAGTTCCCCCTAAATCTACACCTACTACATACTTTTTTTTCATCTTTATCCTCCCAGATATACATACTCATTATTCTTCATTAATATAAAAATAGTATATCATTCACGGAAATTTTTTACAATAAAATAAGTTCCTACTTTCTATTACTTTGTTTTTTGCACAAAAAAAGCATCTAATATTCATTAGATGCTTTTGGCGGAGAAACCGGGATTTGAACCCGGGCGCCAGTTACCCGACCTACGCCCTTAGCAGGGGCGCCTCTTCAGCCACTTGAGTATTTCTCCATGTGCCCTCATAAAAGGTTATATGGCGGAGAGAGTGGGATTTGAACCCACGGTACCCGCAAAGGTACGCCGGTTTTCAAGACCGGTGCCTTAAGCCAGCTCGACCATCTCTCCAGATTTCGTCTTGCGACAAGTATGATTATATCAACATAAAAATATTATGTCAACATTTTTATTATTTTTTTATTCTAATAATAATTAGAACCACTTTTTTTTGTTAAAGTGGTTCTAAGAATTAATTATTTTCTAATTTCTCCATGTTTCTCATAATTAGTTACTTCTGTTATTGCATTCTCTTCATTAACAAAAACAACTCTTGGTTTGTGGAGCTTAGCCTCTTCTTCATTTAATTGACAATAACTCATTATTATTATCTTGTCTCCAACTTGTACACACCTTGCTGCTGCGCCATTTACACAAATAAGACCTGATCCTCTTTCACCTGCTATAGTATATGTTTCGAATCTATTTCCATTATCTATATCTACAACTTGTACCATTTCATATTCTAATATTCCTGATGCTTCTAATAATTCTTCATCTATTGTAATACTACCAACATAATTTAATTCTGCTTGAACTACTCTTGCTCTATGTATCTTAGCTTTTAACATGTTTAATTTCATTTTTTTCTCCCCAATATCTATATTTTAAAAGTAAAATTATCTATTAATCTAGTTTTTCCTATATATACTGCTATTGCAATTAAAGTATCTCTTTCTATAATATCTACTTTTTTTAGATTTAAAGCATCAACAACTTCAACATAATCTACTTTTGCTAATTCTTCATTAGATATTATATCTTCTATAATTTTTTTGATAATACAGCTATTTCTTTCTCCATTATTAATAAGTCTATGGGCTTCTTTTAATGCTCTATTTAATACTATTGCTGCAGCTCTTTCATCTTTAGATAAATAAACATTTCTAGAACTTTTAGCTAATCCATCTTCTTCCCTAACAATCGGACAACCTATAATTTCTATATCTATATTTAGATCCCTTACTAATCTCTTTATTACTGCTAATTGTTGTGCATCTTTTTCTCCAAAATAAGCTCTATCAGCCTTTACTATATTAAATAGCTTAGTTACAACTGTACATACACCTCTAAAATGAGTCGGTCTACTCTTACCACATAATCCTTCTGTTAAACCATTCATATTTACAAAGGTAACGAAATCATCACAATACATTTCCTCTGGAGTAGGGTTAAATATAATATCTACATTATTTCTATTACATAATTCTTTGTCCTTTTCTAAATCCCTAGGATAGCTTTCTAAATCCTCATTAGGTGCAAATTGTGTAGGATTAACAAATATACTAACAATAGATTTATCATTTTCTTTAGAAGCTCTTTTTATCAAGCTCTCATGACCTTCATGCAAATATCCCATAGTTGGAACAAATCCTATAGTCAATCCTTCTTTCTTCCATTCTCTAACTAAGTCTCTTAGCTCATTAATATTATTAATAACCTTCATAATTATCTCCTTTTAATATAGCTTTTCTATAACTTCATCGCTTATTTTAAAACTATGCTCTTCTCCTGGAAAACTACAATCTTTCACATCATTTATATAACTAGCAAAAGCTTTCTTCATCTCATCTCCAAGATTTGCATATTTTTTTACAAATTTAGGTGTAAAATCACTAAATAAGCCTAACATGTCTTGATAAACAAGTATTTGTCCATCACAATTTACCCCTGCTCCAATACCGATAGTAGGTATACTTATTGATTCAGTAATAAGCCTTGATAACTTTTCAGGAACACACTCTAAAACTACTGCAAAAGCTCCTGCCTTTTCTACAGCCTTTGCTTCTTCTATTAATCTTCTAGCAGCTTCTTCATCCTTTCCTTGAACTTTAAAGCCTCCAAAAGCATTTACTGATTGAGGTGTTAATCCTATGTGAGCCATAACTGGTATAGAAGCTTTTACTATAGCTTCTATCTTATCACATACTTCTAAGCCACCCTCTAGCTTTACACATTGTGCTCTTCCTTCTTTTATTAATCTCCCTGCATTAACAACTGCATCATAAACTGAAGTCTGATAAGACATAAAAGGCATATCAGCAACTATTAACGCATTTTTTGCTCCTCTTGCTACTGCTTTTGTATGATGTATTATATCTTCCATAGTTACAGATAGTGTATCCTCATATCCTAAGCAAACCATACCCAATGAATCACCAACTAATATTCCATTTATTCCTGATTCATCAATTAACTTAGCCATTGAATAATCATAAGCTGTTAACATAGTAATCTTTTCATTATTTCCTTTAGCATTCCTAAAAGTCACCACTGTGTTCTTCATATATTCCTCCTAGAATTTCCCTAATTTTCTCATAATCTCTATCTTTATTTTTTTCTAATGCTAAACTTAAAATTTTATTAGACAGACTTATATATATATCTTTATCCTCTTCTTTTATATTTAATAAATGCCTATTAATAGTATTAAAATCTCCTCTTTCTACAGGTCCCGTTAAACTATTAATTACTCCCTTATTATTTATTCCTTCAATATTCTCCTTAATTAATGGATATAATGCATTAATTGCCTCTTTCTCTGTAAATCCATATTCTTTAAGATAATTTAAAGAAATATTAATAAGCCCAATTATTAAATTACTTGAAATAACTGAAGCTAAGTGATATAAAGTCTTATCACTTTTTTCTAATACCTTTGTTCTGTTTCCTAAGGATTCTATAAATAATTTAACTTCATTTATATACTTCCTATCACCTTCTATGGTTATAAATGCATTTTTTAGAGATTTGTAAGAATTATATTTATCTGATATTGGAAATATTGGGTGAATAGAATAGCCATATGCCCCATAATGACTTATATTTGAAAATATATTTGACGATAAACTTCCACTTAAATGACAAATAAATTTGTTTTTTATAGACAGATTCTTTATTTTATTCCACACTTCCAGAATTTTATCATCTGGTGTTGAAATAACAATAGTATCACTTTCTTCGACTAGATTTTTTAATTCCTTATATTGATTAGTATTGGTAAATAATGAAGCTTCTAATGATGAATTTTCATTTCTGCTATAGTATCCCGTAACATTAATTCCTTTATCCTTCAGGTACTTTCCCATGGAAAATCCAACTTTTCCTGCTCCTATAAATCCTATTTTCATTATTATCACCTCCTATAAAAAAGAGTATGATATCTATTAAAATAAAGTCTCATTCTACTAGATATGAGCTGCCTAAAAAAAATTATAAAATGGTGCAGTTTATATTCTAATACTACCCATTAATAAAATATCATAATTTTCATAATTACTCAACAAATAAAAAATATGGAAATACAGTGCATATTACTTTCATCTTTTTTAGATTTAATCTTTATAACAAAGAAAGACTAAATCTAAAAATATAGATTTAGCCTTTAAAATTTAAATTACTTAATTACCTTCATATTTCCCATATATGGTTGAAGTGCAGTTGGAATATTTACTGAACCATCTTCATTTAAGTTATTTTCTAAAAATGCTATTAACATTCTTGGTGGTGCAACAACTGTATTATTTAATGTATGAGCAAAGTATTTTCCCTCTTTAGAGTTTACACGAATCTTTAAACGACGTGCTTGTGCATCTCCTAAGTTTGAACAACTTCCTACTTCAAAATATTTCTTTTGTCTTGGTGACCATGCTTCTACGTCTACTGATTTAACTTTAAGGTCTGCTAAATCTCCAGAGCAACATTCTAAAGTTCTAACTGGTATATCTAAAGAACGGAATAAATCTACAGTATATTTCCATAGTTTTTCATACCAATCCATACTTTCTTCTGGTTTACATACAACTATCATTTCTTGCTTTTCAAATTGATGAATTCTATATACTCCTCTTTCTTCTATTCCATGAGCTCCCTTTTCTTTTCTAAAACAAGGAGAATAACTTGTTAAAGTCTGTGGTAATGATTCTTCTGGTAATATAGTATCTATATATTTACCTATCATAGAGTGTTCACTTGTTCCAATTAGATATAAGTCTTCCCCTTCAATTTTATACATCATAGCATCCATTTCAGCAAAGCTCATAACTCCTGTTACAACTTCACTACGTATCATATATGGAGGAATACAATAAGTAAATCCACGATCAATCATAAAATCTCTTGCATAAGAAATTATAGCTGAATGTAATCTGGCAATATTACCCATTAAATAGTAAAATCCACTTCCAGCAACTTTTCTAGCACTATCTAAATCTAATCCACTTAATTTTTCCATTATCTCTGTATGATATGGAACTTCAAAACTTGGAACAATAGGTTCTCCAAAACGTTCAACTTCTACATTTTGGCTATCATCTTTACCGATTGGAACACTTGGATCAATTATATTTGGTAAAGTTAACATTATAGTATTAACTCTTTCAGCTAATTCTGATTCCTTAGCTTCTAGCTGAGATAGATACTCTGAATTTTCAGTTACCTTCTTTTTCATTTCCTCTGCTTCTTCTCTTTTTCCTTGTGCCATTAAAGCCCCAATTTGTTTTGATAGTTTATTTCTATCAGCTCTTAAAGCTTCAGCTTGTTGCTTAGCTTCTCTAAGATTTTTATCTAATTCTATTACCTCATCTACTAATGGAAGCTTACTATCTTGGAACTTATTTTTTATATTTTTTTTAACTATCTCTGGATTTTCTCTTACAAATTTTAAATCTAACATTATTTATACCTCCTAATATTTTATAATTTTATTTTTTTCAATAAAAAAGAACTCTTCTTCCCCGAAAAGGGACGAAAAGCTCCGCGTTGCCACCCTAATTAGTAGCATAATAAATATGCTACTCTCTCAAATAATTTAACGGTTTGTACCGTACTGCTCATCACAGTCCCTCCAAGGTGGATTCATATCATATCACTATCGATTTACAGCACCCATCGACTCTCTTAAAGCAAATATTGATATTACTAGCCTCTTCAACAGTTTCTTATATTTATTCTTAATATATTATAAAAAAATATCAATGTCAATAACTTATTTCGTCATCACATAAGTCTCTTGTACATAAAATATCTACTCCTGTATTAAGTATGTTCTTACATATTATGTCTCCTGCATTTATTGGGATACTCACATATATTCTTCCCAATACTTTAGATAACTCTCTCCAAATATTTATATCTACTTTTTCGCTAGATTTAACAGATACCACCCTGTATTTATCACTTCCCTTAACTCTAACTACTGATGTAAATATAGCCTTATTATTTTCATCTATGTTATACATCTTCAAACTCCTTTATTCTACTTGAAATTATCTTAGAATCTTTAGAATCATCTACTATATCAGTTACATTTTTATCTAGTTCTCTAGCTAATATATTTACTATCTTTTCTAAGCAATAAGATCCATGACAATTACCAAATCCTGAGCCAGTTCTTCTCTTTACACCTTCTACAGTTCTAGCACCTAGTGGTCTCCTTATTGAATCTACTATTTCTCCTTCAGAAATGTTATTACATACACAAATTATTTTCCCATATCTCTTATCTAATGAAATTACTTCATTTGCCTCTCTCTTTCCTAATTCTCTAAACTTATATACTTCTCTTCTTTTATCTATAAAATTCTTTTTTAGAGTGCAGTTTAAGTTATTAGCAATAGTATCACAAATCATTTTAGCTATAGCTGGTGCTATAGTTATTTTTCCATAATGGGTTCCTGTTACTCTAATATATCCTTTATCAATTTCACTTTCATCTATTAACATGGAATCCTTATTGTAACTTTCTCTAAAAAGATTACTAATATTCTTATGATTTAAATTATTTAACAACTTATTAGCATAAAATAGATTATCACTTAAACTAGTTTTTTCAGTACTTTTAATTCCTATTAAAGTTCCTGTAGTTGTTGTAGGTGTACTTAAAATAAATGTATCTTTATCAAGAGTTTCTATAACTATTTTATTTAACTTATTTTTATAATTATCTTCTACTAATAGATAGCTCATATTTTTGAATTTTCCATTTTCCCCATCTTCGTTCTTATCTTCAACTTTACCATTCTCTTTAATATATATCTCGTGTGGTATAGTATTAATAACTACTTTACAACTAAACTTATTTTTATTAGTTGTAACCCTAAACCCCTTGGATAAATTTTGAATATTTAATACCTCTTCCTCTAATCTAAAAATAACTCCATTATCAAATGCTACTTCTGCATATGATATAGCTAAATCATAAGGAGCTACTATTCCTATATTTTCTGAATAAAGCCCTTTCTTAATATTATGTTTTATATTAGGTTCTATATCATAAGCATCTTTATCATCTATTAAATAAACTCCATCTATTCCTCTAAGTTTAGCCCTTTCATACATTTCCTCAAGTTTTTTAACTCCATTATCATCATTTACAACTCTTAATGCTCCTATCTTTTTAAAGGGAACATTAAATTTTTTGCATGTTTTTTGCATAATTGAATTGCCTATATATTCATATCTAGCCATTACATCATCTGATGTTTCAGAGCCATCATATACAATAGATGTGTTTACAAAAGATATATCATCTGCTATATCATAATCTCTTTCTATTACTGCTATATTAAAATTATACTTAGATAACTCGTAGGCTACAGCACAACCTATAATACCTCCACCTAATATAAGAATATCATAATCCATATCTTCCCCTCCTATATTTATAGTAAAAATCCCTTTTCTTTTAGTTCATTAATTATGCATTGTATATCTTCTTGACTATCTGCAGCTATTGTATGAAGATGAATTCCATCAGTTAAATCTGATAAAGGTTTAACATTTTTGTTTTTGAATTTATTTTCAAATTTATTTAAATCATTTAAATTTTTAATCATTAAATTGGCTCTTATTTCTCCATAAATAGGATGCTCAATAATTACATCTTCTATGACTCCACCATATTTTATTACTATCTCTAACTCTTCAATAGTTTTACTGCTATTATGATTAACTGCTATTATAGACTTAACTTTATTAATATCCTTATTATATATATATCCATCGGTTGTTGCGATAATATTTTTCCCCTCTGCTCTTAGTATTGCAATATCCTTAACTATAATTTGTCTAGTAACATTAAATAAAGCTGCTAATTCTGTTCCTTTAATAGCTCTATTGCTTCTAATTAATAAATTTATAATGTCTTCTCTTCTCTTTTTAGAACTCATAAATCACCTCAAAATTAATTTTTATCATCACAAATTTTAATTATATTAAGCATCTTATTTTCTTTTTTTATATTTCTACTATGGTGATATCGAACTACATCTAATAATTCTGTATCATGCTGAAATCCATTTTTAATTAAAATCCCTAATCCTATATTAGGATGGTTATAATAAACATTTATTTGCTTAATATTATCATATTTTTTTATTTTTCCCCTTGTTAACTTATCTAATAATACAACTGTAGATTTTTCTAATAGTGATAAATGTATCTTTCCCTTTCCTATATCATGTAATAATGCAGCTCTTCCTAGCTTATACATATCTACATCTATATTTAAGTTATTTCTCATTTTTATTGAATCCTTACATACCCTTATACAATGATGTTTATCATTATGTTTAAGAGTATTAAATATTTTTATTTCATTTTCATTTAGAAATTTAGTTACGTATGTATAATCTATTTCTTTAAATAATGATATAAAACCCCAAATAAATTGTTTTATTCTATAGAAACTCATTAAATCACCCTTATTTTTTAGTAGTATCTATCACATATAAAAATAATAACATTATATATTTTTATTATCAATTCATATAAATTTTCAAATTTCAATTTGTAAGAAAGGATATAGATATTACATTATTTACACCTATAAGGCTATAAGTTGCTATAATATAATATCTATATCCTAGTATAGTAGAACAATATAATTTTAATATTTGGCTCTGTTAGATTAAATTGTTGATTTTATATATAAAATTAGGTTGCCTTAATGCTAAGACAACCTAATTTTAATAATTCTTAATAATATGTTACATAGTTTATATTATTCAAGATTAATATTTTTATCAAGTACATATGTGTATTTTTCACCGTTTGTATTGCACAAACTGTTATTGTTCCAGAAAATAATTTAAAAACTGTCCGCTAGT
>ERZ857998.1512-NODE-1512-length-25795-cov-41.910723_pt1 | contig 25795 bp, 27 predicted proteins | sample MGYA00519954_ERZ857998 | MGnify/ENA primary metagenome ERZ857998 (study PRJEB31778, sample SAMEA3449424) | human gut metagenome | biome: human gut; feature: human-associated habitat; material: faeces | place: United Kingdom | collected 2010/2012 ...
TATAATTTTCCATAATTTCATCTCCTTTTTATGATTTCATACTAATTTTACATAATAATCTAAAATGATTTCAACTATTAAATAAAAACTTTTATTTAATAATTGTAAAAATAATTAAAAACTTTTTAATAAAAGGCTCTGTTTTAAATCAAGGTTGATAACAGATAGTATAAAAGTGGACAAATCGTAATCTTGTCCACTTTTATTTTAAATCGCAATATAATTCTATTGTTTCTTCTTATTTTTTTTCTTTTTATCGAAAACACCTATAATTACCAATGTCATGAATAGTGCTGTTGCTATATATATGAATCTGTCCACTAATGCTACCTCCTATATATTCTCTACAAAAATCTAAATTCCACCTATTTTGCAGTTACATTTAAAGCAATCTAATCGCAAAATTGCTATCGAGTAGTTTAAAACTGTATATTGGTATTATACATAATTTATAGAATATAATTCCAGTGTTTATTTAAATGAAGTCCAATTTAAACAAATATTGGTTTTCTAATCTTAAATTCCTTAACCATAGTATAACTATGTGCTATATTACCATGAACTATCAAATTTTTAGTTCTCACTATATCTTTTTCTGTACTGAATGTATTTATCCATTTATGCCACTTTAAATAATTTTCAAGGTATTTTCTAGCCACACCGTTAAATCTCGCCATCCACTTCTTCAAATTAGAATGTAGGCTATTTATGTGGTTTATATGGTATATATCTTCTTTGTGTCTACCTCTTTTTATTCTCTTGTGGTCTAAATTCATATCTATAGCAAACTGGATGTATGACTTGTTCGAATCTGTACATAAAATAGAATGTTCCCCTATACGATTACTATATAAACGTTCCAATTCATTAGCAGTAACTCTCCCAGTACATAATAATTCAATTATAATATTTCCTTGTCTATCAAGAGCAGTACCCACACACTTATTCTTCAGAAATACCTCTTTTCTTAACTTGTTTGCCTCTTTTACGAGAAGTTATTGGCATATTTATAGGTTTAGTTCCTTTGTATGAATAAGCAAAGAAAACTTCATCTGCTTCAACTACTCCCTCAACGGAACCTACACCAAGGAACTCACTAATACAATTAAGTATCTTATGTCTCCACTAAAAAGAAGTTGCTATATTAATTTCTACTTCTTCAGCAAATTTCCTTATGGAGTAACCATTCAACATACACTTAGCATACTTTAACCATTTATCTAAAGACTTTTTTCTTTTATAAGTTGCAGAATTGGTAAAATCAGTGAATGAGTTTTGGAAATTTCTGCATAAATATCTTTGCACACCATTCCTTTTTCCATTTCTAACGACATCAATACCATTACAATGACAACAAACTCTACGTTTAGAAAATCTCATTTCTTTAACTTCTTTACTTACTTATGTAACTTGAGAACCTAAAACAAGATATTCTTCTAATTGAGTTAATAACTCTTGTTGTTCTTGTTCAGATAAGGCTTTTGCTTGTGCTAATACTGATGTTACATTATTCATGGCGATACCTTCGAAAATTGATTATATCTATATTATAACCTACTTTCAGAAAAGTATCACATATCAACCATTATTTAAAACAGAGCCTAATAAAAAAATTTCCTAAAGAAAGTTTCATTGTAATATAATTACAAATAATGTTAATATAATATTAATTAAGCATATTATAGAAAATAGTGTAACTAGATATGAAGATACTTCTATTATGCTTTTACATTAAATAAGAAATATCCTTATTATATGGAGAATAAATTATGAGAATTGAAACAAAAAGACTTATTATTAGAGATTTCCGAAAAGACGATTGTAATGATGCCTTTGAGTATCTTTCAGATACTTCTGTAATGAAATATCTAGAGCCAACTTTTACATTTTCACAGACAAAAAAATTTATTCTAAAGTATGGAATTGATGAAAAAGTTATATTTGCTGTAGAAGAAAAATACTTGGGTAAAGTGATTGGTCATATAATATTTCATAAGTTTAATAAACCATTAGAATATGAATTAGGTTGGGTGTTCAACCTAAAGTATCATAGGAAAGGTTATGCAAAAGAAGCAAGTTTAGCATTGTTTGAATATGGCTTTAATAAATTGAATCTTGAAAGTATAATAGCTGAAACAGTTTCTAATAATAAAAAATCAATTGCAACAATTTTATCTTTAGGGATGAAAATTAATGATAGTTATAAAGAAAATTTACCTATTTGGATTATAACTAAAAATGATTATAAAAATTTAAAATATTGAATATTTATACTTATTTCTCATCACTTAAATTACTTTAAGACAATAATAAATAACCTATATAATATGCTATCATATTGTAAATTACAGAAAAAAGGTTTTAATTTGAGAAGTTTGAGATTTTAAATACCTGCATCTGTATATCTTTTGCTTGTCAAGAATAATATAATTATACAAATAAACAATATAGAACTTAAAAGCGGACAAATATTATATATCTTATTAGCAATAAGAATGAAAAAGAAGAAATAGCAAGAGAAATATTAAATAATCTACCAGATTGGTTTGGATTACCTGAAAGTACAAAAGAGTACGTTAACTGCAGTAAAGACATGACATTTTGGGCTAATATAGAATCTGGAAAAGCAAGAGGATTTATTGTATTAAAAGAAACAAGCCCCTATACTGTTGAAGTTTATGTTATGGGAGTATTAAAGGAATTTCATAGAAATAAAATTGGACATGATTTATTTAAAGCTTGTTATGATTATGCTAAAGAGCAAGGATATTTATATATTCAAGTTAAAACAGTAAAAGAAGGAATCTATGATGAGTATAACAGAACAATTAAATTCTACAAAAGCCTTGGTTTTAAAGAATTTGAATGTTTCCCTACACTTTTGGATGAATGGAACCCTTGCCAAGTTTATATTATGTCCATTAAATAAAATTTTATTTATTAATTAACTCTAAAAAGTAAATAACAAGATAAGATTTCCCAAATAAAATTTATAGTTGTATTATTATACTTAACAAAATATAATAAGGATTTATCCTAAAAATAATTTAATTAAGAAGTTCGTATGTTTGGAAAAGATAAAAAAGATAAACGATTTATAATTAAAGAATATCAATCATTAGGATTTAGTGCACTATATGTTGTTGTAAATACTCATACTGGTGTAAGTTATTTAAAATCTAATGTTGGTGTAGCAATTCATTGGGTGGATAATGTTACTACAATTCAAAAACTTAATGAATACTATATAAGAACTTTTGGGGATAATATTATCATTGCTTCAGTTATTGCTATAATTCCTACTTTAATAATAGGCTCTTCACATAAAAAAATAAACAATAATCTTAATATATTGGTGATTAAAAAGGGTCCTTTATTTATATTTTTTAACCACCAATATAAATTTTATTTCAAAATTAAATCTAAAATAAAAAAGAAATTTCACACAAAGTGAAATTTCTACCACAACTCTTATCTCTTACTTTTTACTTATTCCCTATTACTTATAAACTATTTCTTTATTTGCCAGTAACATCTTTTTGGCGAATAAATCTTTTCTTCTTTTTTAAGTTTATCCATTACCTTAGATACTTCTTTTTTATCTATGCCTGTTTTTTCTGCAACTGCAGTGGCATTCATTGGTTCATCATTCTTTTCAAAACATTCTAATACAACGTTATAATTTTCCATAATTTCATCTCCTTTTTATGATTTCATACTAATTTTACATAACAATTGATAATAATTTCAACTATTAAATAAAAATTTTTACTTTTTAACTTTTATTTTCTTTTTCTATAAATATATAAAAATTAAGTTTGCTCAATATTTTTATTGTTTATCAATAAATTATTATTGAAATACACTAAGTTTAAATGTATAATTAATTTATACTTATTTGTAATGCTATATAGTTCTTTTAACTTTAATTATCCATAAGAATACTTAAAATAAAGGAGTTGAGATTTATGAAAAGTAAAATAAGCAGAGGAATATTAAGTTTCTTCGATTTATTTTTAGCAATAGGAGCAATATACTATGGTATACAAATGATTGCTGGTATTTGGGATAGGAATTGGGGAGTATTCCCTCCAGAATGGATAGGGAGAGTGCCTTTTACATCTTGGTTTTGGCCAGGAGTTATTGCATTAATTTTCTTTGGAATAGGTAATTTATTCGCAGCATATTCTTCAATTTCTAAAGATAACAAACCTTGGTTACCTTCATTATTTATGGGAATAGTATTTTTAGTAAGTCTTATAATATCAGTACCAGTTTTAGGAGAAATGTATCTACCTACTGTTATGTTTATAATATTAAGTCTGGTTCAATTAATATTAGCTATGTTAGCATTTTTTTATTTAAAAGAGAGGTCTAAATAATGAAAAAAATAATATATTCAATACCAATACTAATTTGGCTTAATGTTTGTATTATTGGGTGTTCTTCTTTTTCTGATAAATTAATTTTTAAAGGTTATATAGATAAAGAGGAACATTTTGATAAAGAAGGTTTTCAGGATTACACCGACTATTGTAAGTATTACTATGAATCCTCTAATAATTTATTTTTAGAAAATGATATTTATTCAGTTGTAACAAATGAAGATATAGAAAATATCCGTTCATATTTTACTAATTTTAAATCATGGATGGATACTGCCGACCGAGCAGATGAATATGATTTTGATGACTCTTGCATTTCAGAAGGAGATTATATATATATTAAAACAAAAGAAGGAGAACAAATAGGAAATTCAAATTATAAAAAGTTTAATAATTATTCTATATATTTTTACGATACTGAATCAGCCACATTATTTTATATTCACTCTAATATTTGATATAAAAATTATAGTTTATCTATTAATTATCATAAAAAATATTAATAAAGGTCGTTTTTCAACGACCTTTAGTTTTATATATTTAAAAATGCTTCAAATCTAGCTCTTACTTTATCTTCACCTAATATTTGCATAATAGTATAAAGATCTGGAGTGTTGCTTCTATGAGATAAAGCTGCTCTTACAGCTCCAGCAACATCAGAAATCATTCCCTTAAAGGCATCTGGATTTGCTTTGTATTCTTTTCTATTAGCACAATATCCAAGTTCTGCTCCAATAACCTTTAATTCTTCAAACCAAGCTTCTTGGCTTCCTGAATTAAAGTTAAATTTATCTTTATATACTTTAATTATTTCTTTTGCATTTTCTAAGCTTAAAGTCTTTGGAAGTTCAACATTTTCTGCTGTTTCCTTATTAAATAATTCATCATAGAAATAATCTACTTTTCCTCTTACTTCATCCCATTTAGCAAAATCTTTTCTTGGCTTTGGACCTTCTTTATCTATATTGAAGATTTCCTTAGACATTTCTTCATTTGCAGTTACTAAGTCATACATTTCTTTATCAAAATCCTTAGCCCATTCAGTATATAATTCATAAACCTTATCTGCTTTTAGCTTACAAATAACTTCTTTACTTACATCATTTAATTTAACTATATCAAATAATGCTCCTGATTTACTCATCTTATCTAAAGCTATTTCAAATTCATGATAATCTACTGTAGGATTTTCTGCTCTCCACTCTTCAAAAGTAGAATTTACTATGTTTAATAAGTATTCAACAACTGATTGAACAGGATAGCCAACTTCTTTATAATATGAAACTGCAGCTTCTGCATCTTTTCTCTTAGATAATTTTCTCTTAGAACCATTATCATTCTTCATTATTGTTGGAATATGAGCATAGTTTGGTCTTTCTAAACCTAATACATCAAATAATTGAACGTGTATTGGTAATGAAGATAACCATTCTTCTCCTCTTATAACATGAGTAGTTCTCATTAATGCATCATCTATAGCATGTGCAAAATGATAAGTTGGAAGTCCATCTCCCTTTATAATAACTATATCTTGATTATTTTCTGGAAAGCTAATATCTCCTTTAATTAAATCATGGAATTCTACTCTATTTTCTATATTTCCAGGTGACTTAAATCTAACGATATATGCATCTCCATTATTTATTTTTTCCATAGCTTCTTCAGGAGTTAAATTTCTATCCTTAGCATATTCTCCATAGTATCCTGGAGTTATTTTAGCAGCTGTTTGTCTTTCTCTAAGTTCTGCTAATTCTTCTGGTGTATCAAAAGCTGGATAAGCTAATCCTTTTTTAATTAAATCTTTAGCAAAAGCTCTGTATATATCAGCTCTTTCACTTTGTCTATATGGACCATATTCTCCCTTTGAAGTATTATCTCCTGTCATACCTTCATTAAAATCCATACCGAAGTTATGCATAGTTTGAATAGTATCTTCTATAGCGCCTTTAACTTCTCTTTTTTGGTCAGTATCTTCTATTCTTAAGTAGAAAACTCCACCTGTTTGGCTTGCTAATCTTTCATTAATTAATGCAGCAAAAACTCCACCTATGTGTTGGAATCCAGTTGGTGATGGTGCATATCTTGTAACTACAGCACCTTCTTTTAAATTTCTTTTTGGATATTTTTCAATATAATATTCGCGTGTCTTATCAATATTAGGGAATATTAATTCAGCTAATTTTTCTAAACTCATTCTTATCTTCCTTCCATTATGTTAATTGTAAATAAAAAAGCCCTTCATCCTATAAATATTAGGACGAAAGACTATATTTCCGCGTTACCACCTAAATTGATTAATTAATAATTAATCCACTCAATCTCTTTAAGGGGAGAAACCCACAAACTTACTTGCAATAAAAAATGCTGTTTCAGTTTATAGCTCCAGAGCTTCCTTCAATAGCATCAAATTTTAAGCTTCCACCTATGCTTAAATCTCTGTAAAATGATTATCTATCTACTTTTCTCTTTCATAGCTTATTATTTATACTTTGTCATAAACATTATAACTATACATTTAGTTTTTGTAAATAATTTTATATTATTCATTTCATAACTTTAACACTTAACCTAAATTCTCCTTATAAAGTCTATCTAACTCATCCTTTGGCATTAAAATTTGAACTAAATATCCCATTATTATTACTCCTGGTATATCAATAAGAAGCCTAGCTAAAGTAAATTTATATCCTAATGAAGAAAACTCAAACATCAATGTAGATATTTTAGTTACACACCAAGCATTCATAAATATTATTATATTGCTAAATTTAACTCCTTTTTTAAGAAGAACTTTTGTAAAGGGAAAAGCTGCATACATAGGCCCAGCTGCTATTGATCCTATAAGCATTGCAAGAGAAACTCCTTTTATTCCCGAATTCTCTCCCATATATTTAATCATAGTTTCTCTCGGAATCCAAACATCCATAAGTCCAAGTAGAATCATTATTGGAGGTACAACTTGAAGCATTTGCTTAAAACTTGAAAAGGCTATATTAAATGATTTTAACCCTATTTCCTTATTAATAGCTGTTACTATTACTGTTACTATAATTAATATAATAAATAAATAATATCTTTTAATTAAACCTTTTACCATGCCATTGTCACCACCATCTCAACAAAAAATGCTACTATGATTGAAAAAACAAAGGCTAATATGTTCCTATAAATAGTTGCCCTTTTTCCTATATATTTAGCTTCTAAAGGAATAGTAATTATTCCGATTAAAGTAAGAGTTGATATAAGAGCAGCAACCTGTGCTATTCCTGCTCCATTTTTAAGTAACATATCTCCAGTAGAAAAGGCTACAAAGGTAGGCATCATTGCAATGCTTCCTATAATTGCAGATAGAAATACTCCAATTACTCCACTATTATTTCCTACTATGTTTGATATAATTTCTGGCCTTAATATTGCAAGAGTTATTCCGACAATTAGAATTATTCCTAAAAATTGTGGTAGTATGCCTTCTATGGATTTCCAACCTTTTAATAATGCTTTCTTAGTTTTTTCTTTATCTTTTTTATAAGATATTGTAATTAATAAAAATGTTACGAAATAAAGAATTAAACTACTCATAATATTTCACTTCTAAAAAATTTATTATCAATATTAATATATAAAGCATCTTTAATTTGGTGAAAAAGCTACTATTTTACAATGTAAGTTGCAAAATAGTAGCTTTTATATCTTTTTATATATTATTACTTTTAATTAATTGACTTACCATTAACATATAGCTTATAACCATTAAAATTAATATTGCTATATGTAGTATCTTTATCTTCTAATTCTGTTATATAAGAATCTCCCATTAAAGTTATTTCAGAATTATTATCAAGTTTTAAAACAACACTTTTAGCTTCATTGTTTTCGTTTATAATGCCTTTATAGCTTGATGATTTTAAGTTTAATGTTAAAGTAGATATACTATCTATCTCAATATTACCATCTAGCTTTTCATTAGTTGCATTAAAAGTTAAATTTCCACCATTTGAATTGCTTTTTCCCCATTCAGATGTACCTTTAGCACTAATTAAAATATTACTTCCATAACTTAATGTTGTATTTTCTAAATTAATAATTGCATCTGTATTAGTAATAAAAAACATTGGTGCTGTATTATAATAATCAGAAGTAGAGACAATGTTTAAAGAAGAATCCTTTGCTGTAAAATTACCTGTTCCAACAGAAGCATCCCCAGACATAGATTGATAAATCATAATACCAGCTTGATCTACATCTCCTCTGTTACCCTTACCAGTTGCCTTTAAAGTTGAATTTGTAACAGTTGCTGAATTTTTTCCTTCAATTACAACCATTTGAGAACCATTAGCTAGTCCTTCTGTATTATCAATGGAAATATTACCAGTGGAATAAATTATAGGTGAGCCACTTCCATTAGTTTCTAAATTAGAATTGTTTGCAATTACAGTTCCTTCTCCTCTATCTGTTGCTAAGGTAGCACAAGAACCACCTTGAGTTTTAATAGTTACATTATCAGCCTCAATATATCCACCGTAAGTTGCATCAAGTCCTCTTGCTGAGCTGCTTCCTGTTGTTGTAATTGTAGAATCACTAATATAGATTTTAGAATCCGTTCCTGTTGAAAATATTGCATTACTTCCTTTGGCTTTAGTTGTAATCTTTGAATTAGTTATTGTTGCTGTTGAATTAGAAGTTACTAATATACCTGAATTTATACCATAGAACTCAGAATTCTCAGTATTTGAACTATCACCAGAATTTTTATTAACAGTAGCATTATCTAAACTTAATTCACCAGCATTTTTAACAAGAATTACACTTTCATCACTATTGCTACTTTCATAAGTTTCATTTAATGTTTCTTCTGTTCCATCTATTTCATTTGAAGCACTAGCAGATAATGAAACATTATTGTTGCTGTCCATATTTCCATTATTTATACTTCCATTACCTTGAGCATTACTTATAAATATATTTTTAGTACTATATACATTTATAATCGTTAAAACACTTGTTAAAATAATTATACTAAGAATAAATATTGTTATTTTATCTAAATTAATAAATGTTTCTTTAATTCCTTTTTTATTTAAGTTAGACATAATTAAATATATAATTACTATTGACATTCCTAGACTTTCAATTGTAAATAATACATAAAATATAATATCTAAATTATTATTTGATTGATTCATAGATACTACATTAGTATCAGGTGAAATCATATTACTGTTTTCTTCATTTGGCATTCCTGGTGGTACTTCACTACCATTCCCACTACTTGGCATTTCTAGTGGTTTTTCACTACTACTTTCATTACTTGGTATTTCCGGTGGCATTTCATTATCATTTTTATTACTTGGTACTTCTGGTGGTGTTTCACCATTCTTTTGAATCATATTAGTATTTGTGGATTCAATATTGTCTTTGGCAAAATTAATTGTAAAGTAAATAGATACACCTAGTATAATAATTAAAATAAGACTAATAATATTTTTTATTTTTCTAGACATTTCTTTCACTCTACTTCTTAAACTTGATTATTATAGATTTATAAACTAATTATATATATTAGAATATTTCTTTAATTTAATTATAAATCCAATTTGTTACAAATTAATAACAGAATTTTATTAATTTTTATATTATTTTATAAATTTATATATTATAATTATATTTACTTATCTATTTCATTACTTAAATAAACTAAGTAATGAAATAGAACCGAATTTTATAAATAATTTAAATAATTTTAGTTTGGAGATATATTATGAAAAAAATTATATTAGTAATACTTATAATTATTTCACTTTTTTCTGGTTATCTAATAGGAAAATTTATAAATAGAGCTAATATTGAAAAGAATAACAGTAAAAATTCTTCATCAAATTACTCTAATGAAAAAAATAATCATGAAGAAAAGAATGAAGAATCTACTTCAGTAAATAAAGAAATTGATATAGACAATAATATAGAAAAAAAAGCTGAAGAGCTTCTAGAAACTATGACCATAGAAGAAAAAATTGGGCAAATGTTTCTTATTAGATGTAATAATGTTACTGAATTTGAGGATATAGAAAATTATAAAGTCGGTGGTTTTATATTATTCGACGAAAATATTAAGGGAGAAAGTAAAGAAAGCTTATCAGCTAAAATTAAATCTTATCAAGAAAGATCATCAATTAATATGATTATTGCAATTGATGAAGAAGGTGGGATTGTTAATAGGTTAAGTTGGTATCCACAATTTAGAGCTGTTCCCTTTTATTCACCACAAGCTTTATATACTGAAGGTGGATATCCTTTAATTGTAAGTGATACAGAAGAAAAAGCTACTCTCTTAAAATCTGTAGGCATTAATATGAACTTAGCTCCAGTTTGTGATATTTCAACGGATCCTAATGATTATATTTATCCTAGAACCTTTGGAAAAAATCCTGAAGAAACAGCTACTTATGTAAAAGCTGTAGTAGAAACTATGAATGAAAATAATATAGGTTCAACTTTAAAGCATTTTCCTGGCTATGGTAGCAATTTAGATACACATTTAGGTATATCTATTGATAATAGGAGTTATGAAAGCTTTATAAATAATGATTTTATTCCTTTTAAAGCTGGCATAGATGCAGGTGCAGACAGTATTTTAGTATCTCATAACATTATTACTTCTATGGATGAAACTCTTCCTGCTTCTCTATCTAAAAAAGTTCATGATATTATTAGAAATGATTTAGGTTTTAATGGAGTAATAATGACAGATGATTTACAAATGAGTGCAATTAAAGAATATATGGGTGAAGTTAATTCTGCAATTTTTGCAGTAAATGCTGGAAATGACTTGATTATATCTTCAGATTATAAAGTTCAAATTCCAACCGTAATTGAAGCTGTAAAAAATGGAGATATAAAAGAAGATATTATAGATAAGTCTGTATTAAAAATACTAAAGCTTAAATTAAAGTTAAAAATAATCTAGTAATATTTTTCTTAATATTATTTAATTAAAAAAAGATGAGAATATCAAGTTCTCATCTTTTTACATAAAATTACTCTGCTAAATTATAAGGTCCTCTATTTAAAGCATCATTTTATACTTCTATTCGTATCTTAATGCATCAATAGGATTCAGTTTTGCTGCCTTACTTGCTGGATAGTATCCAAAGAATACACCAATTGACATAGAAAACATAACTGCACCTAATATTGAGCTCATATTTGGTTTTACAGGATATCCAATTAACCTAGCACCTATTGCTCCTAATCCAATGCCTATTGTTATTCCTATAAGTCCACCAATTACACATATAATTATAGCCTCAATAACAAATTGAATTAATATAACTCCTCTACTAGCACCTAAAGCTTTCCTTATTCCTATTTCTCTTGTTCTTTCAGTTATAGAAACCATCATTATATTCATAACTCCAATTCCACCTACTAATAAAGAAATAGCTGCAACAGCACCAATAGCTAGCTTAACGCTGTTAATCATTTCATTTGCTGCTTTCATCATAGATTCTACACTAACTGCCATAGGCACTATATGTTCATTATTCTTATATTTTGCAGCAAAAAAATCATTAGTTTTATTTACCACTGTGTCTATATTAGCATTAATACTAGGAAGTATTGTTATTGACTCATACCCATTTTTTAAGTTGTTAATTTTTTTTACAACTGAAATAGGAATATACATTCCTGTAGTCATTAATTTTTGTCCATTATTTGTTCCTAAAGAGCTCTTATCAAATTCATAAACCCCGCAAATATATACTCTAACCATATTTTTTCCTATTGTAACTTCAAAACTTTTACCTACTACATCATTATATGTATATTTTTTTCCAAAATAATCATCTACAAACACATCACTAACTACCGCAATATTTCTAAGGTCTTTTAAATCTTTATCTTGAATAAACCTACCTTCTAAAAGCTTAATATTTTCTACTTTAAAAAATCCATTGTTTACTCCGAATATATTTATATTAGCTTTATTCTTTCCATTAGTAATATCTATATTACCTGCATTTTCAGAAATCGATATTCCTTCTATTTCACTACCCAAAGCTATTTTATAGTCAGCTAACATTTCATCTGTTATATAATCTTTTTCTGTAGGCTCTACATAATCTGAAAAATTTATCTCATCATCAATATTTTCATCTTCTTCAATACCTTCATTTAAGTTAGTATTTTCACTACCTTGATTGAGATTCTTTTGATTTAAATATACATTTATATTTCTACCTCCCACACCGGACATCTCATTTGTTATAGAATTTGCTAAAGAATCTCCTATTGTTACAATTGCTATAACTGATGATATACCAATTATTATTCCAAGCATAGTTAAAATAGAACGTAGTTTATTTGCCAATAAATTACTTAATGACAATTTAATATTTTCTAATATCCCCACTAAATCAACTCCCTTTTTCTTTCGTCCACAATTGCTCCATCTTTTATAGTAATAATACGGGGACACTCTTCTGCTAATTCTTTACTATGAGTTATAAGAATTATTGTCTTTTTCTGTGTTTTATTTAAATCATGAAAAATATCCATAACTATACGACTTGTCTCACTATCTAAGGCTCCTGTAGGTTCATCTGCAAGAATTATTGATGGATCATTTGCTAAACTTCTTGCAATTGCAACTCTTTGTTTTTGTCCTCCTGAAAGTTCATTAGGCTTATGCTTATATCTATCAGCCATTCCTACCTTCTCAAGAAGCTCCATTGCCCTTTCAGTACGCTTTTTACTATTCACACCAGAATAAAGCATAGGAAGCTCTACATTTTTAAGCGCTGAATTTCTTCCTATAAGATTAAAATTTTGAAAAACAAAACCTATTTTTTGATTTCTTATATTATTCATTTCTTTTTCTGAAGCATTTTGAACATCAATTCCATCTAATATGTAACTTCCCTCTGTAGGCTTATCCAAAGCACCTATAATATTCATTAAAGTTGATTTTCCCGATCCAGACTCTCCTACTATAGCAACAAATTCTCCTTCATATATATTTAAACTAATTCCTTGAAGAATTTGCAATTCATTCGGTTCACCAATATAATATTTCTTAATAATGTCCTTCATTTCAATAAGAGGTTTTTGATTTTTTTTATCCTTCATCACTATTTCCTCCCTCACTAAAATTAATAAAGGTTACTATTAAATTCATCTAAATCTATATTATTTTTAATTTCCATACCTTCTTTTATCTGCTCTCCGCTGATTTCTACATAATAATCATTTTTTTCACCTATAATTACTTGTACTTCCTTAAATTCTCCATTGTCTTCCTTTAATAATATTGAAGGATTACCATTAATATCTTTTACAGCATCAATTGGAGCTAAAATAACATCACTTTTACTTGAAATAATTATTTCTGCTTTTGCATTTGTTCCAATGAATAGTCCTGACTCTTTCTCTATAGATATTGTTGCAGAGAATCCTACTTTATCATCACCACTTGCTATAGGTGATATACTTACAAGTTCTCCATTAACGCTATGTTCCAATGCAGAACTAGTAATTTTAGTTTTCATTCCTGTACTAACCTTCTTTATATCATACTCTGGTATATTTGCTTCAAGAATAAGGTTGTCTGTAGATTGAATTGTTGCAATTACTCCTTCTGCCATGCTTCCAACATTTACTTTAAGTTCTGTTATTTTACCATTAGTCTCAGCCTTTAAAACTGTTTTATTTAAATTTTCTTTAAGCTCATTTAGCTCTTCATTATCATTAAGCTTTTGTATTTGTTTATAAACATCATTTATATTATTTTGTAGGGAATCTATCTCTGCTTTATCTGCATTAGCTGAAGATATACTATTTGAAACTGCTTCCTCATGTTCTGCCTTTACTGTATCTCTTGCAGCAATCTTTTCATTATATATTGTTAAAGCTTCATTATATTTATTACTTATATTGTCATAGTCATAAAGTTCTTTAGCTTGATCTAGCTCTTTCTGTTTTCTATCTAAATTTTCACTAGCTTCTATGTATTTTTTATATTCTTGTGAATCAGTTCTTCCACCTGATTTTATCCATGCTTCATAGTATTTATTCTTATTATTTAATGCGTTATCATAGCTTTTTTGTTTATCATTTATTCCAGTAAGCATGATATTATATGTATTTTTAACACTACTAAATGTAGCCTCATATCTAGACAACTCATCATTAGCAGTATTTAATTTCTTGGCTACTTTATTAATTGTTGTATTATGACTATTTAAATTTTGTGTTTGTTTATTTTTAAGTGAATCTAACTGACTTAATAACTTATTATAATTTTCTTGTAAGGTTATTCTTTCTTCTTCTATAGCCTTAGTTTTCTTTTCAATTTCTTTATCAATATCACTGCTATCTAAAGTACAAATAATATCTCCAACTTTAACTATATCTCCCACACTTACATCAATAGATTTAACTTTTGCTGTGATAGGTGATGATACATTGGAAACTTCTCCACTTTTTACATTCCCATTAACTATTATGGACTTGTTAATTTCACCCTTTTTAAGAATAACAGTATCTTGTACTCCTTGTGAATTAGCTATTTTTATATTTTTAGCCTTTCTATATTTAAGAAACATAAAACCGCTTCCTAAAATTAGTATTACACTTATTATTGCCATTAATTTTTTATTTTTTAATATTATTTCTCTTATGTATTTCTTTTTCATATTATCACCTATACATCTTGTCAAAACTTCATAAAATCATATAAATTCTGACATACTCCTTTCATTAGTATTTAATAAATTTTTCTTTTATAGAACATAAAACTCAAGATTTACAATCCTCTATTCACTAATAAATACTACCATATACCCTATTTTTTGTCTATTTTCATATTAAAAAAATTAACTATTTTCATAAAATTTCATCATTAAAAATATCATAAAAAAAGAAAATAGATATTATATTCTTTTCCACCTGGAGACTCCAAGTCATAAGAAACATAATATCTATCTCTCATCATATAATGAAGATTTTTACTGATATAAATTCTGAAAATAATATAACTAAATCTCTTATCTTATTTCAATACCTGATTATTGAAATAGTTATATTCATACCAATGCTTAGGTGCAACCCTTTTATTTGCCCACATATTATAATACTCATTACTTATTAATCCATTCTTTTTCCCTTCATAAATAGCATCCTTAGCATCTAAAGATAAGCTTGAAATATACCATAAATCCATTTTTTCTCTTTCACTTATAAGCTTAATATTTTCCTTTGCTATAAAGTTATCTATATTACAGTAATTTAAAGCAAGGTATATAACCATAGCAGTTATAGCAACTGGCTTAAACAATGTCTTTTCTTTCCAAATAAATATAAGAAGAAATAAAAGTGATATACATAGGAATACTGTAAAAGCTTGAACTAAAACTCTAAGTCTTGTATATCCAAATTCTCCAATATATAAATTCATCTTATATATAGCAGCTACCCCCATATTTATAGTTAAAACTGTTATTATACTATAGCCTATATTTAGAATACTATTTGTTTTTGAACTGTTAACAATAGTTTTAAGCTTAATAGATAGTATCATAATAAGATTTAATACAACTAAAAATACTAATTGGAAAAATCCATTTCTTGCATAATCTGAAAAAGTAACACCTGCTGGTAATTTCTTATTTAAATATAAATAAGAAACCTGTATTTTTGTAAATACTAAGTAAACTAAAATTATTGAAATTAAAACAGTTATTATAGTAGTCGAATTAAAAGTCCGCTTTAGACTTTTGCTATTAACTTTTTTAACCTTAGTTGCTGATAATGTATAATTTAATCCATAAACTAAAAACATTATAGCTACTGCTATTATTGCTCTAACAATAAAATCTAAAACATTTTTTATATTAATATAATCCCAAATATTTGATAAGTAATAGCTAAATACTTCATCAGCTCCTGAAAGTAACATCATTAAAACTATAACTAATGGGATAGAAATTAATATTCCTTTTAATATATACTTTGAGTATTTATTTTCACTTTCTTTATTAGCATTACCAAATTTATCTTTTAATTCAACTGAAAGCTTAGCTGTATTTTCTATAGATTTTCCAACTATCAATTCTAAGAAAGCAGTTATAAAGGTGACTAATTTAAATGGTATATTATCATAAGTTAATAATAAAAATCCTGAAAATAAGCTAATTGGAATAATAATTATATTTAAAACTCTAAAAAATTCATTTGTAAATATAGCATAAGCTACTGAAAGAATTATGCTTGAAGTAACAAAAAAGATTCCTAAAAAACTTTTGTTTTTAATGCCAACAATATTAATAAATAAAAATACCATAAGTAATATTATTATTGGAACTGATACTCCTAAATAATTAAATGCAAATATTGAAAATAAAGCACCTACAACTAAAGATAAAGCTATAAGATTTAAGGCTTTCTTATTATTTATTTTTCCATTTTCTAATTCCAAAAATTTATTACTTAAATAAGATTTACTGCTAATACTATAAGCCTTTGATAATGATTCAATAGCTAAGGATCTATAATTTATTAAGTTACACTTTCTTACTATATTTACTAGTAATTCTTCCTCAAACCTATTAAGATTATTTGCAAATCTACAATCTTCAAATACTATATCTTCCTTTAATAATTTAACTTCTGTATTAGTTGCATCAATAAAAACTAAGCTAACATTATAATTATCAAGCTTAAAGCTTTTTTCGTGCCTTATTAACTTTGATAAGCCTACTTCTACATTATCTTTAGTCCATCTTTCAACGCATTTTTCTGGAGTTTCATTGTCCTGCATTACTATTATTGGCAATCTATTAGTATTTTTTCTCAATAAAAGTAATTTTTCTCCCTTCATTAAAACTAATGATACTACATTGACCATATTACCCTCCTCTATTCATCTACATATTCTAATATATCTCCTGGCTGACAATTAAGTTCTCTACAGATAGCTTCTAAGGTTGAAAATCTTATTGCCTTAGCCTTATTATTTTTTAATATAGAAAGATTAGCATTTGTAATTCCAACTCTTTCTGCTAACTCATTTAAAGAAATTTTTCTTTTTGCCATCATAACATCTAAATTTACAACTATTTTCATGTTATTCTCCTCATCATATAGTTAAATCATTTTCTTCTTTAAAAGTTACAGCCTTATCAAAAACCTTAGCTAAAATATATATAAAGGCAGCTGCAAATAAAAATATAAATACCTCCATATCAGTATGCACTCCCATATTATCTACATAAATAAATTTAAATTCCTTAAAATTAGAATTAATAAATAAGTTTATGAAATAACATAGTGATATTATTAAACAAGAAACTGATATTTTCTTAAAAGCAATTGCATTAGATCTAACAAAGGGATCCCCCTTTATTAAGGTATTAATTATTCCCTTTAACATAAATACTATATAAAACAAGCTACTTATTCCTACTATTAACAATACTATTATTATTCCTTTATCAATTATTACATCTTCAATACCTTTTTCTATAAAATTACTATATACAAGTATACCTGTAAGAAATATACCAAAAATAATAGTTATATTAAGAATAATTGATAACATCCTTGATACTTTCTTTTCATTCTCCATTTCCATATAATCCCTCCGAAGTATTTTTAATATATATTATCATTAAATATAATCTTTATCAAGATATTTTTATTGAAAAACAATATTTTTTTATCATTTTAAATATATTTATATAAATATATATATATAAATTCTATCTGTATTTCGTTGTAACAAAATGGAAATAATGTTATTATAGTAATATATTTTTTTATTTTAAATGCTCATTTAATGCAATTTATATATTTTATAGATAATTATGTAAGGAAATGCTATGAAGAGTTCATTATATAACTTAATACCTCTAATATTATCATTATCAATAAGTCAAATTATTTACTTATTATTAGATAAAAAATATAAAGTTACAGATAAAATAAAATTACTATTAAATATTAAAGAGGACTTTAAACCTGTTTTTATTGTTTGTTTTATACTAACAATACTATTAGTTATAGGTATCTTCGGAATATATATTATTGATATGCCTGTAACTGTGTATTCTCTAATAGTTGGTTGCCTTTTAGGAATAAGTAATGCTATAATTCATCCACTAACTAATAAAGACAATCATAAAACAAGTTAATTTACAAATATGAGGTGTAATTATGAGTTAAATTACATTAAAAATGAATCTGAAATAATAAAAAATAACCAAGTCAACCACATTTATACGGGCACAGAAAAAAGTTTTAATTTTTATACATTGATGCTACTACTTGAACCTTTAGTATGGTTATAATAATCTATATTAGTATTTTTTATAAATAATAAAGGAACGTCTTAACTATAAACGTTCCTTTTACATTTTCACTTTTACTTATTACTTATTACTTTTTCACTATTACCTATTACTTTTTACTTTCTTATTATTTTATTTCAATTTTGCCACTAGCAAAAGAGCTACTTCACTATTACTTCTTACTTCTTACCTATTACTTATTACCTTGCGAAGCATTATCTAACTATTTTCTTTACTAAGGCTCCAATTCCAACTCCCATCATTAATACACCAATTAACATTTCAATATTACTAAGCATATAAGATCTTGGAGATGGTTGTGCTTCATTTAGTCCAACACCTGCAAACATACCTACACTTAAATTTAAGGATTCATTATAATCTGTTAGCATTTTTCTTAAGTTATGAAATTTATTAATATTATCATAGGTTATTATTTCTTCATTTACCTTCATTCCAAATATTAAATATAATATTGAAAACAATGCAATAACAAATAATGAAAAATAAACTGCATACATAGGCCTTTCTCCATATCCACAACTTACAAGTCCAAGAGTTGATGCAATTTTAGGCATAGGTTTTAATGTTTTTCTTTGAACTTTTCTACATAAAAAATAGTATTCTCCAAAATTATTTTTCAAATTATTATCATTAAATTTATCAGCTATATTTTCATATACCGTATATATACCCTCATATTCGTTTCTATTTCTTTTTCTAAATTTTATCTTATCTATAAAAGTTTTTTCATCTAACTTTGTTTTATATTTATCTCTAAACTCTAAGTCTTCAATATAAGTACTTACAATTTTTGTTCCTGAAAGATTAGTATCAGAAATAATAATCATTTCTAATGTTGAATCATATATAATTCCATTACTCATATCACTTAATTCAAAATTAGTATTTTTTAAAATACACTTATTAAAAATAATAAATTCTAAAGTGCAATTAATAAACTTTGCATATATATTACAGTGATTAAATTCACATGAAAAATTATCTTCCTTATTTAAATTAGGCTTATCATCTTTATCCTTCTTAACAAAAATACAATCTTGAAAAACTACTCCTCCACCCATTAACTCACATTCTTCAAAATAGCAACCAATAAATTTACAGTTGCTAAACTTTACATTAGAAAATCTACACTTTACAAATTTAGCACAAACTATATCTTCATCCTTAAATTCTTGAAACTCATCTTCCTTTTTAGGATGACCACCACCTATAACTAAATTATTATGCTCCTTAAAGCTATATCTATCATTTGGATTGAATTCCTTATATACATCTTTACTTTCTGATAATTTTCCAAATATTTTCACATTATTATTAATTCTTTTTTCTAACTGAGTTTTAGCAGCAGAAATTTCTTCTTTAAAATTAATATAGGCCATAAATTTTCTCCTTTAAGTTTTAATACCTATATTGTTTCCAAATACTTATTATAAATTCCATGCTTCCTTTAATAATTTAATTGCCTCTTCTATTTCATTATATTTTAAATTAGCATAGCCTAAAAAGACAGTTTTACTTTCTTCAATATTATTTAAATATGATTTCGATAAACCTAATACCATTACACCTTTTTCTTCTGCACTTTTAATAAGTTCCTCTTCATTCATTCCATTATTGACTTTTAATAGCAAATGTAATCCTGAATTAGTTCCTATAATTTCAGTGTTATTAAGATACTTTTTTATTAAAGTTACTAAAAACTCTCTCTTTTTTCTATATATATTTCTCATCTTATTTAAATGTCTTTCAAAATAACCTTCTTCAATAAATCTTACTAAAGCTTGCTGACTACTTCTAGATACAGTACAAGCTAAGAAACTAAAATCTTTTCGATAGATTTTCATAAGTTCATCTGGTAAAACCATATAAGCTATTCTTTCAGAAGGTGAAAAGCACTTTGAAAATGTACCTAAATATATAACCTTACCTTTATTATCTAGACTCTGTAATGCTGGTATTGGTTTTCCCTCAAATCTAAATTCACTATCATAATCATCTTCTATTATATATCTTCCCTTACTTTCATTAGCCCAATTTAAAATTTGAATTCTTCTATTAATAGGCATAATTATTCCTGTAGGAAATTGGTGAGAGGGAGTAATATGTATTACTTCTGAATTACTTTCTCTTAATCTATCTACATTAACTCCTTGATTATCTATTGAGATAGGAATTGGATTAACTCCATTTATTTTCAATATCTTTTTAATTTTGTAATAACCAGGTTCCTCTACTGAAAATCTCTTATTTCTTCCTAATATATTTATAATTATTTGAATTAAATATTCAGTTCCAGCTCCTATTATTATATTATCTATCTTTGCGTTAACTCCTCTAGAAAATCTTAAGTAATTATTTATAGCTTCCCTTAAATTTCTATCTCCTTGAGAGTGTCCTATTTGCAATAATTCTTTATTCTCTTCTCCTAATATTTCCTTATTAATTTTTCTCCATATAGAATAAGGAAAGCTTTCTACATCAACTCTACTAGAATAAAATTCATATTGATATATTTTCTTTTTCTTTAACTTCTCATTTACAGCTTCTTTCTCAATATTAACCTCAAGAATACCTTGAAGATCTGAAACAAAATAACCCTTTCTAGGAAAAGAAATTATATATCCTTCAGTCATTAATTGTTCATATGCAGCTTCAACTGTATTTTGACTAATAGCTAAATAATGTGATAGCTTTCTTTTAGAAGGTAATTTACTATTAGACTTCATATTTCCCATTTGTATTTCATGTTTTATAAATTTATATAATTGTATGTATAAGGGAATGTTACTATTACTATTTAAATTTATAGTTAAAATATCCATACTATCACCTATCTGACACCATTAATTTTATTAAAACTGATACTTATCAAAGTTTCAGTTTATGTATATAATATTAACAATGACACTATTAATATGTCAATTATAGTAAGGAGTTTTATTATGCATTTGTTACATCCAATTTGGGCAGAAATAGACTTAAATAATTTAATAAATAATATAGAAGAAATAAAGAGAAAATCTAATAAAAGTGAAATAATAGGAGTTGTAAAAGCTAATGCTTATGGACATGGTGCTGTTGAAGTATCTAAAACCTTATTAAGCTTTGGTGTTAAAAAACTTGCAGTAGCCAATATAGTTGAAGCAATTGAGCTTAGAGAAAATAATATTGATGCTCCAATTATGCTTCTTGGAATAAGTGAAGATTATGCTATTAATCAATTAATTGATTATAATGTTGAACCTACAGTCTCAACTCTTCACTTTGCAAAAAATCTTAATGAAGCTGCAAGAAAAAAGAATAAAACAATAAATATCCATATAGCTTTAGACTCTGGAATGGGTAGAATAGGCTTTAAAAATACTTCAAAAGATATAGAAGATATAGTCCTTATTTCTAATTTAAGCAACTTAAAAATAGATAGTATTTTTTCTCATTTTTCTACAGCTGATTCTATAGATAAAACTTATTCAAAACAACAAATGGATATATATAATTCTATAATAAACACTCTAGAAGAAAATAAAGTTACTATTAATAAGAGAAATCTTTCTAATAGTGCTGCTATAATAGATATTCCTGAAAGTCATTATAATTATGTAAGACCTGGAATAATACAATATGGTTATTATCCTTCTGATGAAGTTAATAAAAGTACTATTAATATAAAGCCTGTATTAACTTGGAAAACTAGAATAGTTCATATTAAAGAAGTAGAAGAAAATGAATATATTGGATACGGAAAAAATTATAAAACAAATAAAAAGACAGTTATTGCAACCTTACCTGTTGGATATGCAGATGGCTATTCTAGAGGACTTTCTAATAAAGGAAGTGTAATAATAAATGGTAAACTAGCTCCTATTATAGGAAATGTCTGTATGGATCAATTTATGGTGGATGTAACGGATATAGAAAATGTAAATGCTGGAGATGAGGTTATACTTCTAGGCAGTGATGGAGAAGTAAAATTTGATGCTGAAGATATGGCAAATATATTAAATACAATTAGTTACGAAGTTCTTTGCCTAATAGGAAGAAGAGCTCCTAGGGTATATATTAAAGATAATGAAGTACTAGGTATACGATACCTTATGTAACCTTATATAATTTACCAAAAATAATAACAAAGGATATAAATATCATATTCCAGGCGACCTAGTAAACTATAAGTGGTCCTCATATGATATTTATATCCTTTCACTCAGTTAAACTTATATTTCATTAATTCACAACACTTTTTATTTAAAAATCCCTAAGGATTTTTTCATTAACTATCCACTATAACTCTTAGCTTTTACTTTTACAAGTATTTCTTTCTTTTAAAATAAATTATTTCTACAAATATTATTCCCAAAGTAAAGACCATAGAAAATATAAATCCAAAGTTATCACTTATTAATGGCATCCTTTTGAAATTCATCCCAAATATTCCTGATATTATAGTTAAGGGTAGTGATAAAACTGTAATTATTGTAAGTAATTGCATAGTTTTGTTCATTTTATTTGAAAGCTCTGAATTATAAATATCTATACAAGAATAAATTGATGATTCAATATTTTCTACTAAACTTAACGTATTATCTAATACTAACAATAATTTATTATATAAATCTAATTGATTAAACTCATCATCCAAGTATGTTATCATAGACTTATAATAAGTTGTAAACCTCTTAATCAGTGATACAGATTTTTTAATTTCTAATATTTCTTTATTATTTGCTTCACCTATACTAACGGCTTCTTGAAATAAATCATCTACTCTTGCTTCTATTTTTAATAACTCTTCACTATAAGAATATGAAAAATACTGAAATAAAAATAAACATAGCATATATTTATCTATCTTCTCATGTAATGCTATCTTCTCTTTAAAAAAATCAATTAAAACATCACTATAGTAATTTAATATAAATTTTTCTTTATCTATAACAGCATTAATGAATATTTTCTCACCTTGAGATAAAATAGGTATTCTTAAAAAAATCATATCTTTATTTTTAATTATTATATCCTTATGTATATTAGTAATTTGTTTTTCATTAATTCTATTTATATTATTTGATTCACATATACATCCAACTACATCTGATAAATTTTCATTATGAATTTCATCAGTAATAACATCACCATTAGATAAAATAGAAGTTATCATCTTATTCCCATCCCTTATATTTACTCTCTTTTATATTATAAGATACTAAGATGCCACTGCACAATGTAAAACAAACAATGACTATATAAAATAAAGAAGAAACTCCTTTAGCTTCTTCTCTATTTTATAATTCTTTAATTTTTTCATTATTTTATTTCTACACTAGCTTAACATTATATTTCTTTAACCAATTATTAATTTGAATTAAATAAGCTATCATTTGAGGTCCTGTCATTAATTGTCCATACCAAGGTGTTTTGTAGGATCTTCCCTTAGTATCAACTATTTCCTTAACCTTATCTTTATCTATAATATTTAATATTGGTGAAGTGTTATCTTTTAAAATTTCATTCATTACATTACAAACTAAATCAGTATATATGGGATTATGAGTTTTAGGATAAGGGCTCTTCTTTCTATATATAATATCTTCTGGTAAAATTCCTTCTAAGGACTTTCTTAATAGTCCTTTTTCTCTACCCTTAAGTAGTTTTATATTTGATGGAATATTAAATGCATATTCTACTATTTTATAATCTGCAAAGGGAACCCTTACTTCTAAGCTATTTGCCATACTCATTCTATCTTTTCTATTTAATAAATTTACCATAAACCATCTTAAATTTAAGTAAAATAATTCTCTCATTCGATATTCTAAACTACTCTCTCCATATAAGTGAGGAACTTCCTTTAAAGTATCACTATAAGCTGACTTAGCTACTTCTTCAATTTTTAAACTCTTTAATTCAGGACTTAAAATTGCCTTTCTTTCACCTATAAATCTTGACCATGGAAAAGTATTTGAATTTATCATCTCTTCATTAGTAAACCATGGGTAACCTCCAAATAATTCATCAGCACACTCTCCAGATAAAGCAATTACGAAATCTTTCTTTACTTCTTTACAAAATAAATATAAAGATGAATCTACATCTGCCATACCTGGCAAATCTCTACCAATTAAAGCATCATCTAATGCATTAACTAAATCTGTATGATTTAATACTACTGTCCTATGATCACTTCCTATATATTTTGCCATTACTTCTGCATAGTACTTATCTGATGTTGGTTGAAATAGTGATGATTTAAAGTATTTTTCATTATCTTCATAATCTATAGAATAAGTAGTTAATACTTTATTTTTCTTCTTATATTCCTCTGCTGCTATTGCAGAAATTGCTGAAGAATCTAACCCACCTGATAAAAAAGTACAAAGTGGTACATCACCTACTAGTTGCCTTCTTATAGCATCAGTAAGAAGTTCTCTTACATGCTCAATAGCTTCTTCTTCACTTTCATTGAACTCCTTGGCTTTAAGCTCCCAATACATATCCTTTTTTAATCCAAACTCATTTACAATTAAATATTCTCCTGGTTTAACCTCATTAATATCCTTATATACAGTTGTTCCAGGTATAACAGCTGGTCCTAATGCAAATAATTCAGTTAACCCATCTTTATCTACAACAGGTTCTACATAAGGATGTTTAAATAAACTTTTTACTTCTGAGCCAAATATAAAAGTATCATTTTTTATGCTATAAAATAGTGGCTTAACTCCCATAGCATCTCTTGCTAATACTATTCTCCTATTTTTTTCATCATAAATAGCAAAAGCAAAAATGCCATTAAATTTTGAAATAGCATCTATACCCCAATTTATATATGATAAAAGCAATACTTCTGTATCAGAATACCCTTCAAATTTATATCCATCTTCTATTAACTCTTTTCTTAAATCTTCAGTATTATATAGCTCTCCATTATATATAAGTACATATTCCTTTCCATCAACAACCTTTTTCATAGGTTGACCTCCACCTTCTGGATGTTAGTGTAAAGTTTTTACACTACTTTTTTTCTATTTTTCTTTATATATCAAG
>ERZ857998.1516-NODE-1516-length-25747-cov-11.568270_pt1 | contig 25747 bp, 21 predicted proteins | sample MGYA00519954_ERZ857998 | MGnify/ENA primary metagenome ERZ857998 (study PRJEB31778, sample SAMEA3449424) | human gut metagenome | biome: human gut; feature: human-associated habitat; material: faeces | place: United Kingdom | collected 2010/2012 ...
TTTTTAGCAGCTGTGTCATGCCTTTTGCCGGAAGATACTGTGCCTGCACCGGAATCATGACTTTATCGGCTGCAGTAAGTGCGTTGATTGTAATCATGCCAAGAGACGGCATACAATCAATTATGACATAGTCATAGTTTTCTTTCACTTTTTCAAGATAAATCCCAAGTATCCGCTCCCTGCTCATTGCATTTACCAAGCTGACTTCCATCGCTGACAAGTCAAGATTGGACGGTACAAGGTCAACACCTTCTTTTTGATGTAGGATTCCTTCCCCCACCGCTATTGGCTCATCACGAATTACCTTCTGCATAACATCTGCCAATGTGACTTCAAGATTATCGCCATCAAAGTAGCCTAAATATGTTGTCAAATCTCCTTGCGGGTCAGCATCAATTAGGAGTACCTTTTTCCCCTCTTTTGCCAAACCCACACCCAAGTTGACCGCGGTTGTCGTTTTTCCGACGCCACCTTTTTGATTGCAAATGGCAATCACTTCTGTTTTCTTCAATTTTCTCACCTCATTTTTTGGTATAATAAAGGCGGAGAGTGTAGATTCCCTCCGCATATGTAACTATCTCAATTTATCTCAATTTATCTACACGAAAAATATCTATAATTATGTATGCTCTTACTGCTTATGAAAATTGAAATTCCAACATTCACATAAGATTATGCAATGTGCCAGTAAAAACTATTATAATTGTTACATCTATACACAAGGACATTACGGAACGACTTCTTGAACTCAATCCGCCTCTTGCGGCTGAGGTTAAGACCGTCCTGGAGAATAACAAGGCCGAACGGCATCTGCGCGGCGGTATGGCGACCAGAGAAAAATATCTGCATACGCGGCGTGATTAGGCAAGCATGCGACGTGCCCCGAACTCTGCGATCTCACATCGCAACGCTTTTTTGAAGCCGAATGCGCAAAAAATCGCGCCTGCGGCGCGTGGGTTCGTGGAAGACAAAGGTGCGCAAAACGGAATCTGAGATTTCTATGCGCACATGGCTCTCACCCATGAGCGCCGCTTCGCAAGGTACTTTTGCCGATATGCCGGAAATATCGCCTCGCGAGATTTCCTGCATAATAAGAGCAACCATTCCGCGCGTGAAGCGCCGCTTCTGCGCAGGCGGCTGATTTAAGCTTGCGGCGGACGGTGCAGTGGTGTAAACTATCCTTATCCAGCACAAGGAGGAATACGGATGTTTACCATGACAATGCCTGCCCCCGCGCGGGAGGCGATCGAAACGCTCAATCAAAACGGTCACGCGGCTTATCTGGTCGGCGGCTGCGTGCGAGACAGCCTGCGCGGCGTGGTGCCGCACGATTATGATATCACCACGTCCGCGCGGCCCGAAGAGGTCGCCGCCGCTTTCCGCGGCAGGACGCTGATCGAGACCGGCCTCAAGCACGGCACGCAGACCCTGCACAGCGGCGGCATGAATCTGGAAATCACTACTTATCGCACCGACGGCGCTTATGAAGATCATCGTCATCCGGCGGCGGTCACCTTCGCGCGCACGCTGGCTGAGGATCTCGCACGCAGAGATTTTACGATCAACGCGATGGCCTATCATCCCGCGCGCGGACTGGTGGATCTGTTTGGCGGACAGGCGGACCTCGCCGCAGGCGTGGTCCGCTGTGTGGGTGCCCCGGCGCAGCGCTTTGATGAGGACGCGCTGCGCATGCTGCGCGCCCTGCGCTTCGCCGCGGTGCTCGGTTTCGAGATCGAAACGGACACCGCCGGGGCGCTGCTTGCCCAAAAGGATCTGCTGACGGCTGTCAGCGCGGAGCGCATCCGCGAGGAACTGGTGCGTCTGCTCTGCGGCCGGGACGCTGCCTGCGTATTAGATGCCTACCTTCCCGTTTTCAGCGTATTCCTGCCGGAATTGCTGCCGATGCAGGGCTTCGAGCAGCGGAACCCGCATCATGTCTACGATGTCTGGCATCACACACTGGCGGCAGTCGATGCCATTCCGCCGCAGCCCCACCTCCGGCTGGCGGCGCTGCTGCATGACATCGGCAAGCCGGATTGTTTCCAGGCAGACACGCAAGGCGTCGGTCATTTTTATCAACACGATGTCCGCGGCGCGGAAATGGCGCGCCGAATTCTGCGCCGACTCAAATTCGATAATGACACGACGACGCGCGTTGTCACGCTGGTACGCTGGCACGACCGGCAGATCGAATCGACCGCTAAGGCGGTCAAACGTGCCCTGCAGCAGTTCGGACCGGAACTCTTTTTTGATCTTCTGGCGCTCAAGCGGGCGGATAACCTGGGACAGGCCCCTGCTTTTTGGGATCGGCAGGAGATTTATGCCCGCCTGGAAGCCCTCGCTTCCGACATCCTCGCCGGCGGTGCCTGCTTTTCACGCAAGACTCTGGCGGTCACCGGACGTGATCTGATGGCAGTCGGTATGCCCGCGGGCAGGGAACTTGGCGCGGCACTCGACCTCCTGCTTAACGCCGTCATCGACGAAAAAGTCAAAAACGAAAAAGAGGCCCTGCTTCAGTACCTCTTTTCAAACGAATCCCGTTAGGTTTCAGCGCGCCGGCTGCTTTTCGGCGCGCACTTTTGTCCTTTCCAGCAGAAACATACTGGTTGGCCGTTCCGCCGATCATGTTTCTTTCTGCGCTTTACTTGATTTCCATAACTTTCTTGATTTCTGTCATCAGCTCCGCGTAGCTTTCCACAGCTTTCACGTCCGGATTGTCGGCTTTGATCTGTTCGGTAGAGCGGAACAGGAAGCCTGCCTTGCTCGCTTTGATCATGCCCAGATCGTTGAAGCTATCTCCGCTGGCGATCGTTTCGTAGCCCATGCTCTGCAGCGCTTTGACTGTGGTCAGCTTGGTTTGCGCCACGCGCATTTTGTAATCGGTGATCTTGCCTTCCGGCGATACCACCAGCGTATTGCAAAAAATCGTCGGCATCCCGAGTTTTTTCATCAGTGGCTGCGCGAACTGTTCAAAAGTGTCGCTGACGATGACCGTCTGCGTAAGGGCCCGGAGTTCATCCAGGAATTCCTTCGCGCCCGGCAGCGGGTCCAGCTTGGCGATCGTTTCCTGAATTTCCTTGAGACCGTATCCATGTTGATTCAGGATATCCAAACGATATCGCATCAGCTTGTCGTAATCCGGCTCGTCCCGCGTCGTCTTTTTGAGTTCCGGAATGCCCGCTTCTTCCGCGAATTCCACCCAAATCTCCGGTGTCAGAACACCTTCCAAATCTAAACATACTACATACATTTTGTCAATTCCTCCGTTTGCTGTGTATTTCGTCCTGCGCTTGACGGCAGGCAGATCGCAAGGCAAAAGCGCGCGTAACAAAATCAGGGTTGTCTGCGCGTACCTGCCTTATATGGCAGGTCTCCCCGTAAACGCGTAACGAAATCTGCGATTTCTGCGCGCACATGAGGTTCATGGACACGCGCCGCTTCGCGAGGTGCTTTTGTCGATATTCCGGAAATATCGCTATGCGATATTTCCTATATAATAAAAAACTAAATTTAATTGTATCGCAATTTTTATACCTTTGCAAGAGGATTTGACTGGTTTTCGCTCTTTTTCGCGTTTTTTCTTTAACGTGAGAAAGTTGTCGCGCGATCAAGGCGATTCTGAAGAACGTCCCCACAAAGAAACACCGGTTCTTCCCACTGCACTGCCTGCAATGACAAAAGTCAAATGCCGCGAATCGCTTCGCGCAGGGCGGCCGCGTCGTTGATCTGATTGACGCGGCCGCGGAAGGCTGCCGCGCCCGGCAGCCCTTTGAGATACCAGCCGACATGTTTGCGCATTTCGCGCACCGCGGTATACTCTCCCTTGAGCGCGTACACATCCTCAAAATGCCGCAGCATCATCTCGATTTTATCCTCTTTGCTTGGCACGATATCATAAAGCGACAGTTCTGCAGCCTTCTCCGGCTGCAGCATCTTGACCGCAGATTGTGCGGCCTGTGCTCCTGCAGCATCCCGCGAATCGCGCGGCAGCACCGGCTCTGTCCCCCGTCCTTCGGTGCGCGGCGCATCAAACACGCCGGCATCCCACGCGCGCGCGAGGCCCTCAAAGATCCATGGGTTGCCGAGCGCGCCGCGGCCGATCATCACAAAGTCACAGCCGGTCTCCTGCATCATGCGATAAGCGGAGGTGACATCGGTCACGTCGCCGTTTCCAATCACCGGAATCCTGACGGCTTTCTTCACAGCGGCAATGATATTCCAGTCCGCATGGCCGCTGTAAAACTGCTCGCGCGTCCGCCCATGTACGCACACAGCGGACGCGCCTCCGGCTTCGATCGCCTGAGCCACCTCGGCCGCGTTTTTCTCTGCGTCATTCCAGCCTGCGCGTATTTTAACCGTCACAGGTTTCGTGCTCGCGGAAACCACTGCCTCCACGACACGCCGCGCCAGCTTCGGTTCGCGCATCAGCGCGCTGCCTTCTCCGTTCCGTACAATCTTGGGAACCGGACAGCCCATATTGATATCCAACAGCACCTGCCTGCGATCATTGAGCATGCGCGCTGCCTCCGCCATGATCTCCGGCTCATGGCCAAAAATCTGGTAGGCCACAGGCGCTTCTCCGTCCAGAATCTCCAGCAGTCGGTCGGTATTCTTGTCCTTGTACCACAGCCCCTTGGCGCTGACCATTTCCGAGCAGACCAGCCCCGCCCCCTTTTCGCCGCAAATTCGACGGAACGGAGCGTCGGTGACCCCTGCGAGGGGCGCGAGCAGAAACGGGTTTTTTAAAGTCACGTTTCCGATTTTGCATTCTCTTGTCATACAGTTTCCTTTGTTCCTCTCTGTTCTTCGCGTCTCCGCACGCTTTTTTTCTACAAGGCGCGCAAGCTTTCTCCGCGCAGCGGACATCGCAAGCAAAACGCCTCCTACTTCACCGTCTCGCGCTCATCACGCGCGCAGCTTTCCTTTGTCAAAGTCATCTGCGCCCGCCTTGCCTCTCTATCCTTCGCGTCTCCGCGCGCCTGCAAAAAAATCCGCCGATGCAGTCTCAGCGGATTTTGGTTTTTCTATAATCGCGTCCGGTCATCTGTTCCGCGCCGAACGCCGCAGCAGTCTGCCGGCCCTATTTCGACGCCGCTTCCATTCTCCGCAGCGCGAGCGCGATTGTCAATCCCGGAATCACGCGGTTTCCGGTAATCTCCGCGCCGAGGATTTCATTAATCTTCTTCAGGCGATACTGCACTGTGTTTGTGTGGATGCCCATAAACTCAGAGGTCTTGCCGCTGTTCATGCCCGCGTCCAACACGAAGGTTTCCAGGGTTTCCAAAAGCTGCCTGGACTTGTTGTCCCCCTCCTTGCGAAACGGCTCCAAAAGATCCATATAGTTCTTTTTCAGATAGCCGCCCTGCACTTGAATATTGATGCAGTTGCTGACCAGCGTCAGTTCATATTTGGTGAACACCCGCTTGTACGGGAAAATGCTTCCTACAAACGCCCAGGTTTCGCCGATCAGACGGAATCCGTCTCCTGCGCCCTCGATGCCGTCGATGCCGGTCACATGGAAAATGCGGACCGTCTTGTTTTCCTTGAGCGCGTCGAAGAATCTCAGGCAAACAGCCTTTTCCTCGTTTTCCTCCTGATCAGCCAGCTTCGCCCCCTTGAGCAGCAGCGCGTAGCTTTCGTTTTCCTCGCTGATCTTGATGATGTCCAAAAGGCCCTTGCTGACAAACCGATGAATCACTTCCTCCGCATGGTTATCCTCAATACCTTTGGCATAAAAGACCGAAAGAATGTCGGTTAATTTCACGCCTGCTTCCTCGCGGATCGAATACGCCAGACTCTTGTTGCCGCGCATCAGCGCCTTGACAAGCTCTGCCTTCGCGTCACGCTCCGGCGTGTACTTCCACATGCCCATCGCCAGCTCGATGATCTCGGCCAGCTTGGTCATTTCGCCGGACGAATAATTGTCGTCGTTATCGACAATGAACAGATAGTATTTTTCGTTATTGATGTGTACCAGGCCCCAGTAGGTCAGCACCCCGTCGATCTCGATCAGACTGTAGATGTTGCTGAGGTTCAGCGCCGCTTCCTTCCCGCGGCGGATCGCCTCGTTGATTGTGGTCTGATGCCGCGTTTCGATCGCGAAGATCGGGTTGAAGTCCTCGCTCAAAAGCACTACCTGAAAGTCGTTGTTGATCGCCGCCTCACGCAGCGCCTGCTGGAAATTCGCGTGCTTTTCAAAATTCAACAGATGGAAAATCGTGTTGTTGATCAGGCTGTTCTTGAAATTATTGCCATAAAGCACGTGTTCCATGACCTCCGCGATGATCTGCGAATAGTCCATGTTTTCTCCATCGACCATGATGATCAACGGCAGACCGGCCTCATCAGCTGCGCGCGTCACTGCCTTGTCAACAGGCTGCGTGGTCTGCTCCCTGCGAAAAACCACCAGCGCGGCGACACCTGCCTTTGCCAGTTCGCGAATTGTTTCCTGCTGCTGTTTCACGTCATGTTTCATGCCCGCGAACGAAGTCAGCACCATATTGCCGCTGCTGCCGCTGCACTTGACCGCTTCCTCCGCCGTTGCCGCGTCCATGACCGAAACCGCTTTTACCCGGCGATCCATGTGCTTTTCTCCTGCAACGACAATGCACTTGCGGAAAGCTTCCAGCTGTAGACAATCCTTAACGCTTACCTTCATGTTCTTCCTCATCTTCTTTCTGAGGTTCCTCAGCCTGCTGAGAATTTTCCTCTTCAAAATCGCCCTCTGTGCCGTCCGCAGCCTTTTTCTCTGCGACTTTCGCCTCAGAAGGTTCCTCTTCCTTTAGCTCGTCGTCATCCTGCATGTAATCGACATCATATTTTTTAAGTTCCTCCATGAGACGCGCTTCCTCTTCCTTGCGAATCCGCTCCGCCTCCGCGGCTTCTTCCTCGTTGCGTACCTGCTTCGCCTCGTCAGCCTTGTCAACGCTTTCTTTGAGATCCTCCGCGCTGAGCTTGCCTGTGTACAAGTTCTCAAACTGCTCGCCGTCGATGGTTTCTACCAAAAGCAGCGCCTTCGCCACACGCTCCAGTGTTTCGTCGTGCTCCATGAGAATCTTTGTCGCCTGGTCGTAGGCCTCGTCGATAATTCTCTTGATTTCGTCGTCGATTTCCTGTGCCGTATGCTCGGAGTAGTTCTTGTGCGCCGTAAAGTCGTTCCCCAAGAAAACCTCTTCGTCCCCACCGTAGTTGACCGCGCCGAGTTTTTCGCTGAAGCCGTACTTTGTCACCATTTCACGCGCGATCGCGGTTGCCTGCTTGATATCGCCGGACGCGCCGATGGAGATGTCATCCAGCTTCAGTTTCTCCGCGACACGACCGCCCATGCACGAAACGATGTGATTGTACATCGAGCCCTTGGTGTCGAACATCTTGTCGTCCTCCGGCAGATACATCGTGTATCCGCCTGCACGACCTCTCGGAATGATGGTAACCTCGTGGATCGGCATATGTTTCGGCAGTGACCGCGCGACAATCGCGTGACCTGCTTCGTGATAAGCTGTCAGCTTCTTTTCCTCCTCGGAAACGACCTTGGACTTCTTCGCCGGACCCATCTGCACCTTGCGGATGGCTTCTTCGATTTCCTCCATACGGATGAACCTGCCGTTTCTGCGCGCCGTAATCAGCGCCGCCTCATTGAGGATATTTTCGAGATCTGCCGGCGTGGAACCCATGGTTCTTCTGGCCAGCACCTTCGGTGTAACGTCATCTGCCAGCGGTTTATTTTTGGCGTGTACCTTGATGATCTGTTCTCTGCCCTTGACATCCGGCAGCCCGATTACAATCTGTCTGTCAAATCTGCCCGGTCTGAGCAGCGCCGGATCCAGTACGTCCGGACGGTTGGTAGCCGCCAGAATGATGATGCCGGAATTCTCCGCGAAGCCGTCCATCTCGACCAAAAGTTGGTTGAGTGTCTGCTCTCTTTCGTCATGGCCGCCGCCGATGCCTGCGCCACGCTTGCGTCCGACCGCGTCGATTTCATCGATAAAGACGATACAAGGCGCGTTTTTTTTGGCTTGATCAAACAGATCTCTGACTCTGGACGCGCCAACACCGACGAACATTTCCACGAAGTCGGAGCCGCTGATCGTAAAGAACGGTACGCCCGCTTCTCCTGCCGTCGCCTTGGAGATGTAGGTTTTTCCTGTTCCCGGAGGTCCGACAAGCAGAATGCCCTTCGGAATTCTCGCGCCGAGATCCTTGTATTTTTTCGGTGCTTTGAGGAAATCCACGACCTCCTCAAGCTCCTGCTTTTCTTCTTCCAATCCCGCGACGTCTTCAAAGGTCACCTTCTTGTCGCCGCCCTTAACCATCTTGGCGCGCGATTTGCCGAACTGGAACGCCTTGCCGTTGCCGCCCTGATTCATCATAATGTAGAACAGGAAGACCAGCGCGCCGATCATCAGAAGATTCGGCAGGAGGTTCCAGAGGAAGGAGCCGGTATCCGGCTTCGGACTGGAAAACTCCTTCAGCGTGCCATTCTGCATCTGACTAAACAGGTAGGTTTCCTCCAGCCAGTTGATCTCCAGTACAGACGGCGCGTAAGCGTAGTAGTAGGTATCTTTGTCAAGTTGTCCTGTCAGGGTCGTGTTTTCAATCTGTACCGCTTCGAATTTTTCTTGCTCGACCATCTGCGCGAACTTGGAAAACGATACTTCCTTTACGGTTTTTTGGTCGGAGTCAAGGCCCTTGTAGAACATGGCCACCATGAGTACGACCAAAAACAAAATCAAATAGACACTGATGTTTTTTGCGAATTTTTTCAATTGTTTCCCCTTTCAAATTTATCTATTTCTAATTTTTGGTATTTTCTTGTTTTTCGCAGCACTTTTACAGGTGCACTTTTTGTATTTTATCACAAAATGTTTGAAATTTCAAGGATTATTATTGTTTCTTCCTGCTTTCCGTCTACTTTTGCCTCCGCGCTGAATCTGCCTTTTTGCCGTAAAACCGGCGTCTCAAAAATCGGTGACGGCAAAATCCACAGAACGTGACTGCCGCAGGCCAAAAGCAGGATTTCATCCCGCTGGTTTTTAGGTATCTTACTGTCTACAAAAAAGTCCTGCAGCTTTTTCCGTCCGCCCCGAATCGGCAGATAATCACCGTCCCTGCGCGTCCGAAGCTCCATGCGCGCGCCCGCGGGCAGCGCCGCCGCGCGAAACGCGCCATGCGGACCGATCCGGCCCTCCGCGAGCAGCCTGTGGTACATCGCCGTCTTCGTCCGCCAAAGCCGGAAACGCCGCCCCGCCGCCTCAATCTTCATAACTGCCACGTCCGCGGCACCATCGGCAGCAAACTGCGCGCAAGGCGATGCAAGCGGCTCGCCATCTGCGGTGTCATCGGCAATAAGCTGCGCGCAAGACGATGCAAACTGCGCGCCATCCGCGGCGCCATCGGCAGCAAACCGCGCGCAAGACGATGCAAACTGCGCGCCATCCGCGGCGCCATCGGCAATAAGCTGCGCGCAAGACGATGCAAACTGCGCGCCATCCGCGGTGTCATCGGCAATAAGCTGCGCGTTGACCACGCCGCGCGCTCTGTCTTTCTCAACTTGCGTATGATTCACGCCCTTCGCGTGGCTGGCGCCAATCTCCATATCTGTCGTGCCGCTTTGCCCACTGTCTTTCTTCCTCGCGCGATAAAATTTCATTCGCCCATAAACCCGCGCAGCGCGGAATCCATCCGCTAATTCCGTTCTTGCGGAAGGGCTTGCCGCATACAGGATATGATCGATTGCTTCTGCCTGCGCGCTGCTAAAGTTTTCCGCCATGCCAACCTCGCGCAGCGCTCTTTGATACACCCGCGTCCGGATTGCTGCATGCAGAGCGCGTAATGTTTCACAGTCAAGATAAACCACCTTTGGCTTCTGCGCACAGGCTTCGACTGCCTCATCTGTGCCAACATCTGCCGCCAAAACTGCGGCACTGCAAGCAGGTTCCTCATCCAAATTGTCAGGAATGCAGCATGCCCTGTTTTCCTGCTTGGGCAGCGTCGCCGCCCGCTCTCCTGCGGCGCGCGCCCTCGCCTCTTCAAAGGTGCGCGCCGCGGTTTCCTGCAGGTACGCCTTATCACTCTGCGCGATACGCCCCAGCCGATTTAAGGCGGTGATGATATTTTCGTTGTAACGCGTCGCCAGATACGGCAGCAGTTCCAATCGAATCTGATTGCGTGTATAGATCGGCTCCGCATTCGTCTGATCAATGCAAGCCGTCATGCCTCTTTCCGACAGATACTGCTCAATCTCTGCTCTTTGCGTTTCCAGGAGCGGCCGCACCACTGCGATCCGCGCGATTGCCGTTTTGACCGGCTCTGCTGCGCGCCGCGCGTCATCGCACGGACACAATTCCTCCCGCATACCGGTTTCTTTTCCTTCATTCGCGCTGTGCTGTGCCTGTTCCTGCGTATATGCTCCGCGTGCCTTTTCACTCACCTCGACAGCAGCTTGACCACAAAGTTGATCCGTCCGCTGCCTGTTTTGTCCGCGTGCCTCTTCACTCACCTCGGCAGCGTCATATCGCACCGTTTCGTATCGTTTTTTTGCGATACCTGCTAACCCGTCTGTTCCCGTTCCCCGCAAAATCCGAAACAAGATCGTTTCCGCCTGATCGTTCGCATTCTGCGCGATTGCGATCGCAACATTCTGCGCGGCAATTCCCCGCCGCAGCAGTTCTGCCGCCACGATGCCGAACGCCTCATATCGTGCCTTGCGGCCTGCCTCCTCGGAAGTCAGGTTTTTCTCCGCCGCGATTCGCGCGCAGTCATAAACAAAACTTCTGCATGGCCAGCCTCGTTCCACGCACAGCGCCTCGGTAAACGCCTGATCAGCCTCTGCTGCCCCCGGCCGAAACTGATGATTGACATGCACCGGATATAGCTGCAGCCGCATATCGTCCGCCAGTCTGCAGAGCAGGTCAAAAAGACACACAGAATCCGGTCCTCCCGAAAGACCGATGATCACATGCATCCCCTCATGTAAAAGTTCTTCGTTTTGTATCAGTGCCTTCACATTGTGGAAGGTTCTTGCCGCGTTTGTTGTCATGATATGCGCACCTTGTTTTTTCTTTATTCTAGCATAAATTCCGCCACATTTCATCTTTTTGTGCAAAGTTTATCGGGTGCTTTCTACCAGTGCTACAAGAACGGTCAAATCGTCATTTTCACGACAGCCGTACCGTTGCTGCGCCTCCGCAAGGATCTGTTGTGCCAGGCGACGCGGCGCAAGATTTTGCTGCGCCGCTCCTTCTCTGCTTTGCGGCGCCCCCTGCTCTTTGCTTTGCTGCGGCGCTCCTTCTCTGCTTTGCGGTACCACATGAGCAAGAATTTCCTGCAGCCACTGAGCCTCGTCGTCATCCTTGTCTGCCTCCGTAATTCCGTCCGATACCATAACGATAATATCTCCCAAAGCCAGCGACGCCGACCGATGCGTCAACTTCAAAGTCGGAATGATCCCGATCGGCAGCGCTGCCTGATCGATTCGCCGTACATGGGAGCCGCGTATCAAAAACGATGACGCGGCTCCCATCTTATAGAATTTGGCCTGCCCCCGCGCCCAATCCAGCAGCGCCAGATCCATAGTCGCAAAACTGTCCGGCTTAATCATAAAACAATTCACATCCTTGATTGCCCGCGCCGGACTCATCCCTTTTTTTAAGTTGCCGCGCAGTCTGCGCACCAAGCGCCTGCTTTCTGCCGCAGCCGGCGCGCCCTTACCCATGCCATCCGACAAAATCAACGCGAACCGCCCGTCCGGCAGCTCGCAGGACATCGCCTGATCCCCGCTGATCTCCTGCGCGGCCGCCGTCGCGTAACCAATTCGTACCCGCAGACGCTTTGAAGTCATCGTTTCACGCACCTCATCCTCCGCGCTTAACGCCATGTTCGGCTTGCCTTCCATTTTTTTCACCGTCATTTCTTTCCCCCGTCGTAACGCCTCTCACGCAAGTCCGCTCACGATGAGCCTTCCTGCAGCAAGTATGCTCACCGCATTGCTTTTTACCATAGTCTTTCCCGAGCAAGTCAAACAAACCTTGTCTACTCCGCCTCCTGCCCTCTACTCTAGCACAGTTTTCACATGAAATATGTCGAAACTCACCACTCTCACATTCAAAAAAATCGTTTTTCTTCTTTTACACGCTTCTACACGCTTCCAAATTACCTTCCCCACAGAAAATGTCCCAAATTCCCTTCTTTTCATCAAAAAGATGTAATGCCCCGTCTTTTTTACTTTCCATTCTTTACAAAACTTCTTTCCCTTTTCATGTTTTTTGTTTTATTACATATGTTATCAACGAATTTCTTGTTGTTTTGAACATATTTCACACTTCCAGTAAATTAAAAGCTGCAATTTTTTGGTTCAGCAAGCCTTTTCATTACATCTTTTTGCTGCTTTTTAGGCAAAAAGCGGCGCGCGGCGTGCGAAAGGGATTCCCGCAGGAAAAAGAGGCGGCGCGCAGCGTGCGAAAGGGATTCCCGCAGGAAAAAGAGGCGGCGCGCGGTGTGTGAAAAGGACTCCCGCAGGCAAAAGAGGCGGCGCGCGGTGTGCGAGGAGAGATTCCGCAGGATAAGCCGGCGCCCTCTGACATAATCTGTCAGAGGGCGTCTCTTTTCGTTTCATTCCACTAGTCTATTCCATAAAACCGTTTCGCATTCTCCAGCGTGCGGCGGGCAGCTTCTTCATAGGATATCCCTTTGAGCAACGCCACGCGGCGCGCGGTATAGGCTACGTATGGAGATTGATTTTTTTTGCCGCGATGTGGCTCCGGCGTCAGATACGGCGCGTCTGTTTCGACCAAAAGATATTCAATCGGAATCGCGCTGACTACCTCCGAAGTCTTGCGGTTATTCTTGTAGGTCACCGGTCCTGCGATTGAAATGGTCGCGCCCAGCTTCACATACTGCTCTGCCAGTTCTCGGCTTCCGGAAAAGCAGTGCAGCAGCACGCGCGCGTCTTTTTCCATGCAGCAGTTCTCTGTGCAATCACAGGCTTCGGCTCGTCTGCCTTCCCCTGCGCGGCTCGCTTCGGTGCCTTTGCGCGCATTGGTTTTCGCAGCAGCTTCACAGGCTTCGCCTCGCGTGGCGCCAAGGTCTGTTCTTGTGCAGTCACAGGCTTCGGCTCGTCCAGCTTCACAGGCTTCGGCTTGTCCGCCTTCCCCTGCGCGGCTGGCTTTTTGCGTTGTCTGCGCGCCTGCCTTCCGGCCGATGCCGGTGCCCGGGCGCGGCGGGAACCATCCGCAGCGTTCTTCGCTGAACGCGCCCTCCTCCTTGAGGATGTCCATCGTCTCCTGGTCCGCCTCACGCGCGTGAATCACAATTGGCATGTGCAGCTCGTTCGCCAGGCGGATCTGGCGGCGAAACCAGTAGCGCTGATCCTCCGCATCCGAGTGATTATAGTAAAAATCCAGTCCGATCTCGCCGATCGCCTGCACCTTCGGCTGTCCGGCCAGGCGGCGGATCTTTTCGTAAATCTCCTCTGTCATCGTCTTCGTATCGTGTGGATGCACACCGACCGCCGCGTAGCACCACGGCAGCAGGGTTGCGTCCGAGACTGCCCGCTCTGAGCTTGGCAAGTCAAAACCGACATCCATCACATAAGCGACCTCGGAATCCTCAATCGCGGCGATCAGCTGCGCGCGCTCCTCCTCACTGTAGCCATCGTTATTGATGTGCGTATGCGAGTCAAATAATATTTTCATCAGCTTACCACTTCCCCGTCCGGCGCGTCTGTTGATACGATTTCCACGCGCTCACCGTTGTCCGCAAACAAAATCATGCCCTTGGACTCCATGCCGCGCAGCTGACGCGGTTTGAGATTCGCGACTATGATGACCTTCTTGCCGACCATTTCCTCCGGCTTGAAGCTCTGCGCCACACCGCTGATGATCTGGCGGCGCTCCGTTCCCATCTTTACCTGGAATACCAGCAGCTTGTCCGCCTTCGGATGCTTCTCGGCCTTTTCGATCAGACCGACACGGAAGTCGATCTTGTCAAAATCGTCGTACTCGATCTCCGGCTTCAGCGTGAGCGGCACGTTCGCTTCCGCGGCATCCGCGGGTTCCTTCGCCGCCTTCAAGGCCGCGCTGATCTCATGCAACGCCGCGAGCTCCTTCTCAATATCGATACGAGGGAAAATCGCCTCGCCCTTTTTCACCTGTTCCTGATACATCATTTCAAATGTGAACGCGTCCTCCCAGACCACATCCGCGTACCACAGCCCCAGCTGCTTGCGGATCTCCTTGGAGGTCGTGTGCATGAACGGATGGATCAGAATCGAAATGATGCGGATCGCCTCTGCCAGATTGTGCAGTACGGTATCCAGCTTCGCCTTGCTGTCCGCGTCGGTATCCGCAGTCTTAGCCAGCACCCAAGGCGCCTTTTCGTCAATATATTTGTTCGCGCGGCGCACCAAAATCCAAATTTCTTCGAGTGCCATGTTGAACGCGAACTTGTCCATCTGCGCCTCGACCTTCGCCGCCGCGCCGATGGCGATGGCCTTCAGCTCCGCGTCAATCTCATCACAAGCGGCAGGAACCGCGTCCGGCACCACGCCGCCGTTGTATTTTTCGATCATGGAAACCGTCCTCGAAACCAGATTGCCGAGGTCGTTCGCCAGATCGTAGTTCATGCGCTTGAGCATCACCTCATTGGTGAACACGCCGTCCTGCCCGAAGGTATACTCACGCAGCAGGAAATATTTCAAAGCATCGATGCCGTAACGCTCGATCAAAATGACCGGATCGATGACATCGTCGCCCTTGCTCGCCTTGGACTTGGAGACTTTTTCTCCGCCCAAAAGCAGCCAGCCATGTCCGAGCACCTGCTTCGGCAGCGGCAGACCCGCGCTCATCAGCATCGCCGGCCAGATGATCGAGTGGAAACGCACGATTTCCTTCCCCACCAGATGCACGTTGGCAGGCCAGTATTTGTCGTAAAGTTCTCTGTCGTCAGGATAGCCCAGCGCCGTAATGTAGTTTGTCAGCGCGTCCAGCCATACATAAATGACATGCTTTTTGTCGATCGGAACCGGAATCCCCCAGTCAAAGGTCGAACGCGAAATGCAAAGATCATCCAAACCCTGCTTGATGAAGGAAATCATTTCGTTGCGGCGTGATTCCGGCTGCAAAAATTCCGGATGCTCGTCAAACAGCGCGAGCAGCCTGTCCGCATAGTTGGAAAGCTTGAAGAAATAAGCCTCCTCCTTCGCCGGCTGCACCGGTCTGCCGCAGTCCGGACAACAACCGTTCACCAGCTGACTTTCCGTCCAAAAACTCTCGCAAGGCGTACAGTAAAGCCCCTCATACTCACCCTTGTAGATGTCACCCTTGTCGTACATCTCCATAAAGATTTTCTGCACACGCTCGATGTGGCGCGGCTCGGTCGTGCGGATAAAGTCGTCATAAGAAATCTCCATCGTCTCCCATAACTTCTTGATTCCGGCAACTACCTCGTCCACATACGCCTGCGGGCTCACACCCTTCTCATCCGCGATCGTCTGGATCTTCTGACCATGCTCATCGGTTCCCGTCAGGAATCTTACATCATAGCCGCAAAGCCTCTTAAAGCGCGCCATCGCGTCCGCCATGACCGTACAATAAGTGTGCCCGATATGCAGATTTGAGCTTGGATAATAGATCGGCGTCGTGATGTAATAGGTCCCTTTTTTTTCTGTCATTTTGTATTCCTCCCGGTCTCCCTTTCGAATGAGAAAGGGCAGATTTTTATTTTACTGCTTTTTGTTCGGCGTCCGGCGCGTCCGGCGCCTCTACCTTCTCCTGCTTTTCCTCCTGAGGAAAAGCTTTACTCATGGTTTTGTCAGTCGCCGCGATCAGCGCGATGCCCGCAGCCAGCAAAATTCCCGCGGTCTTGCCGATGGTCTTGACGACCTGTCCCGTTGTGAGCTTCTTGCCCGGTTTTTTCGCCTCGATTTTACCTCTGTTCATCCTTGTACCTCCTGTGCTGCACATAATCCGCAATCAGATTGGCAGCCTCTTCCTCTGTGATATAGCTGCTGTTGATGGCCAGATTGTAATTCTTGAATTCCCCCCATTTCTGACCTGTATGATAATTGTAATAATTCTCACGCGCCTTATCATAGGTGGCAACAATCTCCCTGACATCATCCGGATTCTCCCCGTAAGACTCCACGGCGCGTCTGAGACGATCCTCCTGGTCCGCGTAGATAAAGACGTTCGTCACCCCCGCGATCTCCCGCAGTACATAATCCGCACAGCGTCCGACAATAACAGCCTCGCCCTTTTCTCCGATTTCACGAATGGTCTGGAAGGTCGCCAAAAACAACTTTTCGTTGACCGAAAGCGGACTGCCGCTCGTTGCCTCGTTGAAGCTCAAAGCCGACGAAAGATTGTAAGCGAAGCTGTTCTTTGCCTTCAGCTCCGCGCCCGCGAGCAGTTCTTTAGAAAACCCACTCCGTTCCGCGGCCAAATCGATCAATTCTTCCTTGTCATAAAAAGGCACCTCCAGCTTCTGCGCCAGAATCTTGCCGATGATGCGCCCTCCGCTGCCATATTCTCTGCTGATTGTGACTAATTTTTTCATGGGAATCCCTGCCTTTCTGTACCTCTATACCTCTACAAACGACTGATAGATTGCGCGAATCGCCGTTTCAAAATCCTTGTTTTCCACGCCGACGATGATATTCATTTCGCTTGAGCCCTGGTCGATCATACGAATGTTGACCCCCGCGTCCGCGAGCGCGGTGAACAGCCTCGCAGAAACGCCCGGACGGAAGCTCATGCCATGCCCCACCGTCGCGATCAGCGCCATGTTTTCGAAAACATCGATGCTGTCCGGTCTGAGTCTGGTGCGGAATTCATCAAGCACCTCATCCAGCCGCCCGTTGATGGACTGATTGGACATGACAACGGAGACCGTATCGATGCCGCTCGGCAGATGCTCAAAATTGATATCATAATCGTCGAGAATTCCCAGAATTCTTCTGACAAATCCACGCTCACTGCTCATCATGTTCTTGTATAAGGCTACGACGGTGAAGTCCTTGCTGCCGGCGATGCCGGTAATGATGCGGCCCGCGTCGCCGTCGCCGTAAGCCTCCGCCTCGCTTGTGATCATCGTGCCCGGATCCTCCGGCGCGTTGGTGTTGCGGATATTGATCGGCACGTTGGCCATTCTCGCCGGATAAATTGCGTCCTCATGCAGCACCGAAGCACCCATATACGAAAGTTCTCTGAGCTCTTTGTAGGAAATCTTGCGGATCTGCTCCGGATTTTTGACGATGCGCGGGTCAGCCATCAAAAAGCCCGAAACATCCGTCCAGTTTTCGTAAACGTCCGCGGCCATCGCGCGCGCTACCAGCGCGCCCGTAATGTCGGAGCCCCCACGCGAAAAAGTCTTGACCGAGCCGTCCGGCAGACTGCCGTAAAAGCCCGGCAGCACCGCGCGCTCATGCTTCGCGAGCTCCGCGCGGATAGCCTCATCGGTTTCCGGCATCATCAGCTTGCCCTTCGCGTCGAACTTGATCAAATCCTTTGTATCGACAAAGTCATAGCCCAAAAATGCCGCCACCAGCACCGCGTTCAAATATTCACCGCGCGAGGCGATATAGTCCGCGCTCGGATTCTGCTTGAGATTTTCGCGAATCTCATCGAAATAGCGAAAAAGGTCAACCTTGATGCCAAGATTGATCTGCACCGCCATGAAGCGGTCCGCCACGACCTGAAACAGTTGGTCGTAAGGCAGATTATGCTCAATATGCGTTTTGCACAGATAAAGAATATCCGTAATTTTGTTGTCTGATTCGTAACGCTTGCCCGGCGCGGATACCACGATGTATCTCCGGTCCGGGTCCTGCGTGATAATCTGTTTCGTTTTAGTCAGCTGAATCCCGTCAGCAACGGATGAGCCGCCGAATTTCGCGACTTTGATGCCCATAAAATCTGTCCTCCTGTTTTTTCATATGTACAAGTATTGAATACTTTATTTTATACCATTTTTTTGTTTTTTTCAAGATTCCGCAAAGTTTTTTCGATGTCCGTCATTTTTTCTTCTGTTCATCGCGCTGTCTTTTTAAATTACGCAGCAGTTCTTCGTTCAGCAGCGCCTCGGCATCCCGCAGCTCCGCTTCGTTCTCCACATCGACAAATTGCGTGATCCATATCCGCGAGCGATACCAGCTGCGCGCGATCGCCTCGATGAGCGCCTTGCCGTAACGCGGCGCCATTTCTCCGGCCTTGATAAAATACACGCGGATGATCAGCCCCAGCTTCATGCTCTTGATTTCAAAAATACAGTCCTGCTCGCCTACGCGCTCCATCGCCTCCTGCAAATCCTCCGCGATATGCTCGCACAGCACGCCGCGCTTGCCGTCCTCGCAGACAAAAAAGAACGCGCATGCCGCCAGCACGCCGAGCCCCGTCGCCCAGGCTTCTCCGAACGCGCGCAGGGTCACGCCGTACATCAAAAGTCCGAGCGCAAGCCCCGCCCATTTGATATATCCCAATAATCTGATCCTTTTTTCAACCTGTTCCATACATACCTCTTCTTTTGGGCTAGCGCGTAACGAAATTTGAGATTTCCGCGTGCGCGGCGTTCGCAGACGCGCGCGTTGTTAGGTGCTTTTGCCGTAATTTCGTAAATGTCGAAACACTGTTTTCATTTCCTGCTTATCTAAATCCGCGCGCCGCAGTGATGCCCCTATTTAAATTATAACGCCGATATGCGCGAGCGTAAAGGCGTTTTGTGGATTCTTTCCGTATTCATTCTATTATATTCACTTCTCGCGCCCTTTGCAATAGTTCTTTTGCGTTTCGCCGCCCTTGGCAGGCATTATTATTAGATTGCAGGGTCATCCAAGACCCTTGCAGTCTAATTTTTTTTATGCCGTGAGGAGGTGAAACAAATGGCAACCTACGCCTACCGTTCTATTTCAGAGCGCCAGAAAATTCAGAGCCTTTGGGAAAGCGGTGCCTCTGTCAAAGAGATTGCACAGGACTTTGACTTGTCCGTGTCTGCAATTTACACAGAGCTCAAGCGTGGATATGACGGCACACGGCTCCCCGATATGCGCCGCCGCTATGATGCGGAATTGGCACAGCTCACTGTCCAAAAATCTATTGAACGGAGGGGCCGCAAAGCTGCCGAGGCATAACCGCCCACATTGATACAACCAAAGGAGGACAACCCTATGAAAGCAAATGCAAACCCTATTGTGCTGAAAAGCAACCGTACTTCTGACGAGTGCATCGGTACCGTCAGATTGACCCCGGAGGCGGAAAAAGTCATCCGCCGCCTGCGCGCCAAGACTGCACTGCCTATTAGGCAAATTGTGAGTGAAATCATTGTGCAGGCAGAAAATCTCATTGACATTGAGGATGCCAACGAGGAAAGAGAGGAGGACTAAACCGTGAAAATGTTATCCGATTTTCAAGCAGGTGCAACCGTAAAGTACCACGGTGAGCCCTGCATCGTGCTGGAGCACCGCAAGGACAGCACCCTGCTCATGGTGCTTGAGCAGATTGAGCACACTTTTGGCTCTGACAACGATTTTGCCAAGAGTGACCTGCGTGAACACCTCAACGGTGCCTACATGGACACGCTCACCCAGGGCAACCATGGTGAGATTTTGAAACGCGCCATTGACCTCACCGCAGTCAACGGTAGCAAGCAGTATGGCATTGACACCTGCTGCATTGCGCCACTTACATTTGATGAGTACCGCAAGTACCATGACATCATCCCCAAGCCGGAAAAATGGGAATGGTCTGTTACCCCTTGGAGCACCCCCTGCGTGGATGGAGATGAAACCTGGGTCATGGGCTTGGACACCAATGGCAGTGTCAGCAACTACTACTGCTACATTACCTTCGGGTCCCGTCCCGCTTTCCTCCTCCCCTCTAATTATGTTGTGGAGCCGGAAAATGCCCTTGCATCCTACACCACAAGAGAGCTGGTTGAGGAACTTTTCAGCAGAGCCGACAAGTAAGAGGTGGCTGACATGACCACACATGAGATAGAGGCCCGGCGTTATTCACGCAGATGCCGCCGTGCCCGTAAAATCAGACGGCAGCGCCGTGTTGCCCTCATCACCATTGTGTGCTGCGTTGTGTTCGTCTGGCTATGCACCTGCAAGGAGGACAAGCCAACCATCCCAACCGTTGCGGCAGAAACACCGATGCCAACAGTCACGACGGTTGCGGAGCCTACGCCCGTGACCGCTGCGCCGCCTGTCAGCCGCACCCGTGATGACATCGTAAGTGAGGGACGGCTCCTAAGCTATGACCTCCAAGAAACCATGCAGGACTGCTGTGAGGAGTATGGCGTGCCGTATGCCCTAGCACTCGCCATTGCAGAGGTGGAAACCCACTTTGACCCGGATGCCGTCAGCGGCACCGGTGACTATGGCCTCATGCAGATTAACTCCATCAACCATGAATGGCTCTCTGAAATAGGTTTTAATGTTATGACCCATGAGGGAAACATTGAGGCGGGTATCTACATTATTTCTCAGCACTTGAATAAATACGGAAAGCCGGAGTTGGCTTTGATGGCATACAACTCCGGCCCCACGGGAGCACAGAAACTTTGGGATGCTGGAACATTCCAAACCGACTACTCCCGCAAAGTGATGGCAGCTTTTGAACACTGGACAAGCGTATTGGAGGGATAAAGATGCCTTACTACTGGACATGCCCAAAATGCGGCGCAAACCTTGACCCCGGTGAGCGCTGCGATTGTGAAACAACAACTACCACTAAGGAGGATTATAACGATGATGGAAATGAAAATCAAGATTGATGTGCCGGAATTGGTTGCCGCAGTTGAAAAACTTGCCGCAGCCATCGACAAAACCGCACTCAATATCACCGTGCCGAATGAGGGCACGCTCAACTTTAACACACCGGCCGGCAACGCTCCCGTTGCTCCCGCACCTGTGCAGACGGCCCCCACTCCTGCACCCGCGCCCACGCCCACGCCCATCAGCTGAGAGAGCACTTCCGAAAGGGGGTTGCCCTGGTCCTGCGCGTTGTAAAAGCTGGCGGCATACAGGACGATCAATCCCATCGCCAGCAGCGCCGCGAAGCTGATGAGCAAACCCTTTTCATCCGCCGAAAGCCGCCTCTTCGCCGGGAGAATACCCGACGCTTTTGCCCCGAATCCAGGGCGGGCGGTCAATCGCTCAGCGCGCTGGCGAGGTCCTTAAACGCTTCGCCGCGGTGTTCGAAGTCGCTGAACATGTCAAAACTCGCGCATGCCGGGGACAGCAGCACGTTTTCCCCCGGCTTGGCCAGCGAAGCCGCCAGTTGCACCACCGAGGCAAAATCGTGGTCGTTTTCCGGACGATGCACGTTGGTATAACCCGCGCGCGCCAAAGCCTGCGCGATGGCCTCTCCTGTGTCCCCATAGACGATTGCATCGCGGATCCAGCGGGAATTGCGGATTACCTCGCACATGGCACTGTAATCCGAGTGCTTTTCGCTGCCGCCGAGCAGTAGCACCGTGGGACGGTTCATGGTTTCCACGGCTTTCACCGTGGAATCCGGATTCGTGGCCTTAGAATCGTTGATATACGTCACGCCACGGCGCGTACACACCGTTTCAATGCGGTGCTCCACGCCCTTGAACGTGCGCAGCGTGTGGCGAATCACCGCCACGGGAATGCCCGCCTGCATGGCGCAGGCCACAGCGGCCAGTGCGTTTTCCAGATTGTGCGGCCCGGGAATGCGCACTTCGCTCACGCCACAAATGGCCCGCGCGCTATCCGGCGCGCCAAAATACAGCGTTTCCTCCCGCACAAACGCGCCAAAGGGCGGGATCTGCGTGCGCGAAAACCACACCACGCGGCACATGGCTTTGGGCGCCAGCGCGCGCAGAGTGGGGTCGTCGTAATTGAGCACCACGCTGTCGCCGTCTTTCTGATTTTCAAAGACGCGCGCCTTCAGTTCGATATAGCGCTCCATGGTCTTGTGCCGGTTCATATGATCCTCGGTGATATTGAGGATGGCGGAAATCAGCGGATGGAACTTGGCGATGGATTCCAGTTGGAAGGAGGACAACTCGCAAACGATCATATCGTCTGCCTGGGTTTGGGCGGCGATGTCCGCGTAGGGCGCGCCAATGTTGCCCACCACAAACGTGCGCTTGCCCGCGTTTTTGCAAATTTCTCCCAGCAGGGTTGTGGTGGTCGTTTTCCCATTGGTGCCCGTAACCGCCATGACCTTGCCCATGCTCATCCGATAGGCCAGTTCCACCTCGCCAATCACTTCAATGCCCATTTCCCGCGCCTTGGCGACCGCCGGGTGCTCGATGGGCACGCCTGGGCTGATCACCACCAAGTCCACGCCGTCCAGCAGCGTTTGCGCGTCCTCTCCCAGTCGGAACTCCACATTTTCCAGCCGCAAGCCATCCAGCACGCTGCCCAGCTCTGCCTCACTCTTGCGGTCGTTCAAAATCACAAAATTCCCTTTTTCATGCAAAAGCCGCGCCGCGGCAATTCCGCTGCGCGCCATACCAATCACCAAAACCCTTTTCATCCTCTATCCCCCCAATCACACGATATCGAATTCAGCGTTTCTTTATGCTGTGAAACCCAGCAGCGCTACCAAGCACAGGGCGATCGTAACCAGATCGTACATGGCCACAATTTTGGTTTCCGGCATGCCGGAAAGCTCAAAGTGGTGGTGCAGCGGCGCCATTTTGAAAATGCGCTTGCCATGCGTTTTTTTGAAATACAGCATCTGGATGATATCCGAAAGGCTGGAAATGAGCATGGTGAACGCAATCAACGGCAGCAGCAGCGAAAGCCGTGTGACCAGCGCCATACCCGCCAGCGCGCCGCCAATAGCAAAAGAGCCGACATCTCCCATAAATACGTTGGCCGGATGCGTGTTATACCGCAAAAAACCGATTACCGCGCCGGTCATCGCGCCCGAAAACACCGCCGTGGCCAGGTACTCGCTCTCCATGTCCGGATGCGCTGCGGCAAGCAGCGCGCAAATGAGGCTCATGGTGGCAAAATCCACCGCGCCCGTGCCGGCCAGCAGCCCGTCCAGCCCATCCAGCAGGTTGGCGGAATTCACCGTGCCCACCAGCACAAACGCAATCACGGGAATGTAGCACCAGCCCAGGTTCCATTCCACGCCGAAAAACGGCACCACCAGGCTGGAACCCACCAGCGGATGCAGATACGCCCAAACGCCCATGCCAATCGCCAAAATGATCTGCGGCACGAGCTTCTGCTTGGGCGTGAGCCCCAGGGAACGCTTTTTTTTGACTTTAATGAAATCGTCTACAAAGCCGATCAGCCCAAAACCAACCATGCAAGCCAGCGGCATGGCCACAATCTGCCAATCCGCCTGCGGCGGCGCAAAAATCACGCCCGCCACCAGCGCCGGCAAAGCAAAAATCATGCCGCCCATGGTGGGAATGCCCTGCTTGACCTTGTGCGATTGCGGCCCGAGTTCGTTGATGGTCTGGCCGAATTTCATTCGTTTGAGCCAAGGAATAAAAATAGGGCCCAGTGCCAACGCCATGACAAAGGCCGCCAACACCGTATAAATGATTCTTTGCATGGTTTTGCGCCTCCGTTATTCTCCCCGCATTTGGGCGAGCAGTTCCGCCACGACGATGCGCTCATCGAACGGATGCTTCACCCCGCGAATCTCCTGGTACGTTTCGTGTCCCTTGCCCGCCAGCACGACCACATCGTTTTCCTGAGCGATGCGCAGCGCCTCGCGAATGGCCTCGCGCCGGTTTTCAATCACCACATAGGGGCAATCCGTGCGCTTGATGCCCTCCTCCACGCTGGCGAGAATTTCGTAAGGATCCTCGCTGCGAGGGTTATCGCTGGTAAGAATCACATAATCCGCCAGCCGGCCGCCGATTTCGCCCATCAGCGGGCGCTTTTCCCGGTCGCGATCCCCGCCGCAACCGAACAGCGCGATCACGCGGGCGCGTGCCGTTTGCCGCACAGCCCTGAGCACGTTTTCCAGCGCGTCGGGCGAGTGCGCGTAATCGAGGATCACGTGATAGGGCGTGCCCGTATTCAACAGTTCAATGCGGCCCGGTATGGTGCGAACGGCTTCCAGCCCGCGCCGAATCGAGTCCTGATCCACGCCCACCGCGTTGCATAGCGCCGCGGCCACCAAGCTGTTGTACACATTGAAAATCCCCGGCACCCGCAGTTGCACCGGAATACGGAAACGCTTGTGGAAGCAGAGCAGAAAATTGCAGCCGCGCTCGTCCACTTCGATGTTCTTGGCATAAATGTCGGCGCGCGCGCGAATGCCCACCGTTTTCACCGGGCAAAGGAAGCGGCCCTGCTGCACGGCGAGCGCCAAATGCTCGTCGTCCACGTTCACCACCATTTGCTTGGCCTGGCGGGCGAGCAGCAGCTTGGCCTCCAGATAGCGCTCCATGGTGCCGAAATAATCCAGATGATCCTGGGAAAAATTGGTAAAAGCCGCCACATCATACGCTAGGCCCGCTACGCGACACTGCGCCAGCGCGTGCGCCGTAACTTCCATCACCACAACTTCCACGCCAGCGTCATCCATACGGCGTAGGATGGAATGGAACTCAATGGGATCCGGCGTGGAAAGGCGGCTGGGAAACTGTTCACTGCCGATATAGGTGGATACCGTGCCGATCAGCCCCGTTTTGACGCCCGCTGAGTCCAAAATAGATTTCACCAGATAGCTCACCGTAGTTTTGCCCTTGGTGCCCGTGATGCCAATCAGGCGCATGTTCTTGGCCGGGTTGCCATAGAACGCCGCGGCCAAATAGGCCAGCGCCTCGCGCGCGTTTTCCACCAACAGTTGCGGAATCTCTAGCGGCAACTCCCGCTCCACCACCAATGCCGCCGCGCCGCGCTGGGCGGCTGCTGGCGCAAAATCGTGTCCATCCGCGTTGGTGCCGGGAATACAGAAGAACAGCGCGCCGGGTTGCACCTTCCTGGAATCGATTTCCACGCTCGAAATTTCCACATTCGCGCCAATCAAGCGCGTTTTCCCGGGCACGTGTCCCGCCAATTCCCACAATTTCATGTCTTTCCCTCCAACGCCGGCCGCGTTTCTTTATTCTGGCACTTCAAAGACCACTCGTACCTTGGTTCCTTTTTTGGCCTGTTCATTTGCCGCGGGCGATTGCGAAACCGCCACGCCGCTTCCATTGATCACCATCGTGAAACCGTGAGAGAGCAGCATACGGTTCGCTTCCGATACGGATAGCCCCGTAACGTCCGGTACCGCGACGACCGCATTCTCCCCCGTTTCTTCTTCGCCGGTTACATATAGCATGACCAGCGAATGTTCCGCCATTCCCACGCCGCCCGCAGGCAACTGTTCCGTCACACGCGTTCCCGTTCCATCCAACAAAAAGGAAAAACCCGCTTCGCGCAACACCTGCGCTGCATCGGCGACCGTCATGCGGCACGGATACCGTGGCAACTTCCTCTTCCTGCTCTATCTCCGGCGCAAACCCCAAATACTTGAGCGACTGGGTGAGCACTTCTTTGGCATAGGGCGCGGCGGTGGTGGAACCATAGTCCACCGGCACGTCCGCCTCATCGACGATGAAGAGGACGGCGATCTGCGGGTCGTCCATGGGCGCGAAGCCCAGGAACGAGCCGATGTGTTTGTCCGCGGAGATGGCCCCGTCCACGTACACCTGCGCCGTGCCGGTCTTGCCGCCGACGCGGTAGCCCTCGATGTAGGCGTTGCGGCCGCCGCCGTCGGTGACGACGTTTTGCAAAAGCCGCCGCATGGTGTCGGACGTCTCC
>ERZ857998.1520-NODE-1520-length-25667-cov-45.014134_pt1 | contig 25667 bp, 32 predicted proteins | sample MGYA00519954_ERZ857998 | MGnify/ENA primary metagenome ERZ857998 (study PRJEB31778, sample SAMEA3449424) | human gut metagenome | biome: human gut; feature: human-associated habitat; material: faeces | place: United Kingdom | collected 2010/2012 ...
TTTATTTTTTATTAAAAAAGGAGCTGTGCACTAATTTTTAGTGCAACAGCCCCTTATTAAAATTAGCATAATATTACTTGATTTTAATCATCTTTTCATATAGTATTTCGTAATTGTCTAGTCTCTCATATATATAATAATTCTTATTTCTATCTAGTTTTTTAAATACAAAGGTTTTTTCAGTATCTAAAACTCCTAGATTTTTTTCATCTTTTTTAAATATTGGATGATAATCATCGCTATTAATTGGATTGTAATGATCTATTCCACCATCCCCTTCAAAACTTAAAGGATATGCAGCATAATTTCCTGTGGCTCTTACCCTTATTTCTGTAGTATCAAGTACATCTGTAATATCTAAAATTTCAAGAGATCCTTGGCTACCAAAATCAAATTTACCTTTTTCTAATGGTATCAATACCCTTCTTCCATCACCACTTGTATCATACTGATATGGAATTAAATATACCTCACCATCTTCACTTGGAGGATTATGTTGCATAATTGATATAGATTCCTCTCTATTTGGACTAATAGTTTTTTCTTGTAAAATACCTTTATTACTATCCCAAATAAAGTAATCTCTAAATAAAGCAAATTGTCCTTCAGGATATTTAAACTTAATAAAGATACCAGTATCATATTCCTTTGCATTTAAAACTTCAATTGTCCTATCTCTAGATATAATTGTTTTATTTATTTCATAGTCCTTAACAGCTATAGTACTACTATCTAAAGTTAGTGGAATCGGTTCTATATTAATATCTATATATTCTTGATCACTTCGTCCTGTATATAACTTTGTTACTTTAAGATTACCATTAAATACAGTTGGTAATTCTCCTCCATCTATAGCTTTAAACTGTACTGATTGAATAGCTTGAAAAGTATAATCATCAATAAATTCTCCATAAAATAATCCAGAATTTTCCACAATATTATCCTCTGTAGTAATAGATGTTTCCAAACTAAAACGTGAATCATTTATTATAGGTTTATCACCTATTATATTAAATATTATTGTTAGTTCTATACCATTATAATAAGCCTTTTCAATATTAACCTCATATTCACCCACTTTTATTTTTGCCATTACTGGAACAGAGTTATCTTCATAATTACCTAAGTCTGAAGATGAAAATATTCGTTCATATACATCTTTTAATATGGGAATTTTTTGTGCATATGTTGGAAAGTACACCCCCAAAGTTAATATACATATTGTCAATCCTGCTATTAGTCCACTTATCTTTGTACTAAACTTTGAATACTTATTCCCTTTGGCTATAGTTTTTCTAACCAATTTTTTTATCTTCTTTTTTTCTATATCATTTAACTCTACTTCTTCGTATTCACTCAAATCTATTTTTACATCATTTAAATATTCTAATGGATCCTTCATATTTGTCCCTCCTCAAAGCTATTTCCAAAGATGGATTTTATTTTTTTCTTTCCTCTAGATATCCGATTATAAATAACTTCTTCCTTAACAGAATAAATTTCTGCAATATCTCTAACTTTTTCTTCATTTATATAATATCTAATAAAAATATCCTTATCCTTAGGATTTAGTGCACTTAATAAGGAATCTATTTCCTTTTTAAGTTCCTCTTTTTCTAAGTATCTTTCAATGTTATCATCACCCTTAAGGTCTATATTTTCAATATCATCTGTCATTAATTCTATGTTTAAATACTTTCTTTGATATGAAATACATTTATACCTTGAAATCGCTGCTAACCAATTTTTAAATTCACCTTTTGATTCATCATATTTATCAATTCCATTCCAGATAGCTAATAATATATCATTTATACATTCATCATTATAATCAGTAAGACTATATAAATGTTTATTTACTATAGATTTTATTAATCCACCATATGTGTCTACTATATAATCTAAAGCTTTTTCATTTTTCTTATTTAGATACTTTATAAAGTTTTTTTCATTTATCCTCATAAGATTCTCCTTCCTGTAAGTCCTTACACTTATTACTTAGCTTAAACTTTATAATTTCTATCAATTTTTATTAAAATTTATTTTCCTTTATCTTAATTAATGTTAATATACTATATTTTCCATAAAATAGTATATAATATAAACATAATTACTTTTCAGATGTATTTATAGGAGTGTGTTTTATGGTTGAAAAAAATAAAAAGAAAAATAATAATTGTTATTTCACACTTTTTACTGGAATGGGACTTGTTTTGGGTATTATTTATGGAGATTTATTAATAGGATTGTGTTTAGGTCTTACTATTGGTCTTGTTCTAGATAAAAAAAATAATGTCAAAAAATAAAAACTCCCTTAGGAGTTTTTAGCTATTAAAATATAATAATTTGAAACAAATTGCTTCCTCACTTCTTCATTCTTTCATTTTTTCATTTAATGTTATCTTTGATAACATTACTTGTTTCCTCTTTCTTCTTCAGTTATATTTCTTATAGATTCTAATTCTGAGCAAGTAGCTTCGCAGTTATTGTCTTTATGCAAACTATCCATACCAAAATTTAGATTTAAGAACATTAATTCCACTTCTTCTTCTTTTAGTATCCTTAGTATTTCTATATTAATTTCTTCCTTTAGTGCTTCGTATTTCACATATCTTAATTCATTGGTATAAAAATATATAAATACTCCAAAGCCATAGGTAGATAATTCATTAAAACTTACAATTATTAAGTCCTTATCTATCTTTTCATGATTATTAAGTAATTCTTTTATTTTATCCAAAGATCTTTTTATTTTTTCAACAGGAGTTTCAAATCTTATAGTAAATTTAAAGTGAATTCTTCTTAATTTTCTTTGGCTCCAATTAATTATATTTTCATTAGCAAGCTTTGAATTTGGAACTGTTGCAACTGCCATAGAAAAGGTTCTTATTTTTGTACTTCTAAAAGTTATTTCTTCAACAATTCCTTCTATATCAGAGGTTTGTATCCAATCACCAATTGCAAAAGGTCTATCAAGCACTATAATAATCCCGCCAAAAAGATTGGAAAATGTATCCTGAGCCATTAATGCGAAAGCAACTCCACTTATTCCAAGACCAGCTATAAAGCCTGTAAATCCAAACTCCTTTGCAATACAACTTACTCCAATTACTATTATAATTAACCTTATTATTATAGATACAAAGGGAAAAACTATATTATTTTTCTTTACCTTTTTATAAAGTAATGAATTTTCTAAGGTAAGATTATAAAAGAAATAACATATTACTATAACTATAAAAATCTTTTTTAATTTATCACTTGTCACAGAATTTATGTTTAATCTATCATAATCTATTATCTTTAATGAAATATATAAACTATAAAAAGTTATATATAATTTAATAGGCTTTTCTAAAGCTCTAACAAAGCTATCATCAGCATAATTTTTTGTCTTTTTTACTAATCTAATAGCATAATCAAAAATTTTAGTAATAACATATCTATTAATAAAAAGAGAAAAAGCTAGTATTATAAGAGCTAATATATATTTGCTTATACTTACTTTTAATAATGCTTTAATTATTTCTTCTACTTGTTCCATATCTACTCCTAGTAGCATTTCTTTTGTAAGTTAAAAATATCAATTATTATTTTTAGTTATTTTACTATTTTTTATCCCTATTATTTAAAACAACTCTTATCTCTTTTATAAAATCTAATACTGTATTATCTTTTATTCTCTTAACTACAGCACTTCCTACAATTACTCCATCTGAGTATTTTGCAATTCTATTCATCTTTATCATAGCCCTTGCTTTACTCTAAATTTTCTAATATTACTTCTAAATCCTTATCTCCTCTTCCTGATAAATTTATAATTATTATTTTATCTTTATCTAATGATTTAGCTAATTTCATAGCATAAGCTACTGCATGGGAAGATTCTAAAGCTGGAATTATGCCTTCTTTCTTAGTTAAATATAAAAATGCCTCTAAAGCTTCTTTATCCGTTGCACTAACATATTCTGCTCTTTTTATTTCTTCTAAATATGCATGTTCTGGACCTATTGCAGGATAATCTAACCCTGCTGATATTGAGTATGCTTCTTTTATATTTCCATAATCATCTCTAAGTAAATAAGTCATCATTCCATGCAATACACCTTTTTTCTTTTCACTCATAGTAGCTGAATGTTCCCCAGTTTCTATTCCATGACCTGCTCCTTCTACCCCTATAAGCTGTACTTCCTTATCTTCTATAAATGGATAAAATATTCCCATAGCATTACTTCCTCCACCTACTGCTGCAACTATATAATCTGGAAGTCTACCTTCTTTTTCTAATATTTGTTTTTTAGCTTCCATTCCTATTATCTTTTGAAAATCTCTTACCATAGTTGGATATGGATGTGGTCCTACTACTGATCCTATTATATAAAAGGTATCTTCTGCATTAGTAACCCAATATCTTATTGCTTCGTTTACTGCATCCTTTAAGGTTCCTGATCCACTTTCAACAGGTACAACCTCTGCACCTAAAAGCTCCATTTTCTTAACATTTAAGGATTGTCTCTTTATATCTTCAACTCCCATAAAAACTTTACAGTTCAAGTTAAATTTTGCACAAACAGTAGCTGTAGCTACTCCATGCTGTCCTGCTCCTGTTTCTGCTATTATATTCTTTTTACCCATTCTCTTAGCTAAGATAGCTTGACCAATAGCGTTATTTATTTTATGAGCACCTGTATGATTTAAATCTTCTCTCTTTAAATATATTTTAGCCCCATCTAATTCTTTACTCATATTCTCTGCATAATATAGTGGACTTTCTCTACCAACGTAATCAATTAAATAATTCATATACTCTTCATAAAACTTTTCATCCTTTATTGCCTTTTCATATTCAACTTCTAGCTCCTTTAATACATTCATTAATGTTTCTGGAACATATTGTCCCCCAAAATTATTAAATCTACCTTTTATCATATTTACCTACCTCCATAATTAATTCTTTCATCTTTTCAAAGGATTTATATGTTTTTTTATTTAAATCAACTTAATTCTTTATTTTTTGTATGCTTTTATAATCTATAACTTCTATAGCCTTCCAAATTTTTATCTCTTTATTTAAAATCTTAAGTAGATTATTTATATAATTCATATCTTCATTACCATGTAATTGAACTATTTCTATATTGGTGTAATTTATAACATCTTCTATTAAGATATAATTTTTGTAGACTATATACTTATTAACTCTTTATACTTATTGTAGGCTATACCACTATCTATCAAGCTCTAAATATGGATTTTCAGATATAAAGGAGTATCTAATAACCGAAAAAATTTTACTCTCTTTTTTCTTTTTTTCAAATACTTCTTTGCTAATTTCTATCATCTTGATATCCTCCTTTACAATTTTATTGATTAGCTATAAAAAAAAGCCACTTCATCCCCAAATGGGACAAAGTGACTTGTGCCACCCATTTTTTAAGTACATAAATAAACATATAAAAATAAAAAAATCACCCCTAAATAGGGTGAAAATTACTTCACTTATGCCACCTATGCACATCTTCGATCAAGTACGGAAATAACTAATTCATATTATTTCGATACTCTGTTATTTTAACGGCTAACTTCCCGTGTACCCCTACTATAATTTCAAGATACCACCTCAAAGACCCATTCAATAATAGCTACAGTATTCGGCTCCCACTATCCCAAATTCGCTGTTACTAAACTCTACTACCTACTCTTCTTATCAAAGGCTTTAACTTTAATGTTATTATATGTAATATTAATAAAAAAATCAACAATTTTCTGAATATTTTTGAATTTTAAAAAAAGAAATGAGAAATTTTAAAAATTTCTCATTTCTTTTAATTATTTTAGAACAAAAGAATCACAATCTGTACATTGTACTTGAGTTGGATTTTGTTCGTGAGTTCCAACTTGAATCATTTCTAAAGTACAATACTTTTCTTGGTTATTATTATACTTACATTGTTCTACTGTACATTTTATACTCGGGTTCTTATCCATTAAAATCACCACCTTACGAAATTAGTATTTACGTTAAAAAATATACTATTCATAAGATGGTACTTTCATAACTAATATTTTTATAGCTTTTTTAGAAATCTTTTGCAACTTCCTTAGCTTTTGTAATAGTATCTGAAAGTATTTTTTCAACATCCATTCCTACTACATCAAGATTTTCAGCTGCTATACTCTTAACTTCTTTTACACCAAAGAATGAAAGAATAGTTCTTAAATATCTTTCTCCCATTTCAAATTCTGCAGCTACTCCACTAGAATAATTTCCACCTCTACCTGAAACTATTAATGCCTTAGTAGCCTTAGCTATTCCAACTGGACCATTTTCTGTATATTTAAATGTTATTCCTCCAATACTTACATAGTCAAAGTAAGCTTTAACTATTGCTGGTACTCCTAAATTCCACATTGGTGTTGCAACAACAACCTTATCAGCTTCAGCCATTTCATAAGCATATTTTAATATAGGATGATTCCTACTTTCTGCATTCTTTTCTCCAAAAAGTACTCCTAAATCTTCTGCTCTTAAGAAATCTATGTTTTCATTATATAAATCTCTAACTATTACCTCATCATTTGGATTTAATCTCTTATATTCTTCGATGAATCCATCTGCTACTTGAAATGTTCTTGATTGACCTTCTGGTTTTATATTTGCTTTAATATATAATAATTTACTCATTTTCATCCTCCATTAGACACTTTTGTAATTTTTATCTATTTGATATAATATAAGTTATATAATAATTTAAATATAAATATTTAACAAGTAGACACTTTTTTTATACATAGTATATAAATTGATACCCATTATCAATTAAAAATTAATTTTGAGGTGATATTTAATGGAGAAATTTTCAATAGATCATAAAGATTGTTATTTAAATAAAGATAGTCACGAAGTATGTCCAATGATTTTAGTTCATAAACTTATTTCTGGTAAATGGAAAATACTTATACTTTGGTATTTAGTTAATGGACCTTTACGCTTTAGTGATTTAAAAAGGAAATTACCAAATGTAACACAAAAAATGTTAACAAACCAACTTAGAAGCTTAGAAGAAGATAATCTAATTTATAGAACAGTTTATCCAGAAGTACCTCCAAAGGTTGAATATGGATTAACTGAAATTGGTGCTAAAATTATTCCTGTGTTAGAAGCTATGCATGATTACGGTGAAGAATACATAGAGGAAATGTAGAATGTAGAATTATGGAAATAATTCAGACGAGCGAATTATTAATCCAAGAAACAAAAATTTTAATGAATTCTTTAAATTCAACAATTTAATTTTTACTATCAAGGTTACACTATTTAGAATTTTTTATTATTCAATTTAATATAAATTTTACAAATAATATTATCCACATAGAATCTTTATAATTAACTATTATTTTATGTAAATTTATGTTTCATATGCTATAATTAACACTACAAATTAAAGTGTATTTTATATTATATTTAAAAATTGGAGGGAATATTATGTATTTTGATTGGTTTGCTTTTATATTGGGTTTATATTTTTTATTTATATACTTTTCTATAAAAAAGAAACATCAATTAGCTTGGATCTTACCTAGAAAATATTTAACAAAGGCTGAAAGTATTAAAAATAGAGATAAATTAGAGTATGATGTTTCAATAATTCAATTAATCTTCGCAATCACATGCTTAATTGGATCAATTATAAAACCTAATACATTAATAGATATAGGTAAATGGATAATTTTTGGTCTTTATCTTTTAATATTATCTTCTATTAGAAAAAAAGTATTACAAGGATTCTATGATTAAAATATAATTTTAAATTAAGAAATAAATGAAAAGGTATTATTTATATGCAAATTATATCAATAAAAAAATCACCAGAATATATGGAAAAAGCAATTAAATATTTTCAAAGTAAATGGGCATCTGAAAATAGTATGAATGTTTATGATGACTGCATAAGAAATTGTATTACTACCCCTAATCCATTACCTCAATGGTATTTATTAATTGAAAATAATAAAATAATTGGTTGTGCAGGTCTTATTACAAATGATTTTATTAGCCGTATGGATTTATACCCTTGGTTTTGTGCTTTATACATTGATAAAGAATATAGAGGAAATAGATATGCTTCTCTTCTTTTAGAGCAAGCAAAGCAAGATGCCAAGGTAGGAGGATTTTCCAACTTATACCTGTGCACAGACCATATAGGATATTATGAAAAATATGGATTCAAATATATTGGTATAGGATATCATCCATGGGGAGATAGTTCTCGTATATATTCTATAACCTTATAACTTGTTTTTAAATTAATTTAAGGTTAACTTTTCATTGCCCTCACCATTAACTGTTTTATACCAAATTTCATAATTATTTTCTGTACTCGGAAGTGCTATATCTCCATCTGAATGTTGTATCCAGTGAGGGCTTTCAAACTCATAAAAATAACTACCACATTTAAATGTCACTCTTAAAGTAGCTTGAGTATATGCAAATTCATCTTTATTTATTTCCATAACAAATTTTTTTGTTTCTTTAATTATTTTATAAAATTCCTCATCATTCAGTTCTTTTACTTTAAAGTCAAAAGTAATCCTTCCAAATCGATAATACGTATCTAATGCTTTAACATCCTGATACTCTTTCTTTATATAATTATTATACTCCTTAAAAGAAGTATATTTTAGAACTTCTCCTTTTTCATGAAAAATAAAACTATTAATAAAATACATTACTAATAATATAGGTATTAATATAACACCAAATATTAGTATCTTAATTAGTTTTTTTAAAGTCATATTCAATTCCTCCATCTTAGTAAATAATGCATTACAAAATGAAATTATAAAGTAATTATAGCATATATTTGGTAAATTATGTTATTATTAATATATATGTTATATTCATTTTATATATTTATTATATTTTATTTAATTTTCTATTTGAGTATATTTCACATTCTTTTAACTATAACTTAATACACTACTTAAAATAGAATATAAATATTAAAATAAATCAATATATTTAAGTAATAACATGTAAAGCATTGCGAATAAATATCTAGGAGGTATTGCAGAATATTAGAAATACATGGAATAAAAAACAAACAGATGAAAACTGATGTCTATAATAGGTTCAACTTTCACTATAAGCATAATATTTTTAGAATCTATACAGATTTTAGACATCTGGGAACTACAATAAATATAGTAGAACCATTGCTAGGTGTACTAATGTTAATTCAAACTATTCAAAATTGGAATAAAAATAAGACCACTGCTATATTAAGTTTAATTGCTACTATACTCATTTTTTCATTTTCAAATTTTACACTTATAATTTAATAAAGTTAATTGAAAAGTTTAAAATTTATCATCTGTACAATTATATTAAATTTTATGTCAATATTTATATAAACATTTACGGAGGTATTAATGTTGAAGCAAAATAATAGAAAAATATGGCTCGGTTGTATTTCATTATTGCTATCTATTATGGGAATTTTATTTACTTTTTCTTTTGGAAAGAATCTTTGTTATGGGGATATTATATTTAAATATATAGGATTAAAAGCCTGGTCTAATGGTAATAGTGGGTTACATTATACAGTATTTTTTTCACTTATATTTTTTATTCCTTCATTTATTCTAGGATACAAATTAAAAAATAACTTTGTCGCCAAAATTGGAAAAATAATTTCTTTAATTATGATAATATTAATTATACTAGTATTTCCAATATTCAGTGTCATTACATTTCAATAGTCTTAAATTAAATCTTCTTAATATTATATGTAATAAAGCCCAGCAAATTTAACTTGCCAGGCCTTTTTAATTCAACCTATTAGGCTTTTATAATTTTATTTTGCAAAGTATAATTACCTTATCTCTTACTTCTTACCTATTCACTTTTACCTAAACTTAACTCTTACTTCTTACTTATTCCCTTTTACCTATTATCTAGTTGTCTCCAAATACTTTTTTTCTTAGCTCTAATCCAGCTTTTGTTACAGCAACTCCACCAAGTGCTGTTTCTCTTAATTCTGGAGGAAGGCTTCTTCCTACTTTATACATTGCAGATAAAGCATCATCAAATGGTATCTTTGATTCTACTCCCGCCATAACTAAATCTGCTGTACATAAAGCACTTATTGCTCCTGATGAATTCCTTTTTGCACAAGGAATTTCAACTAAGCCTGCAACTGGATCACATACTAGTCCTAATATATTCTTAAATACTATTGCAGCTGCATCTAAAGACATCTTAGGAGTTCCTCCCATCATCTCAACTACTGCTGCTGATGCCATTGCTGCTGCTGACCCACATTCCGCTTGACACCCTCCTTCAGCTCCTGCAAATGTAGCATTTCTTCCAATTATCATTCCAACTGCTGCTGATGCAAATAATGCCATTACTAATTCATCATCAGTTTTCCCAAGACTTTCTCCAGCTGTTAATATTACTGCTGGTAATATTCCACAAGAGCCAGCTGTTGGACAAGCTACTATTCTTCCCATAGATGCATTTACTTCTGATGATGATAATGCCATTGCCATAGCTAAAATCATAGTATCTCCAGTTAAGCTTTTTCCACTTTTTAAGTATTCTTGAAGCTTATATGCATCTCCACCTATAAGCCCACTAACAGAATAAACTTCTTTTTCTCTTGCTTCTGTTGCTCCACTTCTCATTGCTTCTAGTGTTTTATGCATTTTTGATAAAACTTTTTCTCTTGATACATCTCTATCTTCCATTTCTCTTCTAATAGCATATTCACTTAAAGAAATAGAATTTTTTTCACATATTTTAATAAGCTCTTCTCCTGATCTTGCTATGTCCAAACTATTCACCGTCCTCTATCTTATTAATAAGTATTACTTTTTCAATTCCTTCTACTTTTCTAATTTCTTCTATTAAATCATTAGAAATTTCACTATCTACTTCAAATGTCATAGTAGCATTTTTACCTTTTTGACTTCTTCCTAATGTTAGGAAAGCTATATTAACCTTACTATCATATAGAATATTAGTTACCTTTGCTACAGTACCTGGAATATCTTTATGAGAGGTTATTATTGTAGAATATGTTCCAGTAAATTTAACTTCATTTCCATTAATTTCATTTATTTCAATGTTTCCACCACCAATTGATGAACCTACAATTTCACACTCTTTACCATTCTTAAGCTTCATTAAAAACTTAACTGTATTAGGGTGATAATCTCCTAAATCTACATCCTTAAAAGTTATTTTTATTCCCTTTTCTTTTGCAATTTCAAGAGAATCTCTTAATCTATCATCTGATGGATCCATTCCCATTATTCCTGCAACTAATGCTCTATCTGTTCCATGTCCTTTATATGTTTTTCCAAAAGATCCATGTAATAAAAAAGTTACTTCACCCACTTCATCACCTGCTATAGTTCTTGCTACTTTTCCAAGTCTAGCTGCTCCTGCAGTATGTGATGATGAAGGACCAATCATTATTGGCCCTAATATATCAAAAACACCCATGCCACTCATGCTTTTTCTCCTTCAGTATAAATAATTTTTGCTATCAATATTATATAGTGAGGTGAAATAAATATCTATATTAATTAAAAAGTTTAGTTAAGCTTGTATTGTAGATTTTAATTAAATATGGATTTTCTCTAAAATATAATTTAAAATTATTTTTATTTTTCTTAAAAACAATAGAATTTATAGTATTATTCACCTTCATAACTTTAATTTTATCTATTTCATACTTTTTATACTTAAGAGTAGTTTTCCAAGTGAAAATTTCAATCTCTTCTTTATCAATATTATATATAATGGTCTTTTCTAATTTTCTTATTAAAACAATGAGAAAAATTATTAATATTAATAAAAATAATTTTATTATAATGCTATAATTAGGTCGAATAATCATAATGTTAATAATATTAAAAAATACTATAAATAGTAGATACATTTCGCTATTTAATGAGTTAGTATAATCAAATAATATATTTTCTTTACTAACCTCTAATCTTAATTCCTCTAATCTTTTTCTTTCACTAAATAATAATTTTCTAATAACTAATGAATATATTTTTCCGCTATAAGTTAATATACCCAATATCTCTTCATCGTAAAATACACTTCTAATATCTGATCTTTTAATAACAATCTTTCTAAAAAAATTCTTATAAATTAAATTTTCTTCATCTAAAATTAATATATCTTTTCCATAATCATCTTTAAATTTCATATTAATTCCTTTCTAAATATATAAAAATTAATCATTTTATGAACAAAACAATATTAATTAAAAAGTTCATTTAAGCTTGTATTATATATTTTAGTTAATTGAGAATTCCCAATAAAATATAATTTATATTTCTTTTTATAATTATCTTTCTAAATTTTCTTCTGTAAATTAAACTTTCTTCATCTAAAAGTATAAACTCCCTTCCATAGTCATTCTTTAGTCTCATAACTTCTCCTTCAAATATTTTAAATATATTTTATATGTACTTTTATATTAGCATATTTTCCTTAAAATCCCAAAATACTTTATACTCTAAGAAATAATAAAAAGCTACTATTTTCAAACTTACTTGATAAATAATAGCTTTTTCACTTTATAATTATATATTATCTTTTTATTTTTAATAATTTATATTTAGTACTTATAAAAATCACTACCACCAATAAATTCTCTTAATATGCTATTAGTTGGTACTAAATCCTTATCAATTTCTTTAAAGAATCCTAAAAATGCTTTAAGGCGAGTTGCTAATAAGTAAACTTTACTTTCTGGCTTTATTTTATCTAACTCTTGCAGTGCATATTTTTTTAATACGCATAATTCATATACCAATGTTGAATTAAACATAACATCTGCTTCTTCTTGGAAAACAAAGATATTTTTTGATTCTCCTCTTTTTATGGATGGCCACATTTTTAATGTTTCTTCAGCACCATATCCTCTTGATAAATAATCTCTAACTATTCTTCTAACTCTTCTTATGTCAGTAGTTGCAATTCTATTATGATTATCAAGATTTAATTGAGTTAATGCTGATATATATATTTTAAACTTTTGCTTATCTGAAATAGATTTAGTTAAAATTGGATTTAATCCATGAATACCTTCAATTAATATTATACCGTTATTAGGTAATTTAAGATTCTTGCCTGACCATTCTCTAGCACCTGTTCTAAAATTGAAACTTGGTATTTCTACTTCTTCTCCATTTAACAAGCTACTTAAATGTGAATTAAATAATTCTAAATCTAAGGAATATATACTTTCAAAATCATATTCACCATTTTCATCTTTTGGTGTATGCTCTCTATCTACAAAGTAATCATCTAAAGATATAGGAATTGGTATATATCCATTAACTCTAAGTTGAATAGATAATCTATTTGCAAAAGTAGTTTTTCCTGAGGAACTTGGTCCAGCAATTAATACCACTTTAGTTTCTTTTCTTTCACTTATCATATCTGCAATTTGTGCTATTTTCTTTTCATGAAGAGCTTCAGAAACCATAATTAAATCTCTAAGCTCATGGTTTTCTACCTTAGTATTTAAAGAACCTACTTCCCCAACCCCAATAATATTTAACCATTTTTCACTTTCCATGAAAATTTGAGAAAGCTTTCTATTCTCCTTAAACTCTGAAATCTCTTCTAAATTTTCTTTCTTTGGAGACATTAATACAAAGCCAGGATCATAATATATTAAATCAAAAGCCTTTATTACACCTGTTGAAAATGCCATTTGTCCATAGAAATAATCATATCTTCCATCTAATTCATATAAGCTTACCTCTTCAAAGGATACATGATTAAGTAATTCAACCTTATCTTCCATTCCATACCCCTTAAAGATTTCAATAGCCTCTTCCCTTTTCATTTTTATTTTATTAATAGGAATATCACTGTTTATAAGCTCTATCATTCTTTCTTTAATTTTCTTTAAATCTTCTTCATTTAAAACTTCTTCTTTATGAATCTCTCCAAATACTCCCTCCCCTATACTATGTTCTATAGTTATAACTGAGTTTGGAAATAAATCTAAAGAAGCTTTAATAAAAATAAACTGTAATGTTCTATTATAAATTTTATATCCTATTGAACTTTTTGTACTACATAAATATACAAGTTCTAAGTTTCCATCTTCATTTACAGGTTTAAAAAGTTCATAATATTCCCCATTTAATCTACATAATGCTATATCATAAGGATTAATATTTAAATAATCCTTCAAAAATACTTTATAACTAATACCATCTTCTACTTCATATTTATGATTATCATAAATTATTTTTATTTTTTTCATTTTAACCTCCATAATATCTATTTAAGTTACCACTTTTTCTAGCCCTCAATTAATATTATATACCCATTAAGTAAAATTACTCCATAGATATTTTATAAACTATCAAAAAAGTAAAAATTTCTCATCTTATTTAGAGCTATAAATATATTTTTTTATATAATCTTAGTAATTTTTTGTAATTTACTACTGTATAAAAAACAGCATAAAACAAATAATATTTATGCGAGGTGGTTATATGTTTATAGTATTATTAAGAACTGTATTTTTATATGGTTTAGTTATTTTTGTAATAAGATTAATGGGGAAAAGACAAATTGGAGAACTTCAGCCTTATGAATTTGTAATTACAATTATGATTTCAGATTTAGCGGCACTTCCAATGCAAGATACTAGACTCCCATTAATTTTAGGAGTTATACCAATAGTAACATTACTATTTATAAAAACCTTACTTTCTATATTGCAGCTTAAAAGCCAAAAAGCAAGAAAAATACTTGAAGGAGAACCTTGTATTTTAATTGCTAAAGGTAAAATAAGATATGAAGCATTAAAAAAACAACAAATTAACTTAGACGAACTTATGGAAGAAATACGTCTTGCAGGTTATTTTGATTTAAGTGAAATAGAATATGGAATATTAGAAAATAACGGACAAATGTCCTTTCTTACATCCAATAAAAATAGTAATTCTTCTAGTGATAATTCTAATGGCTCAAATAATTCAAGCAATCAAAAGCCTAGATTACCAATCATATATATTTTAGATGGAGAGTTTAATAGAAATTCTTTAACCTCTTCTACTAAAGGTGATGAATGGATAATAAATGAATTAAAAAAACATAAAATTAATTCAATTAAAGATGTGTTAATTGCAATGACTGATACAAATGGTCGATTTATCTATCAACTTCATAATAAGGAGGAAAATTGATGAAAAATACTTATATATCTGTATTTCTTTTTATAGCTTTAATTGTAGGCCTATTTTTCCTAAATAATAAATTTGTAAAGCTATGTAATGAAGTTATTTATAGATGTGACATTATAGAAGATTATTTAGACTCTTATGAGGAAGATAAAGCTTATGATGATGCTGTAGCTTTAATTAACTTAATAAAAGATGAGGCTGATGTTCCTGCTATATATTTAAATCATGTAGATTATGATTTTTTAAAAAATGATGCATTAAAACTATCTCTTTACATTGAAGGGCAAGATAGAGCCGAATCTTTAGCAACACTACATTCAGTAAGATCAACAGCTGAACATTTAAGAGATTTACAAACTCCAAATATAAAGAACCTTTTATAAATAAAAGCGAGGTATAATATTGCTTGCTCTATCACAGACTACAAGTTACTACAATATTATCCCTCTCTTTCTTTAACTTTATATATACTTAGCACAATAAAATCAAACCTAATCAAAAAACTTTCCCTTGTAAAAATTCTCATTTCCAAGTTTTTTTGCCGTTAGCCTGAACATAACACAACCATCTGGGCATACAATATCCTTGCTATATTTACTATTACCACCTATGTTCTCTAAATCTCCACCACTTCTGACAGCCTCCATAATTGGGAACATAATCATCATTACTTTGGAGCAAATCCCCTGTCCATCTTTATTTACAGGACAACCATAGGTGCAGGTGTACTTGTCCCCTACTTCCTCACCATTTCTGCAGTAACGTTCTGTATGGTCACTGCGAAGAAACCCTGTTACCTCAATTTCAAATTCGTACTCCTCATCATACCACTTTTTCATGATTAACCTCCAAATTCTAATTTATCAATAACACTTTATAGTATTATAAATACATTGTAACATATTTTACCAACATAAAACTATTCAATTTCCATAGATCACTTATGTCATACTTAATACAGCTTTAGAACTGTTTGTTAGTGTGCATTTTCATTATTAGTACCTCTTTAAATTCTTCTTCCTCTTTATAACCTTAAACTTATATATTTTTACATACAAACATCCCATATTCTTTAGGAATATGAAGTACTCCATTTACTTTTTCATTTTCTAGTATTCCTTTTAAAATATCTCTTTTTATGCCACTAATATTTGTCATACTTGTTAGAGAATAAACATAATCAATAATATCATCAACATCTTTTACTTCTAATGAGTCTTTATAATCTAATTTATCTACGAAAGAAAAATAAGATTTCAATTTTTCTTCTCCATTTTGAAGAGTAAAGTTTTCATTTGTTATATCTTCAACTTCAAAATTCATTAATAGACTTGAAATATATTCATTGATTCCATGCTCACCATATGTGGCACAATAAAAAACACCTTCATTTTTTAGAACTCTTTTTACTTCGGATAAAGCTTTTTCTAAATTAGGAACGTGATAAAGCATCATATTTGCAATAACGATATCAAAACTATTATCATCAAAAGGTATTTCCATAATATCAACAACTTTATAAGATATATTTTTTACATCTTTATGATTATCTTTTGCACTATTTAACATTCCCTCTGAAAAATCTGTAAGAACTAACTCTTGTACATTATCTAAAATATCTAAATGTTCAACCCACATATCTCCTGTACCACAACCAAGTTCTAATACTCTGAAACCATCTTTTATAATATAATTTGATATAATCCAATTTCCAAAACCTATTTTATTCACAGAGTATTTGCTATGAATAGAAATACGTGTATTAAGATTAGCTGAATTTTTATATTGTTCTTTTACAATATTACTTTCATTTATAACACTCATATAATTCCCCTTTTAAATATATATTTATTTTTACTATATACCTAACTTATATTTCTTTTATAGTTTAAATAGTTTTTTCATATTACCTCTATACTTTTATTTCAAATCCATATTGAATCAATTCAAAATCATCAAATCTTTCTTTATATATCCCATTAACTTTATTAAATCCATTCTTTAGATATAAATTTATTGCTGGTTTATTTATATCTACAACAAATAATCTCAAGTAATTACATCCCTTTTCTTTAGTAAGCTTAGTGGCATACTTAATTAATAAACTACCAATTCCTTTTCTTAAATAATCTATATTAACCCCAAATCGTTCAATATATAATGCTTTCTCATCTTTATTATCCCACTTCACATAATTCTCTCCAGAGTTTGACTCACATAATGTAAATGCTCCAACTATAACTTCATTATCTTCAACTAATAAGTAAAGGCTATTATTTTCTATATCATCTTTGAAAAACTCACATGGATATATATCATCCCAAATCTCTATATTATTTTTATTCATATTATCAATTATTTCTTTATACATAACTTTTAATTTAGGTAAGTCATTTAAATTAGCTAATCTTAAATTCATTTTAACTTGCCTCCTACTTAGATAATTCTTTAAATTCACCTTTAGGAATTTTTATATTAAATTCAAAACTTGCATTATCGTCAGCTACTATCTTGATTATGTTAAGTCCTTTCTTAATTTGCAAAACATTTGTTGCATAATCTACTAATTCTGATTTTTTACTTCTTTATATAAGACTTGTAACAGAATTATCTGCAGATATTAGTACTAATTTCACTTTTCCACTTGTTACATTTAATAAGTATTTCATATCAAGTTCCATATCTTTATCAGCTTCATAAGTCCAAATTATATCTAACCCTTCTATTTTATTTTTAGAACATCCAACTAACACCATAGCTAAAACTATAAAAATCATTACTTATTTATTTCTATTCAATCTAAAACCTTCTTTCATTCTTTTCTAATTAAACTCTTTATAATAAATTTGATATAATCTCTTTTAAATTCTTATCTAATTACCTATTTACTAAACAATATTATTTACATTCTCTATTACTTTACACTTCATATCTATTACTTATTAGTTATTCACTTTTACCTAGTAATAATTATAACATATTTTACCAATATAGATATTTTTTATTTACATTATTAATTTAGTATTATTGAAAATTTGTATATTTTTTCGTTAAATTTCCATTCATTATTACCCTTCGAGCAAATTCGATACATATTTATAAGTAAATCTTTATAAAATAATGGATTATTCATTAAATATACATAATTTTTGCATAAATATTTAAAATATTCTTGCATATTTATACCTGCAGGTGTATAATTATAAACATCTAAAAAATGTAGTTTTTATTTACCATTTATGAAGGGGGCTATTTAATATGAAAAAATATAATAAAGTTGTACTAGCTTATTCAGGAGGACTTGATACATCAATTATAATATCTTGGCTTAAGGAGAATTATGGCTGTGAAGTTATTGCAGTTGTTGGTAATGTTGGACAAAAGGATGAGCTTGTAGGCTTAGAAGAAAAGGCACTTAAAACTGGGGCATCTAAGTGTTATATTGAAGATTTAACTAAAGAATTTGTAGAGGATTATGTTTTCCCTACTATTCAAGCTAATGCAGTTTATGAAGGAAAATATCTTCTTGGTACTTCTTTTGCAAGACCTATAATCGGAAAAAGACTTGTTGAAATAGCTTTAGCTGAAGGAGCTGACGCTATATGCCATGGTTGTACTGGAAAAGGAAATGACCAAGTTAGATTTGAATTAGCTGTTAAAGCTTTTGCACCTGATATGGATATTATAGCTCCTTGGAGAATTTGGGATATAAAATCTAGAGAAGAAGAAATAGAATATGCTTTAGATAGAAAAATTCCTATATCTATAAGCTATGAAACTAATTATAGTAAGGATAAAAATCTATGGCACTTAAGTCATGAGGGTTTAGATTTAGAAGATCCTGCTAATGAACCTAATTACGATAAAATATTAGAACTATCTAATACATTAGAAAATGCACCTAACACTCCTACTTACATTACTTTAAAGTTTGAAAAAGGAATTCCAGTTGCATTAAATGGAGAAGAATTAGATGGTGTTACTTTAATAGAAAAGCTTAATAAAATTGGTGGAGAAAATGCCATAGGAATAATGGATATGGTTGAAAATAGATTAGTTGGTATGAAGTCTAGAGGTGTATATGAAACACCAGGTGGAGCTATTTTATATAAAGCTCATAAAGATTTAGAAGAACTTTGCTTAGATAAAGAAACTTCACATTATAAAGAAATTATAGCTTTAAAATTTGCAGATATAGTTTATAACGGACAATGGTTTACTCCTCTTAGAGAAGCTCTAACTGAGTTTGTTAATAAAACACAAGAAACTGTTACTGGAGAAGTTAAGTTAAAACTATATAAAGGTAATATTGTTAACGCTGGTATGACATCACCTTATTCATTATATAGTGAAGAATATGCTACTTTTGGAGAAGATGCTGTTTATGATCAAAAAGATTCAGCTGGATTTATAAATTTATTTGGACTACCTATCACAGTAAAAGCAAAGATGACTGAAGCATTAAAGAAAGCTGGTAAGTAATTATGAAGCTTTGGGGCGGACGTTTTGAAAAAGGAGTTAATTCTTTAGTTAATGATTTCAATTCATCAATAAGAGTAGACTCTAGAATGTATAAAGAAGATATTTTAGGTAGTTTGGCCCATGTTAAAATGCTTGGGGAACAAAATATAATTCCAAAAAAAGATAGCAATAAAATAATAGCAGGTTTAGAAACAATATTAAGTCGCATGGAAAATGGAGTAATTAAAATAGATGAAGCTTCTGAAGATATTCATAGCTTTATTGAATCAACCTTAACTTACTATATTGGTGATGAAGGTAAAAAGCTTCATACAGGTAGAAGTAGAAACGACCAAGTAACTTTAGATACTAAGCTTTATTTAAAGAAAGCATTAATAGCTTTATCTAATGATGTTATTAATCTTCAAGAAATATTGTATAAAAAGGCTTCTGAAAATATAGATACAATAATGCCTGGATATACTCATATGCAAAAAGCTCAACCTATAACTTTTGCTCATCATCTTTTAGCTTACGCTGAAATGTTTAAAAGAGATCTTAGCAGAATTTTAGATTGTTATAAAAGATTAGATGAAATGCCTTTAGGTAGTGGTGCTCTTGCTACCTCTACCTACAATTTAAATAGACATATGATAGCAAAGGACCTTGGCTTTGCTCAAGTTACAGTAAACAGCTTAGATTCAGTATCAGATAGAGATTATGCTATAGAAGCACTATCAGTACTATCTATGATAATGATGCATTTATCAAGATTTTCTGAAGAAGTAATACTTTGGGCTACTAATGAATTTAGCTTTATTGAATTATCAGATGAATATAGTACAGGTAGTAGTATAATGCCTCAAAAGAAAAATCCTGATGTAGCTGAATTAGTTAGAGGAAAAACAGGAAGAGTTTACGGAGATTTAATTACTCTTCTTACAGTTATGAAGGGGTTGCCTCTAGCTTATAACAAGGATATGCAAGAAGATAAGGAAGCATTATTCGATGCTTTAGATACAGCAAGTCTATCTCTTAAGACCTTTGCTGGTATGTTAGATACTTTAAAAGTAAATAAAAATAATATGCGAAAAGGAGCATCTTTAGGCTTTACTAATGCTACAGATGTAGCTGATTACTTAGTTAAAAAAGGAATTGCCTTTAGAAATGCTCATGAAATAGTTGGTGCTATAGTTCTTCATTGTATTAAAGAAAACATAGCTATAGATGATCTTACTTTAGAAGAGCTTAAGAACTTCTCTCCTATATTTGAAGATGATATATATGAAGCTATAGATTTGGTAAATTGTGTAGAAGAAAGAAAAGTCTTTGGGGGACCTAGTTCTTCTTCTGTAAAAACACAATTAGAATTACTATTAGAATCAATAAATAAAACTAAGGAGGCAGTAAAATGCTTAAAGTAGGAATAATTGGGGCAACTGGCTATGTAGGTGCTGAACTTTTAAGGTTATTACTTAATCATCCAAAGGTTAAAGTAGAAGCAATAAGTTCAGTTTCATATGAAGGAGAAGAAATTTCATCAATATATAAAAACTTTTACGGAGTAACTAATTTAATATGTGAAAACCAAGAAGAAGTAATAAAAAAATGTGATGTTATTTTTGCAGCTCTTCCACATGGCTTAAGTGAAGAAATAGCTGAGCCAGTCTACAAAGAAAATAAAATTTTAATAGATCTTGGAGCAGACTTTAGATTAGAAAATGAAGATGACTATAAAATTTGGTACGGAAAAGATTATAAATATAAAGATCTTCATAAAGAAAGCATATATGCATTGCCAGAATTTAATAGAGATAAAATTAAGGAATACAAAATAATAGCTAATCCTGGGTGCTATCCTACATCTATAGAACTTGCCTTAATGCCTATGCTTAAAAATTCCTTAATTGATATAAATAATATAATTTGCGATTCAAAGTCAGGAGCAACAGGGGCTGGAAGGGGACTTAGTCTAAAATCTCACTATCCTGAACTTAACGAAAACTTCGCACCATATGGTATAGGTGCTCATAGACATACTCCTGAAATAGAACAATGTCTATCAGCTATTGCAGAAGAAAAAGTTCAAGTAACCTTTACTCCTCACCTACTTCCTATTAACAGAGGGATAATTTCAACAATATATTGTAATCCAAAAGAAAATCAAAAAGAAAAAATAAATTTAGAAGAAATTCATAAATTATACAGTGACTTTTACAAAGATGAATTCTTTGTAAATGTATTACCACTAGGAGATACTGCTTCTATTAAAGATGTTAGATATACAAATAACTGCAATATTTCACTACATCTAAATCATAGAAAAGATGGTTTTATAATAGTAAGTGCAATAGATAACATGGTTAAAGGGGCTGCTGGGCAAGCTATTCAAAATATGAATATAGTTTGTGGATTTAATGAAAATGAAGGAATAGCCTTAGTGTCACCAGGTCACTAAGAAATGAAGAATGTAAAATGAGGTGGTTTTTTTGAATTTTTTATCTAACGAAGGTATAACTGCCCCACAAGGTTTCCTTGCATCAGGAATTCATTGTGGGCTTAAGAAAAATAATTTAAAGCTAGATTTAGCTCTTATATACTCAACTGTTCCAGCAAGTGCTGCTGGTGTTTATACAAAAAATAAAGTCAAGGGAGCTCCTATATATATTACAAAGGAGCACCTATCAAATAAAAAAGCACAAGCAATTATTATAAATAGTGGAAATGCTAATACTTGTAATGGTGAAGATGGATTAATGACAGCAAAGAGAATGACTGAACTTCAAGGGAAAGCTCTTAAGCTTAAAGCAAGTGATGTTTTAGTAGCTTCTACTGGAGTTATTGGTGTTCCTTTAAATATAGATGCTATTAAAGATGGAATTCCTATGTTAACTGAAAGATTATCTAAGGAAGGTTTCGAAAATGCTGCTACTGCAATTATGACTACAGACACCTATAAAAAGCAATTAGCCTTTAAATTTACTATAGATGATAAAACTATAACTATTGGAACAATGGCTAAGGGCTCTGGAATGATTGAACCAAATATGGGTACTATGCTTTCTTTTATTACTACTGATTTAAATATTTCTGGAGAAATGCTAAATGAAGCATTAAAGGAAAGTGTTAAAATAAGCTATAACAGAGTTAGTGTAGATGGTGACACTAGCACCAATGATATGGTATTAATTTTAGCTAATGGACTTGCTAAAAATTATGAAATCAAAGAGAAAGATAAAAATTATTATGCATTTCTTGAAGTTTTAAATAAATTGAATATAACTTTAGCAAAAATGATTGCAAAGGATGGAGAAGGTGCAACTAAGCTTATAGAATGTATTGTTAGTAATTGCAAATCTGAAAAAGATGCTGAAATACTTTCAAAGGCTGTTATCAATTCTCCTTTAGTTAAAACTGCAATCTTTGGAAGTGATGCTAACTGGGGAAGAATATTATGTGCCCTTGGTTATTCAGGTGTAAATATTAATCCTAACAAAGTAGATGTATCTTTTAAAAGCTCTATTGGAGAAATAGAAATTTCTAAAAATGGAATGGGGCTTCCCTTTGATGAAGTTAAAGCAAAAGAAATATTACTTCAAGATGAAATAATGATTTTAATTAATATGAATAGTGGTAAACATTCCTCTATAGCTTGGGGATGCGACTTAAGTTATGAATATGTAAAAATAAATGGAGATTATCGAAGCTAAAGGAAGGTATGAAAATGAATTATAAAGAACATGCAAAAGTATTAACTCAAGCACTTCCATATATACAAACATTAGCTGGAAAAATAGTCGTAATTAAATATGGTGGAAATGCTATGACAAGTGAAGAACTTAGACAAAGTGTTGCTACTGATATAGTATTACTTCAATGTGTTGGAATCAAACCTGTAATAGTACATGGTGGTGGTCCAGATATATCTAAATTTTTAAATAAAATAGGACAAGAAAGTAAGTTTATAAATGGACTTAGATATACAGATAAAGATACTATGGAAATAGTTCAAATGGTCTTAGGTGGAAAAGTAAATAAAAATATTGTTTCTCTTATTGAAAGTGTTGGTGGAAAAGCTATTGGTCTTTCAGGAATAGATGGTTCCTTTATTAAGGCAAGAAAATTAGAAAGTGATGTTGATTTAGGCTACGTTGGAGAAATAACTTCTATAGATACAAAAATGATAGAAAATACTATAGATTCTGGTTATATACCAGTTATAGGTTCAGTTGCTGTGGGTGAAAACTCTACTCAAGCTTATAATATAAATGCAGATACATGTGCAGCTAAAATAGCAGCTGCATTAAAAGCAGAAAAAATATTATTGTTAACTAACGTCCCAGGCCTTATGAAAGATGCAAAAGATACTTCAACATTAATATCTACACTAAGATTACACGAAGTAAAAAAATTACAAGCAGATAAAATAATCCAAGGTGGAATGATTCCTAAAATAGACTGCTGCGTTGAAGCTATTAGAATGGGCGTTAAAACAGCACATATAATAGATGGAACACTAGAACACTCTATTTTACTAGAACTACTATCAAAAGAAGGAATAGGAACAATGATATACTAAAGTGCTACGCACAATGAAGAATGTAATATTATTTGGAACAAATTACATCCATAATTCTACATTCTTCATTCTACATTTATAAAAGGGGGTTTTTAAAATGCAAAATAATTTACCTTTAATGTCTACTTACTCTTATCTTCCTGTTAATTTAGTTAAGGGTGATGGATCTTATCTTTTTGATGATAAAGGAAATAAATATTTAGATTTTACTAGTGGAATTGGTGTAAATAGTCTTGGTTATGGGAATCCTGACTGGGTTAAGGCTATAACTGATGCTGCTGGTAGTTTACAGCATATATCAAATATATTTTTAAATAGTACTACTTTAAAACTTGCTGAAGAGTTAATAAAAAAAACTAATATGTGCAAGGTTTTTTTCTCTAACTCTGGTGCTGAAGCTAATGAAGGTGCTATAAAGCTTGCTAGAAAATATAGCTTTGATAAATATGGTTTAAATAGAAATAAGGTTTTAACTTTAAATAATTCTTTCCATGGAAGAACTCTTGCTGCTTTAACAGCTACTGGTCAAGATAAATTCCATAATTATTTCTTCCCTTTCCCTGAAGGATTTGATTATTTTGAAGCTAATAACATAACAGATTTTAAAAACAAATTATCTTCTGATGTCTGTGCTGTTATGATGGAAGCTATTCAAGGTGAAGGTGGGGTAAATCCTCTTAACAAAGACTTTGTTGATGAAGTTTATAAAATTTGTAAAGAGAATGATATTATATTAATTTTTGATGAAGTTCAATGCGGGATTGGTAGAACAGGAAAAGTATTTGGTTTCCAATATTTCCATATCCAACCTGATATAGTTACTATGGCAAAAGGACTTGGTGCAGGTCTTCCTATTGGTGGATTGTTATGTAACAAAAAATTATCAGAAGTATTTAATCCAGGTGACCATGGTACAACCTTTGGTGGAAATCCAGTAGCATGTTCAGGAGCATTAGTTGTTTTAGATAAGATATGCAATGAAGATATGCTAAATGAAATAAAAGAAAAAGGAGAATACCTAATGCAATTACTTAAAGATATCAAATCTCCTTTAATTAAAGATATTCGTGGAAAAGGCTTAATGATAGGAGTTGAGGTAGCTACTACTCCATCAGAAATCCAAAAAAAAGCTCTAGAAAAAGGATTACTAGTCCTAACAGCTGGCAAAAATGTTATAAGACTACTTCCTCCACTAATAATATCAAAGGAAGAAATAAAAGAAGGCGTTAAAATATTACAAGAAACAATAGTATCAATTCATAATGTTTAATTTATGCATTCCTTTATAACTCAGCTTGATGAATTATTTCAACAATTATGCATTATCAATTAAATTAGACCAGCTAATAATAGTCAAGTAAAATATAAAAAAATAATTTTAATAAAAAAT
>ERZ857998.1524-NODE-1524-length-25617-cov-6.786676_pt1 | contig 25617 bp, 17 predicted proteins | sample MGYA00519954_ERZ857998 | MGnify/ENA primary metagenome ERZ857998 (study PRJEB31778, sample SAMEA3449424) | human gut metagenome | biome: human gut; feature: human-associated habitat; material: faeces | place: United Kingdom | collected 2010/2012 ...
TCAGCGGCAAGGACCTTACCGTGGCCGCCAGCGGCAACGTCAACGTGGCCTCGGCCCAGGACACCTACTTTTACAGTTATTCCAAATCCTCCACCGGCGCGCTGGGACTGAGTTCCTCGTCCAAAAAGGAAGGTAAGGCCACCGTGACTCAGGTGGAATCCAACCTCATCGGCCGGAATGTCACCCTGGACGCAGGCAAGAGCGTCAGCGTCACGGCCTCCAACCTGGCCGCCGTGGACAATATCAACCTCACGGCCCGCGACGGCGACGTGGCCGTTGTGGACGGCAAAAACCAGTCCACGTCCTGGTATTACAAAAAGCAGACCGGCTTCGGCCTGGGCGGGGGCGGCTCCTTTACGAGCTTCTACGGCACCGAGGGCAAAAAGGAGCAAAGCGCGGGCAGCACCAGCAAGGGCTCGGCACTGGCCGCCGGACAGGACATCACGCTCACGGCCTCGCGCGACGCGGCCATTGTGGGTTCCAGCCTCAACGCGGGCAATAACGTGACCATCAATGCCGGACGGGATGCCAACATTCTCGGCGGCGCCAACACCTCCTCCCACAGCAAGGAGAAGTTTGCCTCCGGCTTCGGCGTGGAAGGCATCCTGGGCCTGGACAAGACCAGCTTCTTCATGGGTTATCAGGAAACGGCCAAGGGCAACGCCAAGGCCAACACGCAAAATGCGGCCAGCCAGATCACGGCCAATAACGACATCACGGTCAATGCCGGGCAAAACGTCAATATGTCCGGTTCCCGGCTGGCCGCGGCCCAGGATTTGAACATGGCCGCGGGCAAGGATATCAACCTCCTCCAAGCCACGGACACGGCCAGCGCCAGCGCCTATGAAAAAACACTGCGCGCGGGCCTGAGCCTGACCCTGGAACAGAATCTGACCAGCAACGCACAGCAGGTCTACCAGAATGCCAAGACCGCCGTAGAGGCTAACGGCCTTTTGGATTCGGCGCAGAGCGGCTTCAAGGCCGTCAACGGGGTGGGCCAGACTCTGACCAGCTCCAGCGCTTCCGCCAGTCTGACGCTGGGTGTGAATGCCAGCCAGAGCAGCAGTGAAAGCCATGCCACTACAGCAGTGCCGACAGAACTTGCCGCCGGACAGGATATGAACCTCACCGCCGGGCAGGACCTGACCATGCAGGGTACCCAGGCCCAGGCGGGCAAGGACATGACCTTGGTCGCCGGGCGAGATCTGAATATCCACGCCGCCGTCTCCACGGCGGACAGTGACTCCCAGAACAGCTCCTGGGGCGCGAGCGTGGGGCTGAAAGCCACCGTCAGTAAAAACGGCCCGGCTTTTGGTCTCAGTGCCGACGGCCAATTGGGTATGGGCTGGAGCGACAATGAGGGAACGTCCTATCACAATGCCAAGGTGACCGCCGGGGAAAAGCTGACGACGGTCTCCGGTCAGGACACCACTGTGGCCGGGGGCAATCTTACGGGCAAGGACGTGGACATGACCGTGGGCCGCAATCTCACAGTGGCCAGTAAGCAGGACACCGGCGAAGGCTCGTCCGGCCAGTTTACTGTCAGCGCCGGGGCTACTGTTGGCTATGGGGCCGATCTGGAGCTGCCCGGCCTTTCCAATGCCGCCGATGCGGCCAAATCCATCACCCCCAAAGCCGGACTCACTGTCGGCAACGGCAGCGCCGAAAAGCGTTGGGTCACGGAGCAGTCCTCCATTCTGGGCACGGACAGCGTAACTATCCGCACGGAAAAAAATACCCATGTGGCGGGCGCCATCATTGCCGCGCTTAATGACAACCTCAAGTTGGATACCGGTACCCTGAGTTATGAGAACCTCCACGGTGTGGATAATTCGTCCAACACGTCGTGGGGGGTCAATTTTGAAAAGACAACTAAATTGAATGAAAAAAAGAAGGATATTGGAGAAACTAATAACAATTCTCAAGGATCAATTACGGGAAATAATAGCGAGAAGCCAGTTGTGATTCCGCATTTCGCTTGGGTAGATGCCATAGTGACAGGACAAGATACGTTGAAAGATGGATGGAAATCAGTAAAGGAAACGCTGATGCTTTCCCCTGGTGCATACGCGCACCAGAGCACAGAAAAAAGCCAGGTCGCTTACGCCACCATCGGCAAGGGGGAAATCATTGTGCGTGACAATCCTGGCCAATCCCTGGACGGCCTGAACCGTGATCAGGGTAAAACCACCAGCCAAAGCCAGAACGTCACTAACATCAATTACAAAGCGGCTTTCAGCTATGTGGATGAAGTTATTGCCATGCAGGGCATTCCCTATGCCCTGAAGGATGCCAATGAAATGTGGGAAGACCCCAAGGGATTTTGGGGGAATCAGTGGATAACTGTCAAAAATAGTTTCAAGGGTGTAAAAAATGCATTTAGTCAGATTTGGGGTAAACTGAAGGGTAACGACCCGCAGACAGCGAAACCTCAAGCATCGCCATCTGCTGGCAATAATCCGTAATAGCAAGTCAAGAAGGAATAGCATGAATCGTGTATATTGCTGTGCTATGCTGTGTTATATTGTTTTGTGTGGATGCAAATCAGTGCCGTTATATGCTAATACATCTGATTTTACGTACGTTTGGGCACCAGAAAATATTACGCGAATGGCAGGTGAAAATTATTTCAGAGCAATAGCTGAGTGGAATATATGCACAAAAACCGGCGACTATATAGGAATGGATATAAATAATTTGGATAAAAGAAAAAGTAAAATCTGTAAAGATGATGGAAATGGAGGGAAGATATGCGCTTATTTGTGGATATATTATGAAAAAACCGCCTATGGAAATGATATTCCATATACAATGATATTCAATTTATACGTAAAAAATAATGGAATAATATATAAATGTAGATCTGAGAGGATATAATATATACTACTGCACAAAAATTTAGCCAGCTTTGGGATACCTTGAGCGGCAAAGAAAAGCAGTCGGAGCAACCCAAAGCGACGCCGCCTGTTGACAATACTCCTCAACAGTAAAGCAAGAAGACTCAGTCATGCGCATAGTTAACGCCCTTGTTCTTTGTTTTGTATTACTTTGCAGCTGCCGTCCCGTTGGAACAGTTACCCAGCAGGATTTTCCAGGTGTATGGTTTCCACTAGAGGCAGAAAGCATGTATGGCGAGAGTGATCTTGATGCAAATAGAGAATGGAGGCTATGCGGAAATGGACATTATATAGGATTTTCAATCAATAATATGGATCATAGAAAAATAAAAAAATGTAAACAAATAGAAAATGGAGATACAATATGCACATACTATTATTTGTATAAAATAGATGATGCGTATGGAAATTCCATACCATGGACTGCTGTATTTAATATAAAATATAATTCACAAAAAATTGTCTATTGGTGCAAGGGGCAAAGAACAATAGGCTACCCATAATTGACTAGAGAATTCAAATTTTGAAATATTCAAACAAATTGTGTTGAAATTGTGTCAACTCTCAACGCCAATTCTATTTTATCCTGCAATAAAAGGATGCACAGGATTGAATTTAGACGCACGATGCAGCCTCGTGGCCGCTAGGATAATTTTTATTGCCTCAATACACATGATATAGTACATCCATTAAGTAGATATGAAAAAAATATTTTTTGCGCTTATATGCTATTGCCTCCTTGCTGGATGTGGTGAGGCAATACAAAGTCAATTCTATGCTGCGCACTTGCCTGCAAGCGTGCAAAAGCAACAAATGCCTTGCGCTCAAATTGATGTGGAGGTAGATCGTTGCCTGAATGGATATTATAATAACATAAAAATAACGGATGAGAAATTTGAAGGAAAAAACCTCTCCTTTCTTGATTTTGAAAATGGAGAGAAGCTATACTATGCGGAATATTATTGCGAATGGGCTAGTGCCTTTACTTGTTGTAAAAAATCTCTTGGTTTTAATGTTACGGTGAATGCTCAAGGCATGACTCAAAACAGCATTGGAGAAAAAGTTGTTGATTGTTGGCTATGCTCGAAATGGGAATAGGAATGGCATTCCTTGCACCGCAATGGGGAGCGCGTCACCAGTAAAGCCGCCACGGTCACGTCGGGCGGCAACCTCAACCTCCTGGCCTGAGTCACGGGCCTGACGCCCGGCGCACCCGCCAACACGCCCGCGTCAACCGACCATGCCTCGGTGGTGGGCTCCAATCTGGTCAGCGGCAAGGACCTTACCGTGGCCGCCAGCGGCAACGTCAACGTGGCCTCGGCCCAGGACACCTACTTTTACAGTTATTCCAAATCCTCCACCGGCGCGCTGGGACTGAGTTCCTCGTCCAAAAAGGAAGGTAAGGCCACCGTGACTCAAATAGTGCGCAAATGAGCAAGGCCTCCCTTCGCCGGGAGGCCTTGCTCATTTTGTAGAGGGCGGTAATTTTTCAGGAAGCGGTCATAAAATAAGTTTATTTTTATATAATAATATATTTTATATAAAATACCTTTTTCCACGATGGCAGCAAAGGAAGAAATTACTGTGCGTGATAATCCCGACCAGTGGACAGCCTGAATCGCAACCCGTCGCAAGCCTTCAAGAGCAAGCAGGCCGACAATCACTTTTTACCCAACCGCTTCATTGTCCTCCACCAGCATCAGGCCGCTGTTCGGACCCGGCCGCCATAATGGCTGGCCGGGTCCGTCAACGCCTCACAAAAGCCCTCCCCTATTTCCAGCGGGCCAGGAAATCCGCCGCGCTTTCACCGGCATCCACGTGTTTCAGCAAAGCGCTGCCGAAGACCACGGCGTCGGGCCAGGCCTCGGTGGGCAGTTCCGAAAGCTGCGAGGGCTCGCGCAGGCCGAAGCCCAAGGCCAGCGGCAGGGAAAAAACCTTGCGCGCCCGTTTCATGGTGGCCGCCACCTGTGGAGCCAGGCCGCCGCGTTCGCCCGTTATGCCCATGACCGAAACCACATAGACATAGCCCTGGCCTTCGGCGGCATAGAGAGCCATGCGCTCCTCGCTGGTATTGGGCCCCACCAGAGGAATCAAGGCGATGCCGTATTTGCCCAGCGCGGCCCGCATGGGCGCGGACTCCTCATGCGGCAGGTCCGGTACGATCAGGCCGTGCACCCCGGCTTTTTCCGCGTCGCGGCCCAGTTCTTCCAGACCATACTGCAAAAAGGGATTGAGATAGCCCATAAGCACCACGCCCGCCTTGATCAGACCCTTGCGCCGGGCCATCTCCTTCAGAAGGTCGCGTAGGTTGACGCCGTCGCTCAGGGCGCGGCGCGAGGCCTCCTCCACCACCGGGCCGTCGGCCACGGGATCGGAAAAGGGCACGCCGATTTCAATGACGTCCGCGCCGTTTTCATCCAGTTCCATCAGCGTGGGCCAGAAGCGGGCGCTGTCGGGAAAGCCAGCGGTCAGAAAGGGGACCAGCGCCGGACGTCCGGCGGCCGTGGCCTTGCGGATTTTTTCTTCAAGCACATGCATGACTATACCTCTTTTTCGGCAAGCGCCGCGCGAATGATGTCCATGTCCTTGTCGCCCCGGCCCGAGAGATTGACCACCACGTGGCTGCCGGGCGTGAATTCCTGCGGATGGTCCAGCACCCAGGCCAGCGCGTGCGAGGATTCCAGGGCGGGCAGTATGCCCTCGCTCCGGCAGAGCCGCAAAAAGGCGGCCAGAGCGTTGGCGTCCTTGACCATGCCGTAATGCACCCGGCCGCTCTTGTGCAGAAAGGCGTGTTCCGGCCCCACGCCGGGATAGTCCAGCCCGGCGGAAATGGAGTGCGAAGGCTCGATCTGGCCGTCATTGTTCTGCAACAGCATGCTGTAATTGCCGTGCAGCACGCCGGGCGTGCCCAGGTTCAGCGGCGCGGAATTGAAGCAGCCCGTCTCGCCGGTGCCCGCTGCCTCCACGCCGACAAGCCGCACGTCGGCATCCTCCAGGAAAGGATGAAACATGCCGATGGCATTGGAGCCGCCGCCCACGCAGGCCACCACGGCATCCGGCAGCCTGCCGGTCTTTTCCAGCATCTGGGCGCGGGTTTCCCGGCCGATGACGCTTTGCAGCCTGCGTACCAGGGTAGGGAAAGGATGCGGCCCGGCGGCCGTGCCGAAACAGTAATGGGTTGTCTGCTGGCTGGCGATCCAGGCCCGCAGGGCCTCGTTGATGGCGTCCTTGAGCGTGCGGGTGCCGCTCTGCACGGCGTGCACCTCGGCGCCCAGCAGTTTCATGCGCCGGACATTGGCGGACTGGCGCTCCACATCCTCGCCGCCCATGTAGATGACGCAATCCATGCCCAGACGCGCGGCGGCCGCCGCCGTGGCCACGCCGTGCTGTCCCGCGCCGGTTTCCGCCACCAGGGCCGTCTTGCCCATGTATTTCGCCAGCAGGGCCTGGCCCAGGGTATTGTTGACCTTGTGCGCGCCGGTATGCAGCAAATCCTCGCGCTTGAGCCAGAGGTTGAAACCCAGTTCCTCCGAAAGCGTGGGGCAAAGGGTCAGAGGCGTGGCCCGACCGGCGTAATTGCGCAGAAGGTCGTCCAGCTCCGCCTGAAATTCGGGCGTGGGCATGATCTCGCGCATGGCCGCTTCCACTTCCAGCAGCGGCGGCATGAGCAGCTCGGGCACAAAGCAGCCCCCGAATTCACCGAAATAACTGTCTTTCATTTCACTTACCCGTTGCCTTTGGTTGTGCCGCGGCTCTCACGGCCGCCGCCATTTTCCACAAATTTTTCCGGCCCGGCGCATCCTCGATGCCGGAATTGAAATCCACGCCGTCAGGCGCGCACTGCTTCAACGCCCGTTCCACATTGTCCGCGTTAAGCCCTCCGGCCAGCAGCCAGGGATGCGGAGCTCTGAGCCCGTACAGGTCCTGCCATTCCAGACGCCTGCCGCTGCCGCCCCCGGCCAGGCCCGCGTCCAGCAGATACCAGGCGCAGGTTTCGGCATACTTTTGCAGCTCATTGTGCAGCAGGGCCCGATGCATGTAGCGGTCCGGCCAGAGCACCCGGATGACCCGCTCCGCGCCCACGTCCCGCGCGCAGACCACGCTCTGTCCGCCGTGCAGCTGGGCCAGATCCAGCCGGGCTTCGCGCATGATGCGCGCGATCTCACCGGCGTTCTGCTCCACAAACACGCCCACCCGCTGCATGGAGCCGCTTTGCAGGCGCGCGGCCTGTTCCGGAGCGATGGAGCGCGGACTTTTGGGGTGAAAAATAAAACCGCAGAAACGCGCGCCCAGACGCGCGGCTTCATCCACATCCTCCTGACGGGTCAGGCCGCAGATTTTACTCAGCATGACTATTCTCTCCCCTATGTTCGTCGCTGTCCACTGCCTCCGACACAGAACAATGGCCCAGTTTGTCGCCGGACAGGGGACGGTCCGACAGGGCCGTCAGGGCCGCGCCGGGCTTCCCCTGCTCCATCAGAGCCGTACCCACCAGGGCGGCCTGGTAGCCCGCTTCGGCGGCCTGGACCAGATGTTCCGCGTGGCTGATGCCGCTGGCCGCCACCCAGATTTCGCCGTTTTCCGGCGGGCAGGAACGGGCCAGAGACAGGCAGGCCGCGCGGTCCACGGCAAAGGTCTGCAGATCCCTGGCATTGACCTGGATGATGCGCGCCCCGCTCTCGCGGGCCAGGCGCAGATCCGCCGCGTCAAAGATTTCCACCACGGCGTGCAGACCGAAGCCTTCGGCCTCTTCCCGCAATTGCCGCAGCAGGCGGGCCTCTGGCGTGAGCCGCACGATAAGCAGCAGGGCTGAAGCCGGGGTGGCCGCCGTGGCCCGGACCTGCAGGGAATCAAAGATAAAGTCCTTGCGCAGCAGCGGCAGAGGCGCGGCCGGATACAGGCCGGGCGCGGCCGCCCGCGTCAGAAAATCCAGACTGCCGTGAAACCAGGTTTCTTCCGTGAGGATGGACAGGGCGTCGGCCCCGGCCGCCGCGTACTGGCGGACCACCTCTTCCACGTCCAGATCCTCGCGGATGACCCCGCGCGAGGGCGAGGCCCGCTTGTACTCGGCCACCACAGCCAGGGGAGCTCCCAAGGCGGGCAGGCTCAGAGCCGCTGCAAAATCCGGCCGGGGGGACGTCAGCGGTTCGGGCAGGGTCCCCCGCTCCGCCGCCAGCCGCAGGGCCGCCACTTCGGCCTGCTTGGCCTGATGAAAACGTTCAAGCCGCATGCAGCACCTTCCTGCCCAGACCGGCGCTGACCGCTTCGCGGGCGCGGGCCATACACAGGGCCATATCCATGTTTTCCTCCAGCAGGTAGACGGCCAGGCCCACGTTCAGCGCCACCATGTCCAGCATGGCGCGGGAGCCGTTGCCCTCCAGCAGTTCCTTGAGCACGTCCACGGCTTCCTCCTTGCTGTGCACGGCCAGATCCTCGGGCGTGCAGGAGCGGATGCCGAAATCCGCCGGGTCCAGGGCCAGGGGCTTGATTGTGCCGTTATGCAGCAGGGAGATTTCAGCCGGGCCCATGGGCGTCAGCTCATCGTAGCCGCCCGCGCCGCAGACCACGGCGGCCCGGTAGAGCGGCGACTGAAGCAGGGTTTCCGCCACCAGGGGCACCAGTTCGGGACGGGCCACGCCCATCAGCAGATGGCTGGGCCGGGCCGGGTTGATCATGGGGCCCAGGATGTTGAAGAGCGTGCGAACGCCCAGTTCCTTGCGCAACGGGCCGATGTTCCTGAAAGCCGGATGGAAATGCGGGGCAAAGAGAAAAGCGAAATTGCGCCGCCGCACCATTTCGGCCACGGAAGCCGGATTTTCGTCCAGGGCGATGCCCAGGGCTTCCAGCGCGTCGGCGCTGCCGCACTTGGAGGACACGGCCCGGTTGCCGTGCTTGACCACCTTGTAGCCCATGCCCGCCAGCACCAGGGAGGTGGCTGTGGAACAATTAAAGGAATTGCGCCCGTCGCCGCCCGTGCCCACCACGTCGATGCTCGTGCCGGAAATGCCGTCCACCCGCACGGCGCGGGCCAAGGCCGCGCGGGTGGCGTGGGCCAGCTCCAGGGCGCTTTCGCCCTTCATGCGCAGGCCCATGAGAAAGCTGCCCGCCTGGGCCGGACTCATCTTGCCGTCCATGAGCGAAGAAAAACCCGTGGCGGCCATTTCAGCCGTGAGATCCTCCTTGCGGGCCAGACACTCCAGTATGGCGGTGAGGCTGGCGGCCTCGTTATCCTTGCTCAAGACGGCCTGCGGGAAATTGCCCAGCAGGCGCAGTCCCTCGGGCGTGAGCACGGATTCGGGATGAAACTGCACGCCGACCCAGGGCCGGTCATTGTAGCGCAGGGCCATGACCTCGCCTTCCGGGGCCCGCGCGGTGACCGTGAAGCGAGGATTGGCAGCGTCCTCGTCGGCGCGGACCACCAGAGAGTGATAGCGCCCCACCTTCATGGGGTTGGGCAGGCCGCTGAACAGGCCCGTGCCGTCGTGCACGATTTCCGACTGTTTGCCGTGCATGATGCAGGGGCCCACTTCCACTCCGGCCCCGGCGTGCAGACCCAGAAGCTGATGCCCCAGGCAGACGCCGAGCACCGGCACGCGCGGATCGACGCGCTTGAGGAATTCCGGGCAGAGGCCCGCGTCGGCGGGATGTCCCGGCCCCGGCGAGATGCAGACCATGCTCAGCTCCGGGTCCGTGGCCGCCTCCAGCACGGCGGGGTCGTCGTTGCGCAGCACGCGCGGCGTATGCCCCAGGGCGTAAAAAGCCTGCACCAGATTGTAGGTGAAGGAATCATAATTATCGATGAGCAGAAACATATTCTTCGTCCTCCGCCCGCAAGACCAGGCGCATGATGGCTGATTTGTTGCACACTTCCTTCCATTCCAGTTCCGGGTCGGAATCATGGACAATGCCGCCGCCCGCCTGCCAGAAGAGCTTGCCGTCGCGCACCCACATGCTGCGGATGGTGATGCCCGTGTCCAGGTTGACGCTCCCCCGGTCCAGGCCCAGCCAGCCGATGCAGCCCGCGTAGGGCCCGCGCGCCCGGCCTTCCAGTGTGCGGATGATTTCCATGGCCCGCACCTTGGGCGCGCCGGAAACCGTGCCCGCCGGAAAGGAAGCGGCCAGCACGTCCAAAGCGTCCAGTCCGTCGGCCAGACGCGCCGTGACCCGGCTGGTCAAGTGCATGACGTGGGAGTAGCGTTCCACTTCCATGTAGCGTTCCAGATTGACGCTGCCCGGCCGGGCCACGCGGCCCAGGTCGTTGCGGCCCAGATCCACCAGCATGACGTGCTCGGCCCGCTCCTTGGGATCGTCGCGCAATTCGGCGGCCAACCGGGCGTCTTCCAGATCGTCCCTGCCCCGCCGCCGCGTGCCCGCGATGGGCGAGAGCTGCAAACGCCCTTCCGTGCAGCGGACCATGACCTCCGGCGAGGAGCCGAACAGGGTCAGATCCGGGAAGCGCATGTAAAACATGTAGGGAGAGGCATTGAAGCGGCGCATGCGCCGGTAAAGCTCAAAGGGATTGCCCGCGAAAGGCGTGGAAAACCGCACCGACGGCACGACCTGAATGGCTTCGCCCCGGCGCAGCATCTCCCTGATCCGCTCCACATAGGCCTTGTAGCCCGCCTCGCCGGGTTCCGCGCTGATTGCGTCCGGATCAAGCCCCGTGCCGCTGTTTCCGTTGGCGGCGGACTCGACCGCCTCATGGGCGCTGCGCAGGGGACGATGCTCGCCCAGGCTGATCTGGCAGAGGCGATTGTAGAGATGGTCGAAAACCAGCACCGTGCCGGGCAGGGCCAGCAGGCAGTCCGCCTCTTCCGGGGGCATGACGGAGGCCAGCTTGTCGTTGAACAGCCCGGCCATGCCGAAGCCCAGATAGCCGTACAGGGCACGGGTGATAGGCGGCAGACCGGCGATGTTTTCCGGCGGCGTGATCTCCAGGCGACGCATGAGCGCGCGCAGGCCTTCCACAAAGGGCTGCCCCTCCAGGTCGCCGAGCGGCGCGAAGCGCTGGTCCTCCACGCGCAGGGCCAGTCTGCCCTCCCGGCAGGAGATGAACAGGGCCATGTCGCAGGCCAGAACGCTGTACCGGCCCCAGCGTCCGTCCACTTCGGCGCTTTCCAGCAAGATGCCGTTGCCCGCGCCCACCATGCCCATAAACAGGCTGATGGGCGTGTCCATATCCGCCGGCAGCCAGCGTGCGGATTGCCGCACTTTCAGCGGCGGCCGCGCATTCCCTGTGTCTTTCATCTTCCTTGTCCTTGTGTGTGGTGGAAACAAAAAAAAGCGCCGTCTCACGGGGAGACGGCGCTCACAATAGCTGACCTGAACGAACGGAACTCTTATGCCCGCACGTCTCCCCCCCGCATGTTGATGCGCCACCACCAGCCCATAAAGCTGTCAGCAAAGAAGGTGGTCGGGAAAGCGTACATCGCAAAATCCTTGGCTGTTTTCAAAATCCGTTGTGTTTTCAGGCTCTACACGAAGTGCCGGAGCTTGTCAAGACCGGGCGATGTTTATCAGGGGCATTCCGGCAAACGCTTCCTCGGTAATTATTTTAGTGGGCTTGTCGCATGGATGAGGTTTTGTGTGCCCTTCGGGCAAGTAGACTTTATGCCTTCCGGCGTCTGGGCCGCCTATCGTTGCTGTCTTTATCCGTACGGCTCGCAAGCTCGCCTACGGCTAAAGCTCGCGGCGCGCGGCAGGGGGCCGGGGGCGAAGCTGCCCCCAGACCCCCTACAACTAAATACATAGAGTTTTTATGTCAGGTCCAACCCCAAAGGATTCAGCAAAAACGGAAGACGGCGCAGAACTCACCGGGCACGGCCATAAGCCGGGAGAATACTGTCAGTACCACTTGCCGCCGTATGCCCTCACGGAAGAAGGCGAGCTTCTTGACCGGTATAAGGCCGAGAATATCGCCGCCGCTCTGGGCGCCATTTACAACGACCTTTTCGCCACGGTCTTTCTTATGAAGGGCTATGACGCCGATACCAGGATAACCAACTTCACTCTTTACCAGATTGGAGAGCTGTTGTCGCGTTCGCTGGGGATGTTGAGCAAAACCTGTTCCGTCCTGGCCGATTATAACTTGATGCATGTGCGGCGGATTCCGACCGCGTAAGATAAAGGCGGTCCCGGAAAATCTCCGGGACCGCCTTCTAGAGCAGTTTGCGCTTGAAATTATCGCTTAACGGCGAAGTAATTTCGCGTTGAGATATTTTCAATATCAAAACGCTCTATTCTTTATTCCACAGCTGATGCAGTGACGCATTTCATGCGTGAACCGCTCTACTCAGGGCATGGACGCCCGCTATTTGCCGAACAGAATTTCCTGGTAGTTGGGCAAAGCCCACAAATCGTCGGCCACGCGGGTTTCCAGCAGGTCCGCATAGTGACGCACCTCTTTCATGAGAGGCAGCACCTCTTCACAATAGCGCTGGGCGGCGTCCAGGCTTTCACCCAGTTGGTCCACGTCGGCCAGCACGTCCTCCAGCCGGGCCGTGGCCGTCTGCAGACCGCGCAGATGCGCGGTGACCTCGTCCAGGGTCATGGTTTTGTAATCCTTGCCGATGGCCTGCAACTGCGCGGCCGTGCCCGCCAGTTCGCCCTGGTAGCGCATGCCCGCCGGGAAAATGATGGTGCGGGCCATGCGGATGGCCAGATTGGCCTCGGTGCGCACGGTCTTGCAGTACTGTTCCAGGTAGATGTCCTGGCGGGCCTTGAGCTCGGCCCGGTTCAGCACGCCCTGCCCTTCGTACAGGGCAATGACCTCGGGCCGGGTGAGTTCCGGCAGGGCCTCGGGCGTGTTGCGCAGATCGGGCAGACCGCGCCGCCGGGCCTCGTTGTGCCAGACTTCCGAATAGCCGTCGCCGTTGAAGATCACGGCGCTGTGTTCCTCAATGACGTGGCTGATGAAGGATTCCACGGCGGCATTGAAAGCCGTGCCGGACGTGATTTCCCGTTCCAGCCAGTCGGCGGCGAAGCCCAGGGAATCGGCCATCATGGCGTTGAGCGCGGTGATGGAACCGGCGGCGGACTGGCTGGAGCCCACGGCCCGGAATTCGAAGCGGTTGCCGGTAAAGGCCACGGGGCTGGTGCGGTTGCGGTCGCCGGGGTCCGTGGGCAGGGGCGGCAGGGTATCCACCCCCACATTCATGACCCGCCCGCTTTTGCCGTTGGCCGCATCCCCAATGCGTCCGGCCCGGAAAGCCTCAAAGACCTCGGTGAGCTGATCGCCCAAAAAGATGGACATGATGGCCGGAGGGGCCTCATGTGCGCCCAAACGGTGATCGTTGCCGGCGCTGGCCACAGTGGCCCGCAACAGGCCGCCGAACTTGTGCACGGCACGGATCATGGCCGCGCAGAAGACCAGGAACTTGGCATTGGCGTGCGGGGTTTCGCCGGGATCAAAAAGCGTGCCCAGCTCCGCGTTGCCGATGGAATAATTGACGTGCTTGCCCGAGCCGTTGATGCCGCTGAAAGGTTTTTCGTGCAGCAGGCATTTCAGGCCGTAGCGCTTGGCCACGTTGCGCAGGGTGGCCATGATGATGTGGTTGTGGTCCACGGCCAGGTTGCTGGGCTCGTAGAGCGGCGCGATCTCGTACTGGCTGGGGGCCGCCTCGTTGTGGCGGGTGCGCACGGGCACGCCCAGTTTGTAGAGTTCGCGCTCCACTTCCATCATGCAGGACAGGACGCGCTGCGGAATGACCCCGAAATACTGGTCGCTGAATTCCTGCCCCTTGGCCGGGCGCGCGCCGAACAGCGAACGCCCGGCGATTTGCAGATCGGGGCGGGCGAAGTTGAAGTTGTGGTCGATGAGAAAATATTCCTGCTCCAGACCGGCATAGGAAATCACCGGCAGGTCAGTATGGATGTTGAAGAGGGCCAGCACCCGCTGGGCCTCGCGGTTCAGAGCCTGGCCGGAGCGCAGCAGCGGCGTCTTTTTGTCCAGGGCCACACCCGTCCAGGACAAGAACATGGTCGGGATGCACAAAAAGGTGCCGTTGGGATTTTCCATGATGTAGGCCGGGCTGGTCACATCCCAGGCCGTGTAGCCGCGCGCCTCAAAGGTGGAGCGCAGCCCCCCGGAGGGAAAGGAGGAGGCGTCGGGTTCGCCCCGGATCAGCATGGAGCCGGAAAACTCGGCAATCACGCCGCCCGTGCCGTCGGGCATCAGGAAGCTGTCGTGCTTTTCGGCGGTTTGGCCGGTAAGCGGATAAAAGACGTGCGTGAAATGAGTGGCCCCTTTTTCAATGGCCCAGTCTTTCATCACCGCTGCCACGGTGTCGGCAATGGAGGGGTCCATGCGTTCGCCGAAGGCAATGGTCTTGTGCAGCGACTTGTACACGTCTTTGGGCAGGCGCTCGCGCATGACGCGGTCATTGAAGACATTGCTGCCGAAAATGTCCGTGGGTCTGGTGTCCGCGAAATTGAGCGGAGCCGCGTCCGGCTTGTAGGTGGTAATGGCCTGGATGGCGCTGTGACGGGCGGTATTGCTGCTCATGCGTGCTCCTCGCAAGTCAAGGCGAAAACGGCTTACTTTGCCTCGACGATCTCAATCTCGAAGGTCAATTCCTTGCCCGCCAGGGGGTGGTTGGCGTCAAGCGTGATTTCATCCGCGCCCACTTCGGTGATGGTCACGTCCATCTGGCCCTGCTCGTTGGAAAGCTGCAAGGGCACGCCCGCTTCTAGGGGAATGTGCGACGGAACCTGGGCGCGGGCCACGGTGAAGACCAGTTCAGGATCGGCGTCGCCGTAGGCCTGATCCGGAGGAATGGTCACGGTGACGGTTTCCCCGGCTTCATGGCCTTCCACAGCGGCCTCGAAGCCCGGGATCAGCATGCCCTTGCCCAGGGTGAATTCCAGGGGGTCGCGCTCCCTGGAGGAATCGAAAACCGTGCCGTCAGCCAGTGTACCGGTGTAGTGCACACGCACCGTGTCGCCTTTTTTAATGGGCATGGGAACTCCCTGAAACCCGCGTGGCGGGCTGTTTATTTTTAGAAAGGATATGTCTGCAAATCCTTGCCGCAAAATGCGGGGGCGGGCTTTGCCCGCCGTAAACGAGCATTTCAAGTCTAAATGCCCTAGCAGTGAGGTCGGGGGTGTTCCGGCCTGGCGTCGAATGAGGTCAGGAGGGGAAAACCGCCAGTCGCATAAAAAGAAAACAAAACACGGCGCGGTGCTGATGTCAATGCGCCTCCGGCGGAAGCGCAGGGCAAGCGCATCTAATTCCAGACGTTACAGGCCTTTTATTTGCCGTGATGGTCCGTCAAAACCAGCCTTTTGTGTGCCGGCTGCGTCATCCGGCTCTTTTTGCCGCTCATGTACTTGAGTACAGCCCTGCTCTCGATGCCCGTAAGGCTCGCACGGCTCACCAACGGGCACGGCCCTTTGGGCCGCCTTTCGGTCGGTTTCCGCGCCAAAAGTTCCATTTTCCTTGCCGGCACGCAAAAATCCTGCTTCAGCCGTTGCGACGCAGGAGCTTTAGCCGTAGGTGGCTTCGCCTCTTTTTTGCTTGTTCCCCGATCTATCGGGAAATAAAGACTTTTTTGATGCGTCTGCCCTAAGCGGACACGACCCTGCTCCGGGGCGTGTCCGGCTTGACAGCAAAGGCTTTGCCAAGGATAATTGAAAACTGTTCCTAACGCCATATTGACGTTAGGGCAGGGATTAAACACGCCGGCGCCAGCCGGAACGGCGTTTTACACGCACACATCGGCCTTTGCAGAGCGAAGGCCGCAGTAATCTTATTTCGAGGTACACATGTCCGACATCCGCTCCGCTTATACCGACAGCCTCCATTTCTACGGCAGGCACACTCCCCGCGAGTTGGCCGAGACCTACGGCACGCCGCTCTATGTCTACAATGAAAATGTCCTGCGCCAGCGCTGCCGCGACCTGACGGCCCTTTCCGGCCAGCCCGGCTTCGGGGTCAACTATTCGATCAAGGCCAACGCCAACCCCGTGCTGCTGCGGATGATCCGCGAAGAAGGCCTGGTGGTGGACGCCATGAGCCCGGGCGAGCTGTTCATGAACGATCTGGCCGGTTTTACGCCCGCCGAAATCCTGTACATCTCCAACAACAATTCCGACACGGAACTGCAGAACGCCCTGGTGCACGGCCTGCTGGTCAGCGTGGACTCCCTTTCCCAGCTGGATACCCTGGGCCGCCTCAATCGCGGCGGCAAGGTCATGGTGCGCTTCAATCCCGGCATCGGGGCCGGGCATCACGCCAAGGTGGTTACCGCGGGCAAGGAAACCAAGTTCGGCGTCACGCCGGACAAAATAGATGAAGTCTTCGCCCTGCTCGCCAGGCATGAGCTGACCCTGGCCGGCATCAATCAGCATATCGGCTCGCTGTTCATGGAGCCCGACGGTTATCTGAACGCGGCCCGGGTGCTGCTGGATCTGGCTGAAACCCTGCCCGACGGCGCGCTGGACAGACTGGAAATCATCGACTTCGGAGGCGGCTTCGGCATTCCCTACCACAAGTATGAGGGCGAAGCGCGTCTGGACATGGCCGATTTAGGCCGTCGCCTGCACGCCATGATCAGCGGCTGGGCCGCCAGCGCCGGTTACACGGGGCGCTTTCTGGTGGAGCCGGGCCGCTATGTGGCCGCCGAATGCGGCGTGCTGCTGGGCCGGGTCCATGCCGTGAAAAACAACGGCGACAAGCGCTATGTGGGCACGGACCTGGGCTTCAACGTGCTGGTGCGCCCGGCCATGTACGATTCCTTCCATGATGTGGAGATCTACCGTGGCGAGAAGGGCGCGGCGGATGCCGAGCCCATGCGCCAGACCATTGTGGGCAATATCTGCGAAAGCGGCGATATTCTCGCCAAAGACCGCCTGCTGCCGGTCATGCGCGAAGGGGACGTGCTGGGCATTCTTGATGCCGGAGCCTACGGCTTCACCATGGCTTCCAATTACAATCAGCGCCGTCGCCCCGCCGAAGTGCTGATCCAGAGTGACGGCACGGCCCGCCTGATCCGCCGCCGCGAAACCCTGGAAGATCTGGCCCGTTGCCTTGACGGCCTGCTGTAGCCCGGCGGGCGTCGCGGCGGAACGCAGGGGCGGTTCACATGCCCACGCCTGATCTGAGCACTTCTCCGCGCGCCATCTGGCGGCTGACCTGGCCCCAGATGCTCATGATGTACCTTGTGTTCTTCATGGGCTTCAACACGGTCTGGGTGGCTGGGCAGATCAGCGCCGACGTGCAGGCCGCCCTGGGCATGGTGACCCAGTGCGCCATTTTCCTGATGGTGGTGATCATGGCCGTGTCCAGCGGGGCCACGGCCGCGGTCAGCCAGTCCCTGGGCGCGCGCAAAATGCGCCGCGCCCAGCGTTATGTGGGCACCACCGTGCTTGGCAGCCTGGGTCTGGGCCTGCTGGTGGCCGTGGGCGGCTGGTTTTTCGGCGACGGCATATTGCGCCTGCTCATGGTGCCGGAAAGAATCCTGCCCATCGCCCGCGAACTCTGGCAGGTCACCATGTTGGCCCTGCCCGCCCAGTACATCTATTCCGCCACCGGGGTCATGTTTCGCGCCACGCGCCAGGTATTGCCGCCGCTCTGGGTGGCCGCCCTGGTCTGCGTGGTCAACCTGCTGGCCTGCCTGGGCTTTGGTCTGGGCTGGTTCGGCCTGCCCGCCTTCGGCTACATGGGCCTGGTCTGGGCCAACCTGGGCGCGCAATGCCTGGGGGCCCTCTGCAACTGCCTGCTGCTGGCCAACTCCGGCTATCTGCAACGCCGGGCCCTGCCCACGTTGCGCTGGCTCAAGTCCGGTCTGCCCTATCTGTTGCGGGTGGCCCTGCCCGCGGGCGCGGCCCAGATCGTCTGGCAATCCGGCTATCTCACCCTGTTCGTGCTGGTGGCCTCGCTGCCCACGGACAGCGTCAACGCCCTGGCCGGGCTGACCGCCGGACTCAGGGTGGAAGCCCTGCTTTTTCTGCCGGGCATGGCCTTCAACATGACCGTGGCCGTGCTGGTAGGCAACAGCCTGGGCGCGGGCAAACCGGAGGAAGCCAAACGCCTGGCCCTGAATCTGGTGGGCCTGGCCGCCCTGGCCATGAGTCTGGTGGCGGCCCTGCTCTGGCCCTTCCGCCTGGAGCTGGCGGAACTGCTTTCCCAAGAACCCGGCACCCAGGCCCAGATCATCAGTTATCTGACCTACAACCTGATCTCCACGCCCTTTTCCATCGCCAGCACAGTCATGGGCGGCATCATGGTGGGCGCCGGGGCCACCCAGTACAATCTGATGGTTTACGGCGGCACCTTCTGGCTGGTGCGCCTGCCCCTGGGCTGGCTGCTGGGGCATCTGCTCTGGGGCACGGCCTCGGGTGTTTTCGCGGCCATGCTGTTTTCACAATGTCTGCAAACCTGCATCATGCTCTATGTGGTGCTTTACCGCGACTGGGCGCGTTTCGCCATGAGGCGCTGGCGGGAGCACCACACAGAACGCAAGCCCGCCTGACGGGCCGGACGCCGTCGCCCGCTTACGCGGCGGGGCCTGAAAAGGAGAACATATTCATGAACAAGAATTTCACGCCGGTAAGCCTGGACGGCAGCCGGGATTTTTACAGTCTCTGGCAGCGCACGCCGCGCCGCTCCCTGGACTACACCCTGCCCAATCTCTGGGGCTGGCAGGAATATTACGGCCTGGAATGGTGCTTTGACGACGCGCTCTGCTGGATTCGCCAGACCCGTCCCCGGCTGGTCTGTTGGGCTCCGATGGGCGACTGGAGCGCCGTGGACTGGAGCCGCGTCCTGCCCGCCGTGTTCAGCGAGGCGGCGCATGATTTCGTGCGCGTGCCCGAGGAACTGCTGCGCATCTGGCAAGAGGCCTTGCCCGGCTTGGTGGACCCCGAGGAAGATCGCGGCCAGTGGGAATATCTCTACAAGCAGGAGGAACTGGCCGATCTGCCCGGCAACCGTTTCCACAAGAAAAGGAATCACATCAACAGTTATATCAAGGCCTACGGCAAACCGGACTACCGCCCGCTGGACGACGCCATGGTGGAGGATGTGCTGGCCGTGCAGGACGACTGGTGCCAATGGCACGAGTGCGAGGATTCTCCGTCGCTGCAGGCGGAAAATGACGCCATCAACCGCGTGCTCTCGCACTGGGACAGGTTCAGCGGGCTCCACGGCGGTTCCCTCTATGTGGATGGCCGGATGATAGCCTTCAGCGTGGGTGAAAAGCTGGACGAACTGAGCCTGGGCGTACACTACGAGAAAGGCCTCAACGGCTTCCGGGGCGTATACCAGACCATCAACTGCGAATTCGCCCGGCATGCGGGCGCGGGCTTCACCTATATCAACCGGGCCCAGGATCTGGATGAGGAAGGGCTGCGCCAAGCCAAGATGACCTACATGCCCACGGATTTTCTGCGTAAATACAAGGTGCGCGTACGCAAGGCCTGACAGGCCGGAACGCTATACGTCCGTAAGGCAAAGCCCCGCGTCGTACGACGCGGGGCTTTGCCTTACCCCTGCCTGCGGGCCGGTCCGCGACAGTGGCAGTGGCCCCGCATCCCGCCTCTGTGGGCCGGGCTCATGCCTGCCGTACGAGGCCGCGCCCATTGATCCGGAAGATCGCGGCCAGGGCCGCCGTTGCAGGCGTGGCCGCCCTGATGACCGTGGGCATTGCCGTCGCCCGGGGCATTCTTCTGCCCATGCCCGGCCGCGTGTCCGCAACCGCTTTCCCGCTTGTCATCCGGGCCGTGTTGCCGCTCATGCACGCGCCCGCATTTCCGGACGTCGGTCCGGCCATGTCGCTTGCCGTGCCGCTGATGTCCCGTCAGTTCATCCGCAGCCTGTCCACAGCCATTCCCATTCAGCTTGGTTTCCATGTGTTCTTCCACGAGATTGCTCCTTTTTGGAATATATTTCATATTATTGTTCAAGAAAAGCCGGGATGGGCATACTGCCTCCCGGCAGGGGCTCACAGCCTCAGCACGTCGCCAGGAAAAGCCCCAGCGGCATGGCCGCTTCCAAAAAATCGGCGCGGCTCAGACGTCCGGCGTCATAGCGCAAAAGCACCGACCCGGTGGCCGCCTTGAATTCCACCGCAGTAAACTGCCCCGTTTGCTCCAGGGCCTGGCGCAAGGCCGCATGAATGGCCTGTTCCTTGAAGGCTTCGTGCCGCAGGCGCACGCGCCCGTCCGTAAAGCTGGCGATATGCCGCATGAGCGCCTCCAGTGCCGCTTCACGTCGGGCGTCAAGCGGGCCTTCTCCGGTGACGGGAGCTTCCTCGGCGCACACGTCGATGATTTGATCAGCACTGGGGGTGAACGGCGCAAGCTCCGGGCGGGAGGCGGTTTCCAGCCGCGTTCCGGTTGCAGCCCGGTCTTTGTCCAGCAAGGCGGCAAAAGCCTCTTCCAGGGGGGCTGCGTTCTGGTTGCGGCCGCGTCCCTTGCCGCCCTGCCCGCCACGGCCTCCGCCGCATCCCTGACCGCCGCCGGACTTACCGCCCAGCAGGGAAAGCACGGAAGAGCCGCCGCCTCCCTTGCCGGCACCGCCCGCACACCCTTTGCCCACGGCCGACAGCACCGACCCGGCCGCTCCGCCGCCGCTCAACAGGCTCTTGCCCACAAAACCCAACAGCCCCAAACCCATTTTGCCCATCATTGTATGTCCTCCATGGCGTCACGGCGGCTCCGCACTCCCTGTCCCGAACCGGTTCCCGCACGTCCCGCGCCGTGCCCCCGGTCACTGTCGTGCCCGCGCCGCCGTCCAGTATGCTCGGGGCGTCCGCAGGAGTCGGCCCCGTCCCGGCCGTCCGTGATCCTCATCTCCGTCGCGCAGGGGTCCGGCATGCTATCGTGTTCCACGGCAAGAGCCGCATCCCGGCCCATCACTGCGACGGAACCCGGTCCACCCTGCCCGCGCCCATGGCGTTCGTGACCGTGTGGCCCACCGGACCAGGATTGCCCGCAGGGGCGCACCGTCACATTGCCGCCGTCACAGCGCAGAGCCCAGCCGTCGCGCAGAGCCATGGCTATACGCCGCCTGGCCTCGCCCAGCAGACGACAGAGGGTCGGCGTGGAAATCCCCATACTGCGCGCCGCCGCATCCTGCGGCAGCCCCTCGGCGTCCACCAGGCGCATGGCCTCGAACATATCAAGACTCACCACTATTTCCGCCGCGTTCGGGCGGCCTTCGGGCAGATAACGCCGCCATCCGGGAACGGCGTCAATAATACGGATTTTCTGTGGTCTCATCTTTATTCCATGCGGCAATGCGGTTTCGTTTTGAAATATATTTCATATATAGGCAGCACCCCTTTCCCTGTCAAGGGATCGGCCGAAAACGCTTCGTCTGGACGGATTAGGCTGTTTTCCGCCGCTTAGTACGGAGATTCAGAGCGCTGGACCTTGATTGCATCCGGCCCTTGGCAAGGACCGAATGCGAAGGATTCATGGCCAGCCTCGCTTTTCCGCTTTCTCCGATTACTGACGCATGGATATCTGAAACGCCCCTCCCATCGCGGTCTACTTTCTACCGTGCGGGCATATACTTTGCTCGCCAGCCGCACTCTGTATGAAATAGAGTTGCCTGTGCAAATTTTATACAAGCCTGGAGTAGGTATGTATAAAAAATAGGCACTGCCATTCAAGGCTCCACTCCGCGAGAAGAATAAAATTCTCTTGAATTATAATATATTACCTATTTTATCCAGCTTTGGCACGAGCATTGCTATATTCAAATCAACGGTGCACGAAATATCGGGCACTGGTTAAAAAGAAAATATCTGCCGATTGGCGGTTAAATATATACGAAAAGATAAAACAGATTTTCCGTGCCGATCCCAGCCCCCATCAGGGATGGCGCGGAACCCCCGAAAAACCTCCTCCACTGAATAGAACAATTCTAACCATCAGAACATCCTCCCTCTTTGCGGCCGCCGGTCCCCCGGCGGCCGCCCCTCTTTTTAGATGCAACACGCAATCATGCGAAGTTATATGTTCGCTCTTGAAATGCATAAGCCCCTAACTTAGAGACTCGTCCTGCAAACCGTGCTGTGCGATATCTCATCCGGCCTTGCCGTAGGCTCCTTCGCGCCCGGCCCCGCGCATACCTGGAACTCGGGGAAAATGGCGGAGCTGAAACGCCTCATATGATCAGAACCTCCGGACACGCTGCCCCGTCTGGGCGGGAGCCGCAACAACCGCACTACGTTCTGCGGACTACGCTTCTGGATGTGGACGAACGCATGCGCCAGGGGGGAAAGCGGGCCATCCCGCTTTTCACGCACTCACTGGCCCATGCAGCCCCTGAACTACCCACTCGCGGCGGTCTGCTTTTCGCCGCACGGACACAGGCTTTCCACGCCAACCGCACCTGTGTGGAATATGACCACCTATGCAAATTTTATACAGGCCTGGAGCATGTCTGTATAAAAAATATACACCTCTATTTCGGATTTCATCGTTGCGAAAAATAAAATCCTATTGAATTATAAAGCATTAGCTGTTCTATCCAACTTTGGCACGGGCGTTGCTATAGCTAAAGGCAACAGAGCACGAAATACCATGCACCGGAAACGACAGAATTATGACCCCAGAGGAATGCTACTAATCCTAATGGTAAGGTTGTTAGGGTATGGCATGGACCAAGACTAAAACAGAATTTTCAACCAGCTTCATCATCAATTTGTTTATCCGCCGACGGGCGGTCAATATATACGAAAAAGAATAAAACAGATTTCCGCGCCGTCCCCAGCCCCCATCAGGGACGGCGCGGAGCCCCCCTCGAAAAACCTCCTCCTTTGAACAAAATTCTCTAACCATCGGAACATCCTCCCTCTCTACGGCCGCCGGTTGCCCCCGGCGGCCGCCTCTCTTTTTTAAGCAGACTGCGCTTGAAATTTCCGCTTTACGGCGGACAAAGCTCCGCCGGCATCGTGCCTTCCCGGAACTGTTCGCTATTGTCGGCGGCCAGACGCCCGATCTGCGGGGCCTGTTCCTCCGTGGCCACGGGGGCAATTCGGCGGCGCTGGGCGTCCAACAAGGTGATGCCATCAGACAACTGACAGGTATTACTGGTGCCGTGCAAGGGAGTGCTTTGGAAAACTATTCTGGCGCATTTTATGTGGCTACACATGCACCAGAGAGCATTGGATATGGCGGGGTGTACTCACGTCACCATGTAACTATAGGATTTGATGCCTCCCGCGTTGTGCCCACGGCCAACGAAAATCGTCCCGTGAATCAAGCAGTGCGCTACCTGATCCGCGCCCGGCCATGACCGCTTTCCAAGGGCCGTGGCGCGTACCCGGAACTGTTTGCGTTCATGGGCAGCCAAGTCCCGGATTTGAGGGGGCTGTTTCTCCGTGGATACGGAGGTAAGAGCGCCGCTCTGGGAATCCAGCAGGGCGACGCAATGCGAGATTTCTATGCTGACTTCAACTCTTTTTCCCATGCTTCGCACCACTATGCTGGGGCAGTGACGCGATCTCTACATTACGGCAGTGCTATCGAAGGTGGAGGGAATCGAAGTTATGTCTATGCGGGATGGACTCTAAAACCTGCGCTCCAAGTCCCCACTGCTGAAGAAAATCGCCCTGTGAATACGTCCGTGCGCTACCTGATCCGCGCGCTCCCGTAGCCCTTTACGACGGCCCAGGGCGCGTACCCGGAACTGTTTGCGGTTGTCGGCGGCCAGGTGCCCGATCTGCGGGGTCTTTTCCTCCGTGGACACGGAGGAAACAGCGCAGCCCTGGGAGTCCAGCAGGAAGACGCAATCAGAAATATTACAGGAGAGTTTGGAGCGAAAGCCGTAGGGATGTGGAGAACTGAAACTAGTGGGGTTTTTGCCACATCGGGCACCGGTGGAGGTTCACACGATTCCAATGGCTGGGGGACTCAGCGTTTCCAATTCGATGCCTCTCGGGTCGTGCCCACTGCCGAAGAAAATCGCCCGGTGAACACCGCTGTTCGGTACCTGATCCGCGCCCACCCCTGATGCTTGCCAAACAGGCATGGAGGCGTTATCTAAAAAGGGAACCCCGGCCCCTGCGGGAACAGGAACCGGGGCTGGCACGGCGCGGTTAGCGCCCCCGTGCACGGCTACCGAGTCAGGTTTACACCTTTCGGCCCCGTATCAGTGCTAGCTGATACGGGGCCAGCCTTTTATGGCCGACTATCGCCCCGCAGCAGCAGGGCGAGGAGTACCAGCAACACCAAGACGACATAGCGTCTCATGCGGCACCCCCTTTGATAGTTTGCGCCGTGCCAAGCGCAGATCGGGAAGGGGGTAGCCGTGCGTTGTCTTTATATACTGGTTTTCCGCTCCCCACAACGCTTTGTCGGGCGGTACGCGCATACCCGGAACTGTCCGCGCTTATGGGCGGCCAGCGCCCGAGCTACAGAAACTCTTTCTCAGGGGGCATGGGGGAAGTTCGGCTGCCTTGGTCGTCCAACAAGAGGATGCGATACGAAACGCGGCAGGTCCGTTCGATACAGGAGTCCGGGAATATAGCGAGAAGGAACTGGCCTGTTCAGGATCGGAGGCGACGGAGGGCAAAAGCGAACTATCGGCCCTCATAATCTGCTTTGCCGCTTTGCTCATGGCCGGAGTGCGGCTGATTTGTCTCGCTGGCCGTCGCCGCTCAGTGCCTCTTTCTCAAGGCGCTCATCCGCTTCAGGATGCCCCTCCGCCTCACCACCAGGGGTCTTCCAGGCCGCCGCCCGTTCCGAAACGCATGGGCTCCGGCCCGGAAAGGATTTTCACCCGGCCGAGAGCCCCCAGTTCCGGCAGAAGCGCCTCCGATGCATAGCCCCGGTCAAGATGCAGGGTATCGGGGATGCGCAGAAAACGGGGCTGGGCCGGGTTTGACGCGCAGCAGACCTTGAAACCGGCCAGCAATGCCGTGCGCTCGTCAGGCATGGCCATGGGCAGGCGCACGGAAGCCGTGACCCGCGAGGTCAGGCCGTTGGCATAGACCGAAGCCTTGTCGTAATGCGCGGCCAGGGCTTCGGTGATCACGTCCGCCAGGCCCACGCCGTTGGCGTTGCCGTGGCTGGCCTCCGTGACGTCGAAGACCACAATTTTGGTAATCTCCGGCCCGCCGGAAATATAGGGAGTGCTGTAGCGCCCGGTGATGTTGCCGTCCATGCCCCCGCCGGAAAATTCCTTGCCGATGCGATCCACCAGCAGAAGGTCCAGTTGCGCGCAGGGCAGACTCGGCATCAATGAACGCGCCAGAAGCAAAGCCTCGGCGTCGCGGGCCATGATTTCCTCCGGACCGGCGACGAACAGGGTATGGGGGTGCTCGTAGGCGTTCTCCACCACGCCGATGCCCAGGAGCACCGGACAACGTTCGATTTTCATGATCGCCATTTCGCGGATCAGGCGGCCGATCTGGCCGAAGCCCAGGCGGTGGCACTGGTCCGCGCCGGCCTGTTTGCCCAAGCCGATGGCCAGCATTTTCACCAGCCCGCTCTCGTTGGCCGCGCGGAAGGCGTTATGCGGCTTGACGCGGTTGAAGACAATGATGCCGTCGGCCTCTTGCGCCAGGCGGTCCATGCGCACGGACATGCCGTTGTCCAGGCGGCCCACTTCCACGGTTTCCATGCTGGAAAGAATCGGGCAGCCCGCACTGCTCTCGGTGACGCCCAGCCCGGCCAGCAGCGCCTTCTGGCCTTCCGCCGTGGCCCCGCCGTGGCTGCCCATGGCGGGCACCACAAAGGGTTCCGCGCCGCAAGCGCGTACCCGGGCCGC
>ERZ857998.1526-NODE-1526-length-25584-cov-9.248737_pt1 | contig 25584 bp, 20 predicted proteins | sample MGYA00519954_ERZ857998 | MGnify/ENA primary metagenome ERZ857998 (study PRJEB31778, sample SAMEA3449424) | human gut metagenome | biome: human gut; feature: human-associated habitat; material: faeces | place: United Kingdom | collected 2010/2012 ...
TGCCGGTGGGCACGGTGCCGTCCGGGCTCATCTTGGAAACGGGCAGCTTGTCGCCGTTCTGCTCCAGGATGGGCTTGATGAACTCATGATAATACGGATCATCCGTCACAGGGGCAAGCACAGCGCCCTCGGTCGTGGTGGCCCAGGATTCGGGGTACTTGATCTCCTCGATGGCGTTTGCGCCCGCGTCGATGGCGGCATAGTTCTTAAGAACCACTTCGTCGCCCTTCTTGGCGTAGGACTTCTTTGCAGCGGCCTTCATGTATTCAATGGCCTGATCCGCAGGGATGACGTTGGCAAGCTTGAAGAAGGCGGACTGCATGATCGTGTTGATGCGGTTGCCCATGCCGGTTTCCTTGGCAAGCTTGATGGCGTCGATGTTGTAGAACTTGATGTGGTTCTTTGCAATCGCGTTCTTCAACTTCGCCGGAAGCTCCTTTTCCATCTCCTCGAGCGTCCACTCGGAGTTAAGCAGGAACGTGCCGCCTTCCTTGATGCCGTCGGCCACATCATAATGCGTGACATAGGACGGGTTGTGGCAGGCCACGAAGTCAGCCGCGTCGATCAGATACGGGCTCTGGATGGGCGTCTTGCCGAAGCGGAGGTGGGAAACCGTAAGGCCGCCGGACTTCTTGGAGTCATAGGCGAAGTAGCCCTGCGCATACATGTCGGTATGGTCGCCGATGATCTTGATGGAGTTCTTGTTCGCGCCGACGGTGCCGTCCGAACCGAGGCCGTAGAACTTGCAGGCGATGGTGCCTTCCGGCGCCGCGTTGACCTGCTCCTTCACATCGAGGGATGTGAAGGTTACGTCGTCGATGATGCCGACGGTAAAGTGGTTCTTCTTCGCGCCATCCAGGTTGTCGAACACAGCCTTCGCCATGGAGGGCGTGAATTCCTTGGAACCGAGGCCATAGCGGCCGCCGAGGATCATGACGTCATGGATGCCCGCTTCCGCGAACGCATTGACGACATCCTGATAGAGAGGCTCGCCGAGGGAACCGGCTTCCTTGGTGCGGTCGAGCACCGCGACCTTCTTGCAGGTCTTGGGCAGAGCGGCAATGAGCTTATCGGCCGCAAACGGACGATACAGGCGAACCTTGATCAGGCCGAGCTTTGCGCCCTTTGCGTTGAGGTGGTTGATGGTCTCTTCCACAACATCCGCGCTGGAGCCCATGGTGATGATGACCTTGTCCGCATCGGGTGCGCCGACGTAGTCGAACAGGTTGTACTTGCGTCCGGTGATCTTGCCGACTTCGTCCATGTAATGCTGAACGATGGCCGGGATCGCTTCATAATATTTGTTGCCCGCTTCGCGGTTCTGGAAGTAGATGTCCGGGTTCTGCGCGCTGCCGCCCAGGTGCGGATGCTCCGGGTTCAGGGCGCGGGCACGGAAGGCCGCAACCGCATCGCGGTCAAGTAGCTTATCCATGTCCTCATAATCGATCGCTTCGATCTTCTGAACCTCGTGGGAAGTACGGAAACCGTCAAAGAAATGCACGAAGGGAACGCTGCCCTTGATGGCGGAAAGGTGCGTCACAAGCGCAAGGTCCATAACTTCCTGCACGGAAGCGGAAGCAAGCATGGCAAAGCCGGTCTGGCGGCAGCTCATCACGTCGCTGTGATCGCCGAAGATGGAGAGCGCATGGTATGCAAGCGCACGCGCGGAAACATGGAACACGCCGGGCAGGAGCTCGCCGGAGATCTTGTACATGTTCGGGATCATCAGCAGAAGACCCTGGGAAGCGGTGAAGGTGGTCGTCAAAGCACCTGCGGAAAGGGAGCCGTGCACGGCGCCCGCAGCACCGGCTTCGGACTGCATCTCAGCGATGCGTACCTTCTGGCCGAACAGGTTCAGCCTGCCGTTGGCCGCCCAGTCGTCTGCAACCTCCGCCATCGGGGACGAAGGGGTGATGGGATATATCGCGGCCACGTCGGAAAACGCATATGCGACGTGCGCGGCAGCGGTATTGCCATCGATTGTCATGGTCTTTGCCATCTTGGTAATATCCTCCTGTGTCATATTGGACTGTTGTATTATATCCTTCTGCTTCCTTTTGGTTATGCCCCGCTAAATATTAAAGGAAAAAGAAGGCCATAATCCGTGTACATTATAGTATTTCCACCCTGTGAAGTCAACCGCAGAGAGAGATTATAGCAGCGTTTTTCAAAGGGAAAACAATCCTTTCCCGCGCTTTGGGGATTGTATCGCTTTACTGGGCTGCGGGATACTGCGCATCGGTTTTGCCGCCAAAGTGAGCCTTCTTGGTCTCAAAGCGTATAAAGTATGGCTACTTTGTAAAATTTTTAAAATTAATTTCATTTTTGGATTGCTTTTTGATGTTAAGGTGTTGTATATTAGGTTTAAATAAAAACGATTGTCTTACCGCAATGCGATGTAATTTCGTTTTCTTTCTTCGGAATTTGTCTCGCGGCGCGGCTGTAAGATAAAATTCATCCAAAGGAGAAACGAACATGCCTGCTAAAATGAAGATCCGCTCTGCATATGCAACGCTCCCAAGTGCAGAAAGAAAAGTCGCCGACTTTATCCTTGAAAACTCCGAACGCGCCACCCGCATGGTCATCAATGAGATCGCAGAGGCTGCGGGCGTGAGCGTTCCCTCCGTCACCCGCCTTGCGCGCAAACTTGGGTACAGCGGCTTTCTGGATTTCCGCGTTGCGCTTGCCTCTGGCACAGCCAACATGGAAACCAGAAAAAACACGGACATCCTCCCCGAGGACAGCGAGGATACCGTAATCGAAAAAGCCTGCAGCGCTTCCATCAATGCGCTGGAGGACACGTATAAGGCGCTGAACAAGCAGGCGCTCATCTCGCTTGCGCACGCGGTTGAAACAGCGGACCGCATCTTCCTTTGCGGCAACGCAAGCTCCGCCTTGCTGGCAGAGGACATCATGGGCCAGCTCCATACGCTCGGCCTGGAAGCAGTCGTCATTACCGACCCAACGGCGATGGGCGTTTACAAGCGCCGCTTCAAGAAGGGCGATGTGTTCATCGGCATTTCCCGCACGGGCAGGAACAAAGTGCTCAACGATGCGCTCAAGGCTGCGAAGCAAAACGGCGCCATCTGCGCGTTCCTCTGCAATTACATCAACGCGCCTGCCGCGCAGATTGCGGATTTCTTCTTCTGCACCTCCCGGCTTGACGATTTCAAAACCATCATGGGCCGCGAAACGAACATCACCATGATCTCGCTGCTGAACCTGCTCATCATTCTGGTTGCACGCTCGGTCAAGCAAAAGCAGGAAGCACAGGCAAGCGCAAAGAAATGATCATAACCGCCGATTATCATACCCACACGAATTACAGTCACGGCAAGGGCACGCCTGAAGAAAATGTCCTTGCCGCGATTGAAAAGGGCCTCCGCCGCATCGCGATCAGCGAGCATGCGGGGGCTCATCTTTTTTATGGCGTGCGCGGAACCCGGCTGGCCCGGCTGCGGCGCGAAGTGGATGCGCTGGCCCGGCGCTATGCAAATGAGATTGAGGTGTTGATGGGGCTTGAATGCAACCTGATGGCCGCCGGAAAATGCGATGCTCCGCTGCCCGGCTGTGCGGACATTCCATGCGGAGCAGACCTTGCCCCGTTCGATGTGCTTCTGCTTGGCTACCACAAAGGCGTTTGGCCGGAGGATGCCGCAACGCGCGGTGCGTTCCGCGAATCGTTCGGCCTTGGCCATGCAAACCCTGTAAAGGCGGCTGAAGCGCTGCTTGAAACAGCGAACCGCTACCACATCGGGATGCTCTCCCACCCGTGCGAATACGTACAGGCCGATATTCCAACGCTTGCGCGCGGCGCGGCAGAGCTTGGAATTTTGCTGGAAATCAACGCGAGCCACGTGAGCCTTTCGCCCGCGCAGCTCCGCGAAGCCGCTTCTTACGGCGCAAAGTTTGTCATCGGAAGCGACGCGCACACCCCTTCCCGCGTCGGGACGTTTGAGCGGGCCATCCGTGCCGCAGAAGAAGCGCAGGTTGCGCATCTCGTCGTGAACGCAGAAGGCTTTCCAGCGTAAAAAATTTTTTAAACAAAAAAATATTTTTGGATATTCACCGGGCACACAACCGTGTCCCGGTTTTATTTTTTACATACATTTTTTCTTTCTATCAATAGATAGAATTTATAAATATAATAAATTAATTTTATAATATCTAAATTATATTTGCCGGCACACTCTTTCTTCCGCTGAGATACGGCAATCCCCCGCAAACACAAAAAGAGCGCGCCGTGCGGCGCGCCCAACGTTTCTCAACTGCCTTACATTCCGGAGAACAGGCGCACCGGAAGAATCAGGTAATAAAATGCGCTGCCCTGCACCGGCCGCACCACACAGGGGCTGATGTTGTTGTTCATGTCAAGATAGAGCTCATCTTCATCCAGCACGCGCAGCACATCCGTGAAATACTTTGCGTTAAAGGCAATCTCAATGTCCTCACCCATAGCATCCACGGCGATCTCCTCGTGGCTGCGGCCGAGTTCGCTGTTTGCGGCAATGGTCAGCTTATCGGAGGTGAACGTGAACTTGATGAGGTTGCTCTTACCCTCGCGCGCCATCAGTGCAACGCGGTCGATGCCGCTCATCAGCTCCTGCCGGTTCACACGCACGCGGGTTTTATGGCCATCCGGAAGAATCTGCTTGTATTTGATGAACTCTCCGTCCATCAGCCGCGCAGTGATGTTCGTATGTGAAAGGTCAATCATCACATGCGTTTTTGAAAAGATCATATCGAATTCCTGATCGCTGTCCGGCAGGATCTTGCTGATTTCAAGAAGGGAGCGCGCGGGGATCACAGCGCTGCGGTCCGCAAGCATGCCGCCCGGGATGCGTTCCATGCGCATGGCAAGGCGGTAACCATCCAGCGCAACAAGGGAAAGGTCTCCCTCATGCTGTTCGAGCAATGCGCCCGCAAGGATGGGCTTTGCATCGTCCTGCGCCGCCGCAAAAATGCACTGGCGGATCATGTTCTTGAACGCATCGCATTTCATTTTGATGATGTGCTCCCGCGTAACGGTGGACATGGTATGGAAGCCTTCCGCATCCTCGCCCTGCAGCGTGGTTTTAAAGGAACCGCTTTCGATGGTGGCCGTGCCTTTTTTCACGTCGATGAACGTCATCTCGCCGGGCAGGCGGCGCACCATCTCGGAAAACAGCCTGCCGGGCAGGACGATTGCGCCTTCTTCCTGCACGGTTGCGGCCACGTTGGTTTCAATTTGAAGCGAAAGATCGGTGCAGCGCAACAGCAGCCAGCCGTTTGAGGCTTCAAGGTAAATCCCTTCGAGGATGCTGACCGTTGTGCGGACGGACAGCGCCTTGATGACGGTCGAGATGCCGGCATTGAGTTCCTGTGTGTTAATGTGGATACGCATGGTGGACCTCCGTATTTTCAGTGCATGTTTTATAATAATAGTTCGTCGCCGTAGCAGTAGGGGGTGTGGGAGCTGTGGAAAACCCAAATTTTCCAAGAAAGGAAAACGGTTTTGGCTGTTGGAAACGCTGTGGACATCCTCCCGTGAATTCAACCGCTTTTCCACACCGTCCCCTCTGCCAACAGTTTCCACATTTTCTCCCTGTGGATTCCACATCCGGGTGTGGATGGTTTTTGCGGTACCAGGAAGGAATGCCTGATTCTTAATTATACCATACTGAGAGCCATGTTTCGAGGGAGGAAGGAAGTTTTTTGCGTGTTCAGTTTGCTGTAAGGATTCTTTCGCCGGAGCGCTGGCGGGGTTGCCGGAAACCACAGCGCATCCCTTGCAGGTTCATCCGCTGTGATAGAGAAAAGGCGTACCGCAAAGGCACGCCACAGTATAATGCAAAATTGAAAACTCAGTTTTTCCGAATCCGCTTCGTGAGATCCTCCAGCACAAGCACAAGCTGCGGATTTTCGTTCATGTCAGCCCTGATCTTTTTGCAGGCGCTGATCACGGTCGTGTGGTCCCGCCCGCCAAAGCGGCGGCCGATGGCCTTGAGCGATTCCTCGGTCAGCTCCTTGGAAAGGTACATCGCTACCTGACGCGGGTAAGTGAATTCCATCGTGCGGCGCTGGGAAAGGAGCGCATCCACATCCACGGAATAATAATCCGCCACGATTTGCTGAATCAGCTCCACCGTGACCTTGCGGTTTTCATAGCCGGGAATGATGTCCTTGAGCGCAGCATCCGCAATGTGCATGTCCAACGGGCGCTTAGTGAGTTTGGCGTAAGCATACACGCGCGTAAGCGAGCCTTCCAGCTGGCGGATGTTGGAATTGACCTTTTCCGCGATGTAGGAAAGCACGGATTCGTCCACATCAATGCTTTCATCCGTCGCCTTCTTTTTGAGAATGGCGATGCGCGTTTCAAGGTCGGGCGGCTGAACGTCCGTGATGAGCCCGCCTTCAAAGCGCGAACGCAAGCGTTCCTCCAGCGTGGTCAGCTCCATGGGCGGCCGGTCGGAACTCAGGATGATCTGCTTGCCGGAGGTGTGCAGGGCGTTGAAGGTGTTGAAAAACTCCTCCTGCGTGCGCTCACGGCTGGAGATGAACTGAATATCGTCCACCATGAGAACATCCGCGCTGCGGTACTTGTTGCGGAACTGCGCGTTCTTGTTCTCCTGGATGGATTGGATGAATTCGTTTGTGAAGGTTTCGCTCGTCACATAAATGATGCGCGCATCCGGGTTGTTTTGCAGCATTCGGTGGCCGATGGCGTGCATCAGGTGCGTTTTGCCAAGGCCCACCCCGCCGTAAATGAACAGCGGGTTATAAGCGGAGGAAGGGTTGTCCGCAACGGCCTGCGCCGCAGCATGCGCAAAGTTGTTCGAGCTGCCGATCACGAAGGATTCAAACGTATATTTGGGGTTCAGCGTAAAATCGCTGCTGTAAGCTGTTTTCCCGGCGTTTGGGTCCGGGTAATCCCCGCGTTCCGCCTCGTCGATAAAGCGCACAAGATAGCCCGTTCCGTTCGCCCGGTTCACGGCATCGGTCACCATCTGCGTGTAAAGGGAGCGTAGTGTGTTTTTTGAAGTTTCGTTTTCCGCCTGCAGAACAAGCGTGTTGTCCTTGATGCAAATGGGCTGAATCGGCGTGATCCATGTCTTATAGCTGATGGGCGTCATTTGCTCCTGCAAGGCCGCGAGGGATTTTTCCCATACTGCCCGGCTTGTTTTCATCGTAAGTTCCCCCGCTCTTCGGAAATCATGCAACGCAAATGTGGATAACCATCCACATTTGTGGATAACCATGTGGATAAATTGCATCTATACGAAAAAAGCTGCCGTCGGCAGACCTGGTTTCGCACGATCAATCAAACTCTGTTTTGGTATCATATCAAAATTGCAGGGTGCTTTCAAGTGCGGCGCGCCTGTTTTTCGGCAGAATTCTTGGAGGCTTGTGTTGAAAAAAAAGAAGATAACAACATCTTGTGTTTCTGTGGAAAATGTGGAAAAATGAAATCTCTGCGCTTGCCTGCACATTCTGAAAATGCCCGCAAACGCTGAATATTTCTTGACAGAAACGTGCGCGTTCCGATATAATTGGGAATTGACGGATTCGATCATCGGGCGCAAAGCGGCATGAGGCCGCAAGCGCTTAGAATAGCTGGAAGAGAGGTGCACCGACATGCTTCAAACGTATCAGCCCAAGAAAAGGCAGCGCAAGAAGGTTCACGGTTTTCGTCAGCGCATGAAGACCAAGAACGGCAGGAACGTACTTGCCCGCAGAAGGCTTAAGGGCAGGAAAAGACTGTCTGCGTAAAAGCTTGATCAAAAGTTTGGCGGCAAGCGGTCGGAACAGGAACGGATCGCTTGCCGTGTGCTTTTCGCAGAAAAACGAACCTTTTTCCCGCTGTATCCGTGCGGGGGAGAACAAACACATGGTGAAAACCAACAGGTGAAACGCTGTTATTCTTTAAAGCGGAACAAAGAGTTCCGCCATGTATACCGCAAAGGTCAATCCAAGGCGGCCCGGCAGCTCGTGCTCGTTTACGCCAAAGCTGGCAAAAAGCCGAAACAGCCTCCGGTTCACGTTGGATTTTCCGTCAGCAAAAAGCTTGGCAACAGCGTCGTCCGCAATCGCGTCAAACGCCGGTTGAGGGAATCTTTTGGCCCGATGATCCCGTGCGTGAAAGACGGATACAACCTTATCTTCATAGCTCGAGAGCCGGTTGTGGGCGAGAAATTCACCGCGATTCAAAGCGTTATGCGCAGCCTGCTGCGCAGAGCGAACCTTCTGAAAACGGAAGAGGAAAAACACAAAGCCGAACATCGCGCAAAACGGGAGGCCGAGGGGGCGGAAGCGGAGCAATGAAACGGGTTTTGCTGTCGCTGATCCGCGGCTATCAGGTTTATATTTCCCCCCGTCACCCCGGATGCTGCCGTTATACGCCGACCTGCTCGAATTATGCGCGCATGGCCATTGAAAAGCATGGCGCAATCAAAGGCGGGCTTCTCGCGTTTTGGCGCATTCTGCGCTGCAATCCGTTTTCCAAAGGCGGCTATGACCCCGTTCCATAAAACTTAAAACATCGGCAGCGGTTTCCGCTTCCACGGCGGGGCATGAACGAAAGAATTAGGAAAAGAGAGGAAAATCCGTGCAAGGCGATTTCTTTTTAACTACATGGTTCCTGGAGGCGATGCGCTGGCTTTATGAAAACATCGGCAGCGTATTTTTTACGATTCTGATCAGCACCGTTGTTCTGCGCGGGCTTACGGTTTTTTCCGACATCAAAACGCGCAAATCCTCCATGAAAATGCAGGCCATCCAGCCGGAAATCCAGCGCCTGCAAAAAAAGTATAAGGACGATCCCCAGCGGATGAACCGCGAGCAGCAGAAGCTCATGAAGGAACGCGGGGTGAGCATGTGGGGCAGCTGCCTGCCGATGCTCATCACCATGCCGCTGTTCTTCTGCTTCATTGCGGCGTTCCGATTTTGGGGCTACGAAATGACGCTTCGCCTCATCACAGAGGAGGCGGATCAGGCCATGGAGCTGTTCAAGTCCTTCAAATTCCTTTGGGTCAACAACATCTGGCAGCCGGACAACGGCCTTTCTGCGGTTGTGCAGAGCGGCCAAAGCTTTCTTGCCACGCCGGATCTTGCAAACCTGCTCTTCCTGAAGGACAACACGGAAGTCTGGCAGAAGCTGATGGATCTGGGCATTGCGGCACGTTCCTACTTTGTGGATAACAACGGCGTGATGCAGCAAACCTACCGCTTCCTGACGAGCGAGAGCGCCATTGCGGCCTATAACCAGGCGGTTCAGCCTTTCCTTGACCTATACGCGGGCTACAACAACGGCTGGTTCATCCTGCCCATTCTTTCGGGCGTCAGCCAGTTCTTTGCATCCTGGCTCATGCAGCGCAACCAGCCCAAGACGGATAACCCAGCCGCAGGCAGCGGAAAGATGATGATGTACATCTTCCCCATCATGTCCTTCGTGTTCTGCCTATCGTATAATGCCGCGTTTGCAATTTATTGGACGCTCAGCAGCGTTCTGATGCTGCTTGTGAACCTTTACATGAACAAAAAGTACCCCATGACACCGGTTGTGAAGGAGGAAGGAAAATAATGAGGACCTTGGAAGCCACCGGAAAATCCATCGACGAGGCTATATTTAACGGTCTGCGCGAGCTTCAGATTTCTATCGACGAAGTGGAGATTGACATCATACAGCAGGAAACCAAGGGCGTGTTCGGCATCGGCGCAAAGCCTGCGATTGTGCGGCTGATTGAGCGCGAACCGGAAAAGATCGTCATCCCGGATTATGTTGCAAACAAGGACATGCCGCGCGAACGCCGCGAACGCAGGGACAACCGCGAACGGCGCGACAGGAACCGCGGCCGCCGCGAAAACTACGACAGCACCCCCGTCCTTCCGCGCGAGGAGATCAACTATTCCGCGGAAGCGGCGGAAGGCAACGCTGCAGCGGACTTCCTGAAGGGCCTGCTTGCCGCGATGGGCGTTGAGGCCACGGTGCTTGCTAGCATTACCGAGGAAGGGATCCGCCTCAGGATCGATTCCGCCTCCATGGGCATTTTGATCGGCCACCGGGGCGAGACGCTCGATGCCATCCAGTACCTTACCTCGCTCTGCATCAACCGCAGCCGCAAGGAAACGGGCTATACCCGCGTCACCATTGACACCGAGGGCTACCGCGACAAGCGGGAGGAAACGCTCACCCGCCTTGCCCGCAAGATTGCCTCGCAGGTAAAGGCCACGGGCCGCGCGCGCACGCTGGAGCCGATGAACCCCTACGAGCGCCGCGTGCTGCATGCAACGCTGCAAAACAACCCCTATGTGACCACTTACAGCGAGGGCGAGGAACCCAACCGCCGCGTGGTCATCGCGCCGAAGAAGCGCGAAGAACGCTAACGCAAAGAGCCGCCTTCGGGCGGCTTTTTTCCTCACGAATTCCCGGTCACCGTTTGGCCCATCCTTTTATCCGCTTTTCCCGCAATCATCAAAGCAAAGAAAAGTATGCCCAACGCGCCCTTGCGGCTGCCTTTGTGGCATGCTAAAGTTTTATTTGCATTAAAAAGCGGCACCCGGGAGGAATTTTGTCCATGCAGAAGCCAACCAAATTCGGAAGCTATATCATTATCCCCCTGAAATATGACCATGAAAGTTTTCAGGAAGCAAAACTGAAGGAAAAATTGCAGGTTGTTCCCGTTACGACGATGGATCTCAATGAAAATGTGAAGGAGATCTTTAACCGGTCAGCCCATGCGGTCGGTACCTGTTACGGCGTTTCGCGCAGCATTTTGTGTGAAGCATTCCTGAATGCGGAATCCTTTACTGTGCAGGATAATTGCGCCGCACTTCCGTTTCAGATTGCAGACTCCTACCTTTATGTTTTCCATACGCAGCTGGCATTCTTATGCTTGCAGATCACCTATGATGCCATGGAGGTGATCTCTAAAATCCTCAACCCCGGTTTTGCAAGCAACACATCCCAGTTCCACTGGGTAGACCCGGAGGGTGGCTGCCACGGTTTTTCCATGGAGGAGTGGTTGGCGCGGCTTCTCACCCCGTTTGGGCTTCGGAAGTTCTTCGATGGTAAGTCCTCCTTCCTGCTGGATGCCTACACATATCTCTTGGCTCTGACGCCCGAACGCTTCAGAACGCTGGATGAGATAAAGCGGATCACGTTCCGCCTGCATCAGATGATTCCGTTGGATACTCCGCTCGAAGATGAATCGGAGGATGACATCCGCTATGCTTACGCCGTCAAGAACCCGGGTAGAGGTTCTTACCGTTGGGGCTGCTGTATCGCTTCACAAACCATTTCCTATGCAGTTGCAGATGAGAGCATGGATTTGGAACGGGAGATGAAAACGCAGGCCAGCGATGGGCTGCCGATGGTCGCTCTGGCTTTATATGAAAAATATACGTGCCTGCGCTTTACTCAACTCATCACTGCGTTGGAGCAACGCAAAATGAAACAGGTAAAAAACCTGAAAAAGATCATGTTGGAATTCCAGGCATTTGGTACGATTTCCCCGGCAAATCTTTCCCGCTGGAATAACGTAAAGCAGATATATGCCTATATACTGGAGGTCAACGACATTCCCGCTTCGGTTTCGGATGTCAGCACAAAAATCAACATATTGGCTGAACAGCAGGAGGACTTGGAACGTTCGCGCAAGGAGACGCTTGTCAACCTCATTACGATCTTCGGGGTGATTTCTATTCTAGCCTCGGTTTTGGATATCGTGCAGACGCTTTCCAGCGGAGGTACTTTCATTTGGACGACGACAATCGTTACAAACGTTGCACTGCTGCTCGTTTTGGGATTGGCCATGCGAATAAATAAGTAACACGGCCCTTGCTGATACGGCACCCCCCCCATCAGCGGCTTTGCCGCTGCTTCTCGGTGCGCAATGGTCGCGCCGCGTCGCCGCAGGAGCAGCTTCCTTGTGCTCCCTTGCTTCCTGGGCTTCCGCCTCGCTGCACCCCGCACTGCGCTCGCTCGGCTCCGCCCCCAATTTTTATGTGGGCCGGTTTCAGGCTGCGTCCCGCAAGTCCGCGAGCGTTTTGCTTACACTGTGGCGGATGGGCTTCCACTCCGCCTTCTGGAACAGCGCGGCCACGGAAACCGGCAGGTAGGTCATCATGAAAAGCGGAAACGTGAACAGGAAGAACACCTTGCGGAAGCTGCTGCAGTAGATGCGCTTCCACTCGCTTGCGAGCGTGACGGCGCCGGTTGCAAGGAGCGTTACATACATGCCGCCGAACCAGCGCAGCAGTTCCCCGCAAAGCGTGCCGAGCACGGGTTCGCGCAGAACGATGAGGCTGTAAAGCGCGCCGCCCGCGTTCAAGAGCGCGCAGGCCAGGGTGAGAACGATTGCCGGGAGGATGGCCATGAGCATGTCGAAGCAGGCATAGCCGCGCTTTCCGCCGCGGAGCACGCCGGAGACGAGGCGAACGCCGTATTTGCGGAGCACCTGCAAATACCCGCGGGACCAGCGCAGCCGCTGCCGCCAGGATTGGCGGAAGGACGTGGGCTGTTCGTCATAAAGGATGGCGTTGCCGCAATAGGCGATAAACTCTCCGGAGAGGACGCTGTCGATGGTAAATTCCGTATCCTCCGTAAGCAGATGAAAGGGCCAGCCGCCGTTCTTTTCGATGACCTCGCGCGCAACCAGGAAGCCTGTGCCGCCCACAACGCTTGAGGTTTTAAGCTGCATGCGCGGGTTGTTCATGTATTGCGCATCGCGGAGAAACCAGAGCGAATAGCCTGCGCTGATCCAGTTATCCCCGTAATTCTTGGAGTTGCGGTAGCTTGTTACGATTCGGTTGCCCGCGGCGAAGGATTTGTTCATTTCGGCAATGAAATCCTCGTGCAGAAGGTTGTCCGCATCAAAGAAGAAAAATCCGTCGTACCGCGCGAACACACCCGAGGCGCGCAGCCGTTCAAACAGGAAATCAAGCGCATATCCCTTGCCGATGCGCATGGAGTCAAACCGCTCAAATACGATTGCGCCGCGTGCGCGCGCGACTGCGGCCGTGCCGTCCGTGCAGTTGTCCGCGCAGACGTAAACATCCACAAGGCCGCCGGGGTATTTTTGGGCATGGATGCTTTCGATCAGGTTCCCGATGACGGCCTCCTCGTTGCGGGCGCAGAGGATTGCCGCATAGCGCCGGGGCACGGCGGGCGGCAGCGGTTTTGGGCGTTTGAGAAGCGCCACGGCGAGATAGATGATCTGATATGCGAAGCAGGCGCAGAACAGCGCCGAAAGAAAGTCGTTTATGCGCGTTAAGAATTCCATTGCGGACCCCCTTGCGTTTTCCTTGCGGCATGCGTGGCATATCCGCATAAGCTAAGCATAGCAAAAACATATAAACAAAGTATCAACAGAAAACTAAGATTTCATTAAAGTTGCATGAGAGGGATATATGGGCAGCTCCGCCCCTTGCGCGGAGCCGGTTCCGTTTTACTGAACCAACGCAGAACGCAAGTCCTTTCTTCTTATATTAATAAGCAACCTTGAAAAAAGAGCTGCAATATGATATACTAAATCGAATGATTATAAGGGGAGTGCCATGCAAATTGCGCGGCTTAAACTGAATTATTTCCGCAATTATGAGGCGCTCGACCTGCGCCCGCGCCCCGGCCTCAATGTGATCGTGGGCGAAAACGCGCAGGGCAAAACAAACGCCGTTGAGGCCATCTTTTTTTGTGCGTTCAGCCGTTCCCACCGCACGGCGCGGGATGCGGAACTCATCAACCAGGGCATGTCCGGCGGGTATGTCGGGCTTGATGTGCAGACGCGCGCGGGCGAGCGGCGCATCGAAATGAAGCTGCGCGCGGGCGAACGCAAGCAGGTGTTTATCGACCGGCTGCAAACGCAGCGCAGCGGCGAGCTGATGGGCGTGCTCAACGTGGTGATGTTTTCCCCGGAGGACCTTGAACTCGTCAAAGGCGCGCCGGCGGAACGCCGCCGCTTCCTTGACATGGAGCTGAGCCAGCTGCGCCCGGCGTATTATTACAAAATCCAGCAATACAACGCCGCGCTCAAACAGCGCAACGCCCTTTTGAAGGGCGAGCCCGGGCGGGAACGCTCCCAGCGCGAGGTGCGGGAGCAGCTTTACGTTTGGGATGAACAGCTTGCCGCGGCGGGCGCGGATGTAATGCGCATGCGGCAGGAGTTTGTGGATTCCCTTTCCACGCTTGCGCGGGATTTGCACCGCAGCATTTCCGGCGGGCGGGAACAGCTTGCGGTTTCCTATGCGCCGAGCGTGGATGCCGCGCGCTATGGCGGGACTGAGCGGGAGGCCCTGCAGGAGGCGTTGTACGCTTCGGCGCTCGACGACATCCGCCGCGGGTTCACCACCATGGGCCCGCACCGGGATGACCTTTCCGTTTGCCTTGGGGATGCGCCTGTGCGCGTGTTCGGCTCGCAGGGGCAGCAGCGCACGGCGGCGCTTTCGCTGAAGCTTTCCGAGCTTGCGCTGCTCACGGAGGAAAAAGGCGAACCACCCGTGCTGCTTTTGGACGATGTGCTTTCCGAGCTCGACGAGCCACGCCAGCGCGCGCTGCTTGAGGCCATGCGGGATTGCCAGTGTTTCCTTACCTGCACATCCCTTGCCGGGCTTGAGCGCGCCGGCATGACAGGCATTCATGCATATGCATGCGAGCGCGGGACGCTGCGGGAACTTTAGGGTGAAGGGCAATAACTCATATTCTCGCCAAATTTTGGCAAAAATAAAAGCGGAGGCTTTTGTATGGACTTGCTGCACATCGGCGGGGACGCCATGGTGGATATCGGCGAGGTGATCGCCATTGTGAGCCGGGACACGGCTATGCGTTCGCGGGACACGCGCCGCGCGATTGACGCTGCCATCGGCAGCGGGCGCATCCGCAGCATCTCCGATGCGCCGGAAAAATCCTACGTACTGATGGAGCGCAACGGGGCGCTTACCGTTTGGTCCTCCCCCATCGCGGCGGAAACGCTGCTGAAGCGCGCAGCGGGGCGCGTCTGCGCCTTGAACGAATGAGGCCGCGCGAAAGGCAGCGCAGGCAAGCGGAAGATGCCCACCGGTTGACAAAAAAACGTTTTCTTCCCGTGCGGGAAGGTGAAAGGATATGACTATGAGCAACCATAACGATTACGACGCTTCGCAAATTCAGGTCCTGGAGGGCCTGGAGGCTGTCAAGCGCCGCCCGGGCATGTACATCGGTTCCACGGATGTGCGCGGACTGCACCATCTTGTAAAAGAGCTGGTGGACAATGCCATCGACGAAGCCATGGGCGGCTATTGCAACCACATTGAAATCAACATCCACAAGGACAATTCCCTCACCGTGACCGACAACGGCCGCGGCATCCCCGTGGACGAACACCCAAAGTTGCACAAAAGCGCCCTTGAAGTCGCGCTCACGGTGCTGCATGCAGGCGGAAAGTTCGGCGGAAGCGGCTATAAGGTTTCCGGCGGCCTGCACGGCGTGGGCCTTTCCGTTGTGAACGCGCTTTCCACATGGCTCACCGTGGAAGTGCGGCGGGACAATAAGATCTACCGCCAGGAATACCGCTTGGGCGACCCGCTTGCGCCGGTTGCCGTCATCGGCGCCTATGAGGGCGACGAGAGCGGAACGCAGGTCACCTTCCTCGCCAACGATGAGATCTTTGACGAGGTGAACTATAACTTTGACACCATGGTGAACCGCATGCGCGAGCTTGCGTTTTTAAACCGCGGCGTGCGCATCACCGTCACTGACGAACGGCCGGAGGAGCCCGTGCAGAAGTCCTTCTGTTATGAGGGCGGCATCATCTCGTTCGTGAAGCACATCAACCGCAACAAGGACGTGCTGCACCCCGAGCCGATTTACATCGAAGCCCGGCGGGAAGACCCGGAGAAGCAGGAGTCCGCTTCGCTTGAGGTCGCCATGCAGTATAACGACGATTACAACGAAAACGTGTTCACCTTCGCCAACAACATCGGCACCGTGGAGGGAGGCAGCCACCTTGTGGGCTTCCGCACGGCGCTCACGCGCGTGGTGAACGATTATGCGAAAAAATATAAATACATCAAAGAAACGGACGAGGGCCTTAAGGGCGAGGACATCCGGGAAGGGCTTACCGCAATTGTGAGCGTAAAGCTCGTGGAGCCGCAGTTTGAAGGGCAGACAAAGACCAAGCTCGGCAACGCTTACATCCGCACCATGGTGGATGGCGCGGTTGCAAACGGCTTTTCCACTTATCTGGAGGAGCACCCGCAGGATGCAAAGGCCATCGTGGAAAAATGCGTGACCGCCGCACGCGCGCGCGATGCGGCCCGCAGGGCGCGCGAGCTGACCCGCCGCAAAACGGCGCTTGACACCACGGCGCTCCCCGGCAAGCTTGCCGACTGTTCCGAAAAGGACCCCGCCAAGTGCGAAATCTTTCTTGTGGAGGGAGACTCCGCAGGCGGCAGTGCGAAGCAGGGCCGCAACCCGGCGTTTCAGGCCATCCTCCCGCTGCGCGGCAAGATCCTTAACGTGGAAAAGGCGCGGTTGGACCGCATCCTTTCAAGCGACGCAATCAAGTCCATGATTACGGCGTTCGGCGCGGGCATTGACAGCGATTTTGACGAATCCAAGCTCCGCTATCACAAGATCGTCTGCATGACGGATGCAGATGTGGACGGCGCGCATATCCGCATTTTGATGCTGACCTTCTTCTTCCGGCACATGCGTCCGCTGCTGGAAAAGGGGTATGTGTATGCTGCGCAGCCGCCGCTTTACAAGATCTCCCGCGGGAAAAACATCTGGTATGCGTATTCCGATGAGGAGCTCAACAACATCCTCAATGAGATCGGCCGCGACCCCAAGCCCATGATCAACCGGTACAAGGGCCTCGGCGAAATGAATGCGGATCAGCTTTGGGAAACCACCATGGACCCGGAAAACCGCATCCTTTGGCAGGTGCGGCTTGAGGACGCCATGCGCGCGGATGAGATTTTCACCACCCTCATGGGCGACAAGGTGGAGCCGCGCCGCGAGTTCATTGAGCAGAACAGCAAGCTCGTGACCGATCTCGATGTGTGAGCAAGGCCCGGGAGGGCTGCGTGAAAAGCCGCGTTCGCGCGGGCTACATGCGCCCTTTTGAACCGCCGGGACCACACGGCACGCAGGAGAACCAGACAACAAATCAGTTGCCAATTGTCAATTTTAAAGAGGGGTAAACTATGTCAGAAACGACCCACCGCATCTATCCGCTCAACATCGAGGAGGAGATGCAGAAATCCTTTATTTCCTACGCCATGGCGGTCATCATCGACCGCGCGCTGCCCGATGTGCGCGACGGCCTGAAGCCCGTGCACCGGCGCATCCTTTATTCCATGGATGAGCAGGGCTTTACGTCCGACAAGCCGTTCCACAAAAGCGCGCGCATCGTGGGCGACGTGCTGGGCAAATACCATCCGCACGGCGATTCTTCCGTGTATGACGCCATGGTGCGCCTTGCGCAGGACTTCAACACGCGCTATCTGCTTGTGGAAGGGCAGGGCAACTTCGGCTCTGTGGACGGCGACAGCGCTGCCGCCATGCGTTATACCGAGGCGCGCCTTTCCAGGCTTTCGGATGAAATGCTTGCGGACATCAACAAGAACACCGTGGACTTCGGGCCGAATTTCGATGAAACGCTCATGCAGCCCAAGGTGCTCCCCTGCCGCTTCCCGAACCTGCTTGTGAACGGTTCGGGCGGCATTGCCGTGGGCATGGCGACGAACATCCCGCCGCACAACCTGGGCGAGGTGATTGACGCATACGTTGCCATGATCGAAAACCGGGACATTTCCGTGGAGGAGCTTATGGCGTACATCCCCGGCCCGGATTTCCCGACGGGCGCGACCATTATGGGCACGGCGGGCATCCGCCAGGCGTACCGCACCGGCCGCGGCAAGATCGTGGTGCGCGCAAAGGCGGAAATCGAGGAGATGCACGGCGGAAAGAGCCGCATCATCGTCACCGAGATCCCGTATCAGGTGAACAAGGCGCGCCTTGTGGAAAAAATTGCGGAGCTTGTGCATGACAAGCGCGTGGAAGGCATTTCCGACCTGCGCGACGAATCCGACCGCAACGGCATGCGCATCGTCATCGAACTCAAAAAGGACGTGAACGCGAACGTCATCCTGAATCAGCTGTATAAGCACACCCAGATGCAGGACACCTTTGGCGTTATCATGCTCGCCCTTGTGGACGGCGAGCCCAAGGTGCTCAACCTCCGGGAGATGCTTTCCCATTACCTTACCTTCCAGGAGGAGGTCGTCACCCGCAGGACGCAGTACGACCTTGACCGCGCCAAAGAACGCCTGCACATTTTGGAAGGCCTCATCATTGCGCTCGACAATATCGACGAGGTCGTGGAGATCATCAAAAAATCCCCCTCCTCCCCCATTGCCAAGGAGCGCCTGTGCGAGCGGTTCGGCCTTTCGGAAAAACAAGCGCAGGCCATTCTTGATATGCGCCTTGCCCGCCTCACGGGCCTTGAGCGCGACAAGATCATGGACGAACACGGGGAGCTTGTGAAGACCGTCGCCCATTATGAGGCGATCCTTGCGGATGAAGGGCTGCTGCTCGGCATCATCAAGGAAGAAATCCTTGAAGTGCGCCGCAGGTATGCCGACTCCCGCCGCACGGAGATCACCCTCGCCACAGATGATATCGACCTTGACGACATCATTCAGGAAGAGGACATGGCCGTGACGCTCACGCACCTTGGCTACTGCAAGCGCATTGCGCTTGACACCTACCGCGCGCAGAACCGCGGCGGCAAGGGCATCATGGGCCAGACCACGCGGGAGGAGGATTTCGTGGAGCACCTGTTTGTGACCTCCACGCATTCCCACATCATGTTCTTCACGAACACGGGCCGCGCGTTCAAGCTCAAGTGCTATAACATCCCGGAGGCCGGGCGCACCGCGAAGGGCACGGCCATTGTGAACCTGCTGCAATTGCAGGGCGGCGAAAAGATTACCGCTATGTTCCCCGTCACCAAGGAAGCAGAGGGCGAATACCTCGTGTTTGCAACGCGGGGCGGCGTCATTAAGAAAACGCCCATGAGCGAGTTCGACAACATCCGAAAGGGCGGCCTGATTGCCCTTGGCCTCAGGGAGGGCGACGAGCTCATCGGCGTGATGCTTTCCACCGGGGACGATGAGTTCCTTGTGGGTACGCGCCGCGGCAAGTGCATCCGCTTCCATGAGGATGACGTGCGCGCCATGGGCCGCACCGCAACGGGCGTGCGCAGCATCCTGCTGGACGAAGGAGACGAGGTCGTGGATGTGAACCGCATCCTGTGCGGTGCAACGGTGCTTTCCATCACCGAGCGCGGCATGGGCAAACGCACGCCGGAAGGCCAGTACCGCCGCCAGAGCCGCGGTGGCAAGGGCGTGATCGCAACGGCCATTACGGAGAAAACCGGAGAGCTTGCCTGCATGAAGCTGTGCGACGGCACAGAGGACATCATGATGATCCGCGATGACGGCACCATTATCCGCATGCCGGTGGAGCAGATCAGCATCACCTCCCGCAACACGCAGGGCGTGCGCCTGATGCGTGTGGACGAAGGTACGCGCGTGGTTTCCGTGGCGCTCGTCCCACACGACGAGGAAAATGAGGTTGAGACGGAGGCCGCTGCGCAGCATGCGGCGGAAGCGGAAACGGAAGAGTAAAACAAATTGGGCGTGCCTTTCGGCACGCCCGTACTTGTGCTGCGTTATGAAAGGAAGTGAGGCACATGGCCGGAGTTCCCTATGGGTATTGCGGGATGCCATGCGCGCTGTGCAGCCGCTACCGGGCGGAGGGAAAAAGCAGTTGCCCGGGCTGCTCAGCGAATGGGTACTATACAGAGCCATGCAAGGCGCACCACTGCTGTCAGGCAAAGGGGCTGGCGCATTGCGGCGCATGCGGAGAATTCCCCTGCGCAAAACTTGGCAAGATGGGCGATTTTAAGGACCTGAACACGGGCCACGCCAAGGAGCGCACCTGCAAATGCGTGGCGCAAAGCGGCTTTGCGGCGTGGTATGACGAATATACGGAGCGCGCTGCCATGCTCACCACGGCGCTTGCGCGCTACAACAACGGGCGAATGAAGCGTTACCTGTGCGAACTGTTTCTCCAGCAGGACGCGGACACGCTGCGTGAGATCATGCGCCGCGCGGAGACGCTTTCCGGCACGCCAAAGGAAAACGGCAAGGCATTTCAATCGGTTGCGTGCGCCGTTCTGGCGGAGCGGGAAGGGTGACACGCTGCGGCGGAGATAAGAACAATCCGCAGTCGCCTGCGGCGACTGTTCCTTTGCCAAAGGAGCCTTTGGGGTTTCGGCTTTCCAAAAGCCCCCTTTAGAAAGGGGGTGGCAGCACCGAAGGTGCTGACGGGGGATTGCCGTATCGCGGCAAAACCTCGTTGACCCGTTTTCGGGGACGGCGTCCCCGTCATTCCGCGTATTTTTCGGAGAGTATTCAATATCATGGAGGTCCCGCATGACAATCCCCCTTCCAACTGAACTAACGGCCCTTGCCCGCATCTTTCGGGATGCGGGCTTCCCGCTGTATGCCGTGGGCGGCATGGTGCGAAACGCCTGCCTTGGCCTGCCCGTGCAGGATATTGACGTGACCTCCCCCATGCCTGTTTCTGAGGCGCGCGCACTGCTTGAAGCGCGTGGCGTGGCCTGCCGGGAAAAGGGCGCTTTTTTTGGCACGCTGGATATCGGGCTTGGCGAACATACGTTTGAATATGCTTCCTTCCGTGCGGAGGAATACGGCGCGGGCGGCGCACACCGGCCGGGCGCAGTGCGCTTTGGCGCAACGCTTGAGGAAGATGCCTTCCGGCGGGATTTCACCATAAACGCGCTGTATTACGACATTTTGGGGCAAAGGCTTATCGACCCGACGGGCGGCCTTGCCGATCTGAAAGCCCACATAATCCGCGCTACTTCACCGGACCCCAACGTCATTTTGCGGGACGATGGCCTGCGCGTGCTGCGCATGGCGCGCTTTGCCGCGGAGCTTGGTTTTTCCGTGGAACCGGGCACGCTTGCTGCAGCCCGGGCGAATGCAGCGGGTGTTCTGGACATTTCTGCAGAACGCGTGCGGGAGGAGCTTGACAAGCTGCTCCTTGCCGATATACGCTATGGACTGGGAAGAGAACGCGTGCTGTACGGGCTCAGCACCCTTGCGGAAACGGAGGCGCTTGCGGCTGTGCTGCCGGAGATCGCGGCGGGGGCCGGCATCGCACAGCGGCCCGAATACCATGCATACGATGTACAGGAACACATGCTGCGCGCGTGCGCCTGCGCAAAGCCGGAGCGCATTGCCCGCCTTGCCGCGCTGCTGCACGATGTGGGCAAGCCCGTTGCGTTTCGGGAAACGGGGCGCATGCTTGGCCATGATGCGATCGGTGCCAACATTTCCCGGGAAATGCTCGCGCGGCTGAAATATCCAAATGCCGTAAAGGAGGAAGTGGCCGGGCTGATCCGCTGGCATATGTTCGATTTGAACGGGAACGCCAAAGAATCAACCCTGCGCCGGCGCTTTGCCGGGTGGGGCGCAGCGTTCACGCTTGCGCTTGCGGATTTGCGTGAAGCGGACGTGCATGGCTCCGGCCGCATTTCGGGCGAGGTGAAAAGCGCCCTGCGCTGGCGTGCAGTGCTTGCGCGCATGCAGGCGGAAGGCGCGCCGCTCAGTGAAGCGGAGCTTTGCTGCACGGGTGCGGACATAATGGAATGGCTCAACCTTCCCCCCTCCCCGCGCGTGGGCGAAATCAAGCGCATGCTGCTTTTGCACTGCGCCTGCCACCCAAAGGACAACTGCCGTGCACGGCTTGGCCAGATTGCAAAGGACATCGGCAAATAAACGCGCGGCGCTGCACAGGACACCGCTTTTCCCTGCACGCATCAGGTTTCCGGCCGGAAACGGCTGAACAATACCATAAAGAAAATACAGGAGTGCAATAAGCAACATGAACAAGAGACCCCTCATCGGCCTGACCTGCTACAAACGCAACCCTTCGGACGACGACATTGGGAATCATTACCATTTGCACGACACTTACAGCAACTCCCTGCACAGCGTTGGGGCCACGTCCGTGATCCTGCCGTATACGTTTGACGATTGGGATATCCTCGACGGCGTGTTGTTTTGCGGCGGCGGCGACATCAACCCGGCGCGCGGCGCGTACGACAAGGGCGACAAAGGCGAGGCGGCAAACATCTGCGATGCACGGGATGATTTTGAAACCCGCCTGTTCCATGCGGCGAACGAGCGCGAACTCCCGATGCTCGGCATATGCCGCGGCTGCCAGTTCCTGAACTACGCGTTCGGCGGGAAAACGGTGCTCGACCTTGCCGAGGCAGGCTACACGGAAAACCATCGCGTAACGCCCTTCGGCGTGGCGCTGCATCCCATCGTGCCGGTGGAAGGGACGCTTGTGGCCGCAATGCTCAAGGGCCGCACAGGCGTTGCAAGCTACCATCATCAGGCCGTCAAAACGCCGGGCCAGGGCTTCACGGTAAGCGCCACCTCTCCGGAGGGCGTGATCGAGGCCATAGAGCATGAAAACGGCCGCATCCTGGGTCTGCAGTTCCACCCGGAACGCACGGGCTGGCCGGAGCCGTTTGAATGGTTTGCGGCGCTTGCAAGAAAGCATATGCTTGCGCGGTAACGCGCGGAAAGGAACGGCTGACGATGACAAGACCCCCTCTGATCGGCCTTACAACCAATAAGGTTCCGTATTCGGCCGAGGATCAGGATGTCGTCTATTTCCTCAACATCACCTATGTTGAATCGATTGTACAGGCAGGCGGCGTGCCGCTGCTGCTGCCCTATGAGTTTGATGCATGGGATGTGCTCGACGGCGCGCTCATCTGCGGCGGGCACGATTTGATGCCCAGCCTTGGCGGGTATGAGGCGGAGCCGGGCGCGTTTGCGGAATTCCGTGCGGCACGCGATACGGCGGAGCTTGCCCTGCTGCGCGAATGCTTTGCGCGCGGCCTGCCCGTGCTCGGCGTATGCCGCGGCTGCCAGCTGATCAACTGTGCGTTCGGCGGCACGCTTGTGCCGGACATCCCTGCGGCGGGCTTTGCGGAAAACCACCGCATCCAGCCCTTCACCAAGGAAGGCACGCATCCGGTTGCGGCAACGCCTGGCTCGCTTACCGAGCGCCTGCTCAACGGGCGCACAGGCGTTTGCAGTTCTCATCATCAGGCTGTCAGAACGCCCGGGAAAGGCTTTGCCGTCACGGCCCGCTCCCCGGAGGGGGTCATCGAGGCGATTGAGCATGAAAGCGGCCGTATTCTCGGCTTGCAGACACACCCGGAGCGCATGGAATGGCCGGAGCCGTTTGAATGGCTGATCGGCCTTGCAAAAGAGCATGCGGAAAGGAATTGACTTTCTGTGAACGACCTGATCTATGCCCTTGCAACGCCCGTGGGCGGGGCGATCGCCGTGGTGCGGCTGTCCGGAACAGGGGCAAAGAAGCTGCTCTATACCGTGTTTACCGGGCGCGGCGCACCGCGGGAGATGGCGTACGGCCGCATTGTGAACGAAGCGGGCGAACCGCTTGACCAGGCGATGGCCGCATTCTTCCCTGCCCCGCGTTCCTATACGGGCGAAGACATGGCGGAGCTTTACCTGCATGGCGGGCAGACGACAGTGCGGCGCGTGCTTGCGTTGCTCGGCCGCCATGCGCGCGGCGCGCGGCCGGGCGAATTTACCGAGCGCGCGTTTTTAAACGGGAAGCTTGATCTTGCGCAGGCCGAGGCCGTGATGGATCTCATCAACGCGGGGGCGGAACGCAGCGCAAACAGCGCGCTTGCGCAGCTCACAGGCAGGCTGAGCGAACGCATTGCCGCCGTGGAGGCGCAGCTTCTCGATGCGCTTTCCGGCCTTGAGGCCGCCATCGATTACCCGGAGGAGCTGGAGGATGACGTGACCTCCGCTCTGCCGGGCGTGCTTGCCGCTACGGAGGCGGAGCTTGCGGCGCTCATCGGCGCCGGGCTTTCGGGGCGGGTGCTGCGCGAAGGCGCGCGCGTGGCGCTCATCGCCGGGCCCTCTTCCTCGGGCAAGACCACCTTTGCCCACCGGCTGATCATCGCGCTGCGGGCGCTGGGGCTAAGGCCGATGAAGCTCTCTCTGGACGACTATTACCGCGACCGCGCCGAACTGCCGCTGGAGGAGGACGGCCGCCCCGACCTTGAGCGGCTGGACACGCTGGACGTGCCGCTTCTGGACGAGCATCTGGTGCGGCTTTTGCAGGGCGAGGCCGTGGAGGCCCCGGAGTTTGACTTCGTGCGCGGCGTGCGCGCGGAGAGGACGCACACGATCAGGGTGGCCGCCGACCAGCCCATCGTCATCGAGGGCATCCACGGCCTGAACGATATGCTAACGGAGGCCATCCCCGCTAAACAGAAACGGAAAATCTACATCAGCGCTCTGACCCAGCTAAATATGGATGACTATACCCCCATTCCCTCCTCCGATAACCGACTATACCGCCGCATCGTCCGTGATATGCAGTTCCGTGGCAAAAGCGCGGAGGAATCGCTTCTGTTGTGGCCCAGCGTGCGAAAAGGAGAGGCCAAGAATATCTTCGCCTTTCAGGAAAATGCGGACTACTACTTCAACTCCGCCATGCTGTACGAACTGGCTGCCCTGCGCAAGCTGGTAGAGCCCGCCTTGGCCGCCATAGAGAGCAACTCACCAGTTTATTTGGAGGCCAAGCGTCTGCTGCGCTTTATTCAATACTTTTTGCCTATGGACGATCGCTATATTCCCAACGATTCGATTCTACAGGAATTCCTGGGAGGCAGCATTTTCAACATCTAAGCAAAAACCCAAAAGGGAGGGTTCTAAAAAGAACCCTCCCTTTTTATGCAAGCAAACCTAGCTCCAACTTCCAAAGCAACACCCGCCGCAGCGCAGCCTCCAAAACCTCTTGGGGCAGCGTCCCCTCTCGCACGGCTTGCAACACCGCTTGGTACTGGGGTTCAAAATTTGTACAGCAGAGCAAATCGTTGCCCGCCAGTAGGGCCAGCACTGCAGCCTCGGCTTCGCCGGCAAAATCCTGCACGGCCTGCATGACCAGATCATCGCTGAGGATGACGCCCTCGAAAGCGAGCGTTTCACGCAGCACGCGATGCATCTCCGCCGAGAGGGAGGCTGGCGCCGTAGCGTCGATCGCCTCCACAATATTATGCGAAACGAGGATGCAGTCCGCGCCCGCCTCGATCCCCGCGGCAAAGGGCAAAAAATCGCTTTCTAAAAATTGGCCATAGGGCCGGCTATCGCGGGCGCTACCGCTATGGGTATCCACATTGTTGCCATAGCCAGGGAAATGCTTCAGCACCGCACCCAGGCCCTTTTCTTTCATCATGCCGACCACCTGGCGCACATACTCGGCGGTGGCCGGGGCATCCGCACCAAAGCTGCGGCCATAGATATAGTCGCCCGGATCGGTGGAAACATCGCAAACCGGAGCCAGGTTCACATTTATGCCCAAGGAAAGCAGCAGGTCCGCCTTCTCCTCGGTATCGCTGCGGATCAACTCCCAGCCACCCTCGCGGTATAGGGCCTGGGGCGACCAAAAGGGCACGGCGCGAAAAGACGGATAGCGGC